>Ga0315296_10002772_pt1 | contig 14820 bp, 7 predicted proteins | sample YL17G14_18_MG_FD_203921 | JGI IMG/M metagenome (GOLD analysis project Ga0315296, IMG submission 203921) | Sediment microbial communities from Yellowstone Lake, YNP, Wyoming, USA - YL17G14_18 | ecosystem: Environmental > Aquatic > Freshwater > Lake > Sediment | place: USA: Wyoming | collected... | reverse complement strand
TGATCACAGACTATATAAAAACTATAATACTTTTGGTAGAAAACCAAGGAAACAGGTTGGGGGAAATCTTTAAACAAACAGAATTGCTTCCAGACATGAATTCAAAACTTGACTACCTAATTGATCAACTCTCCAAGAATAACTCACTAAACTTACGCAAAGACGAAGTAGCTATTTCAGCAAAAGTATTGGACATACTAACTACGGGGATAGTTGGATCTGGTGTGAAAATAATGATGAAGCAAAAAATTAATGCTCACGAGGGTACTGCTATGGTCGTCTGGTTGCTGGGTACACAATCGCCACACTTGATGCTGCTTGATCTTGTAGGTGATATAGATACAAACCGTCTTAGTGTGATATTAAACGAAGATGCTTCCATAAGTCTTAGAGCATACGATGGTAATAATCATAAAATAGAAGTTAAATCTGTCAGTTATCCACCAGAATATCATTTGGTCATTCTTGGAATATGGGAGGATCGAAACATATCTCTATGGATAAATGGAGAATTCCAAGGTTCAGCATCCATGAATAAAGGTTTTGATTATCTGGGACCACTATGTTTGTTAGGCATAGATATTGAGGGAAAACTTAGCGCTGATGCTTCTCGCTGGACTCCCCAAGGACAGGACATTGGGATCAATTTCATGAAAAATGGTATTTGGCATGGTTCTCGTTACGATACAGTAGTAATATGGGAGCGAGTTCTTGAGAAATCAGAGATCGATATTCTGGCAAAAGATCCATGGGCAATGTTGAGGTGAATAAATATAAGGTGAGTTGCACAGAATATGTCTCTAAAAGGCTTCTGACCGAAATTTCTATAATTCTTGAGTTTTAACTGTTTGAGTTCATTGTATTGACTCATTTGTAATAATATGAACAAACACCCATATTGTCTGGGGACAGTGCACAGAAAACGATGACTGGATTCCCGCTCCCCGCTTACGCGGGGACAAGTTTACCCCTGCGAAGGCAGGGGCGGGAATGACAGAATGGGTGGGCATCACAAACCCCGCCATAGTGATGGCGGGGTACCCTGCCATAGTGATGGCAGGGTTAACCCCCCGACCACGTCGAGGGGTGCCCCGCAATTTTATTGCGGGGCTGGCGAGCCAATTCGCGGCAAAAGCAGCTAAATCCTCGAAATCCAGGATACCATCCTGGTTTGAGTCAAGGCCCGTATCGGCTGGGTCTCCGAGCCAATTTGAGGCCAACAGTGAAAAGTCAATCAAGTCTACCGTAGCCGAGCCATCCACATCGCCAAACAATTTGTGGAACTTTAGAGTGTAAAAGCCATCTTCCGGATGCCCGTCGCTGTCGCGCAACTCCTGGCCGGTGAAGGATGCAGTTGAGCTGCAGTCCAGGCAAAGGAGATAAATGCCATCGGGCAGCGAGTCCCCGAAGCAGCCATCACTATCCAGGTCGAATCCAAGAGTAACACAATCCCACAACCTGCCATATTCAAGGCTTATCTGCCTGCCAGTAAAGACTGTGCCTGCTGCTACTGCGACTATTTGGATATCATCGGGCGTGATTACCACGTCGTCGGTGAATGTCAGCTTTATTTGTGAGACGTTGGAGCGCTGCGTCTGGCCCCCGGCAATCTCGACGCCGGCCACATACAGGCCGGCATCGAGACCGCCTCCGGCTTCAAGCTCCATTATAGTCGTGTAGCGCTGCGTACCGCCGGCAGCGCCTATGATACGTATAGCGTCTCCGACTGCGGGCAAGAATGTAAACGTAATTTTCTGGTACATCTTGTGACGGTCGAGTGCCGGGGACATCAGCAGATTGACTGGGGCTATAAACCTGTCGCCACGCCGGACTTCCACCCTGAGGTCTCCAAAAAAACCGCCCTCGGGGGCGTCATCTTTATAGTAGGTATTGATCCCCTGCCAGATGAGGTCGCCTTCCCAGAATGTGAGCGTCTCGAACGTGACCGGCCTGGAGAAATTTAGCTGATACCAATCCTCTTCGCCCGGTTGGCTGGTGCGCGAGTAGTAAGCCTTGTGCCCGTTATAGGAGTTGTCGGTTATGCCATCGATAATAGAGTCCAGGTTAGCACGATCATTGTAAGTGTCAAATCGCTGGGTCGCAGCGGTAGGTGTAACTGTGATGCCGGCAGCGATCGCTTCAGCCACCAGACCTCCGGGCCCGTTAGGGTCCGGCTTTTCAGGCTCAGGCCTGATAGAGCCAACATCGGGGATGTGGTAGGCTTTCAGGGGTCCGCTGCCGAAGGTGTGGCCGCCATTTCTTAGAATGTTTTGCCCGGCAAGGTCGGCCATGCAAGCGGTAATGCTCGTTATAGTGTCGTATTGCGGATAGTATTTATTGGGATCGGGCAGGTATGGCCTACAAACATTCCTGTAGACATCGCCGCAAATGTTGGGGTCGGTAAGATCGGAAGGCAGATTCCTGAAGCCCTTGATTATGCCAATAAGGCCGCCCGCTGTTGCCGCGTTGCAATCGCAATCCCATCCGGCCAATACCGCGATCTGTACGGTGTTTTTGAAATCGCCCTGGCCATAAAGTACCGCAAGCACCGTTGCTCCGGCGTTGATTGTTGACTCAGCCCAATTGTAATACCGGCCATAGCTGTCCGAGCCCTGGTATTTATCATAAAGCCTGCTGCGAGTCGTTCGCCAGTCCAGACTCCCATCATTTGCGTCCTCCATATACCAGCGAAGTACGTCGGTTACCACCTGGTACGTTCGGCTCGTAGTCGGCACAGACTTAAGAGCCTCAGTCACAAGGCTTGTAACATTTGGCTCAAAAAAAGCTGTCGCATACGTCGCAGAGTAGAACTGGGCGGCATGAACTGCAAAGCCGGTATTGGTGACACGGGCAAACTTGCTGGCAAGATCGATCGCGGATTGAACGAGGCCTGGAGATATGCCGCCGAGCACCTCGGTCGTTATCTGGGAGTCTATTGAATACCAGTGCTCGTTGTAAGTTCGACTTCCTGTATCTGGCGGTGAGTAAGCATCAGCCATCAAGTACCACGCTTGCTTGTTCGCCAGGTACAAACCGCAGGCGCCAATATGAGTTCGCCACTGCTGAGCAATTTCCGGGTAATTACAGTCCAGACCATGCGTTTGCAGGATGTGTAAGGCAACATATTCTATATCGGTGTCATCGTCAGCGTCCCATTCCTGCCTTATTACCCAGGCGACAGACGGAGCAGGGTTGGGTATAGAACCTGAATACTTCCCTTCGGTTTCCCTGCCTGCGTAGTTACCTATAAGCTGGCCTAACCACATGCCCCTGAGCTTGTCACTAAGCTTGTAGGCGAAGATTACCTTTTCTGCCCTTGCTGGCTGACAAGGCAGCGGTATCAGCAATAACGATAGAAACGAAATTGCGGTTATGTTATGCCACAGGCTCATCTTCAACGCTCCTCGCATATACATTGTAACATAATACAGCCCAAGAAGCGACTTTTTGTTGTAACAGAACCCTCAAAATAGCGTCTTAACGATAGCGAAGGTTCTTTAGATATATAAGACCAGGATGTGATGCTCCCATCTGCGGTTAGGCGACTGTGTGACTAATTTCTGTGGCATTGCGTAACAGTATTCCTGGGAAGAATTTATCTGCCATTGTCATTGCGAGGGAGCGAAGCGACCGAAGCAATCTCTACCATTGATAGTTTTGAGATTGCCACGCCCCGACAAGTCGGGGCTCGCAATGACAAGGGCCTGCCACAAAATCTGGTCACACACTTACGCGAGTACAGGTGATAAAATTCTGGAAACTTTTGACCATTTTTGGTAACATATATGCGATAATTTTGCGGTGCGTGGGGCGTGCTGCGTCGTGCGTTTTACGCACTACGCACCACCCAATATGCAAGACGAAATATGGAGCAAACGACCGAGCAACGACTTAAAAACGCAGGAAGGTCGCAATCTGTCGATGAAAGCCAGCTAATCGCTCGCCTGGCCAGCGGATACGCTGAGCTGAAGCGGCAGATACACCGGGTTATAGTAGGCCAGGACAGCGTAATTGACTCGGTGCTCTGCTGCATGTTAGCTGGAGGTCACTGCATTGTGCAGGGCGTGCCGGGCCTGGCAAAGACGCTGATGGTGCACTCCATAGCCAATGCGATGAACCTCAAATTCAATCGCATTCAGTTCACGCCCGATCTGATGCCCTCGGACATAACCGGCGCGGATATTATCCAGAGAGACCCGCAGTCAAAAAAGAGACATTACGAGTTCCTTCAGGGTCCGATTTTTGCCAACGTGGTTCTGGCTGACGAGATAAATCGTACGCCCCCTAAGACTCAGGCTGCGCTTCTGCAGGCGATGCAGGAACGTGAAGTGACCGCATCGGGCAGGACATACAAGCTCGATGAGCCGTTCTTTGTCCTTGCGACTCAGAATCCTATCGAGCAGGAAGGCACGTATCCCTTGCCGGAGGCGGCACTGGATAGATTCATGTTCATGGTCTACATTGACTACCCGCCGGCCAAAGAGGAGCACATGATGGTCAAGCAAACCACCACCGGCAGGAAAAGCGTCATAGAAACTGTCGTCGAAAAGAGCAACATGATGCTGTTTCAGGAGATCGTTCGGACCGCCCCTGTGAGCGATACGGTGATCGCGTACTGCATCAGGCTTGCGCGTGCGACCAGGCCGAGCGACCCGACTGCCACCGCGATGGTAAAAAAGTATCTGAAGTGGGGAGCCGGGCCGCGGGCGGGCCAGTACATGACGCTTGGCTCAAAGGCATTAGCCCTGATCAATGGCCGCATCACTCCGAGCTTCGAGGACGTGCAAGCCGTCTGCAGACTTGTGCTCAGGCATCGTATTATTCCTAATTTTAACGCCGAGGCGGATGGCATCGGCGTTGAAACGATCCTCAATGACCTTGTTGAAAATGTGGCGCTACCGAAGTAGCTGGCGCCAAAATTGGCAGCACGGCACATTTCTTTTGCGTTTGGTTAAGGGGTTGGCTGGTGAGGCAAGGTCGTGAATATCTTGACCCGGTTTTTCTAAGCAAGCTGGCGAATATGGACCTGGTGGCCCGCTGCGCAGTGGAGGGTTTTTTTGCAGGTTTGCATCCGAGCCCGTTCCACGGTTTCAGCGTCGAATACAGCGACCACAGGCAATATCATCCGGGCGATGAGCTGAAATTCGTTGACTGGAAGGTGTTCGGGCGAAGCGATAGGCTCTACATAAAAAGGTTCCGGCAAGAAACCAACGCAACCGTGTACATCTTGCTGGATACCAGTAAGAGCATGTCGTTCGCCGGCAACGGCGTCGTCAGGAAGATCGATTACGGCTGCTTCATCGCGGCGGCTTTAAGCTATCTGATGTTGAGCCAAGGTGACAGCACCGCCCTTCTGCTATTTGCCGAGACGGTGGTGAAACAGATTCCTCCCAAGTCAAAACGCACGCATCTAACTGCTATCCTGGCAGCTCTGCAGTCAACCAGCCCCAGCGGGCGCACCAACTTAGCTAACGTGCTGCACGCATTTGCCGAGGCCACAAAGCGACGAGGCCTGGTTATCCTGATTTCAGACCTGCTCGACGACGAAGGCGATATTTACAAGGGCCTGGCCCATCTGAAATTTCTTAAGCATGATGTGATCATATTCCATACTATGGACCATCAAGAATTGAATCTCGACTATGAGGGTCTTATTCAATTTGAAGATTTGGAATCCAAAGCCAGGATGCAAACCTTCCCGCAATCTATTCGAGACAACTATCGAAGGCGTGTGGCCGAGTTCCTGGATGAAGTGCAGAAAACCGCCGGCAAAAGCGGCATTGATTACTGTCTTCTCGATACGTCCCAGCCGCTCGATAAGGCGTTAATAGCGTACTTAGCCAAGCGAAAGAGAATGATGTGAGCTTCGTGGAGTGGATATTCCTGTTGGGCGGACTGGCGGTGGCGGGACCCGTGATTGCCCATTTATTGGCAAAGCCGCGATTCAAACGCGTGCCGTTTACGATGCTTCGCTTTTTGCGTAGTGGCCAGATCGAGAGCCAATCCCGCAGAAAGCTGCGCGATTTGCTGATCCTGCTATTGCGTTGCGCAATAATTGTTCTGATTGCTATGCTTTTTGCCCAACCGATTCTGCACATCAGGCCCAAGCCCCAGCGAACAAGAATCGTTCACTTCCTGGGCCTGGATAATTCGATGTCCATGGCGTACCGCGATGGCTCAGGCAGTTATCTGGATAGGGCGACTGCATCGGTTATTGACTATATTCAGGCTGCCGGAACTGACGGCATATTTAACGTTTACCCTCTGGCAGCCCCCCCTCGACTGGGCTCGGGGCAGGCTCCGTGGCAGCACGGGCTGAGCAAAGACCAGGCCCTCGCAGCGGTGAAGGGCTTAAAAGTCTCGCCAGCGAGCGCAAAGATGGGCGAATTCCTTTCGGCACTTGGTCGTACCAACCGGGACGCCCCCTCCGGCGATGTGATTCGTGTGCTGTTGCTGAGCGATTTCACGCCAAATACACTAAAGCAGCTTCTCGACGTCCAGGAGCCTGCTAAAGCGCACAATATAGATTATAAGCCAATTGTCTCGCCCGAACCGGTTAACAATGCCGCTATAATTGAGGCACACACATCTGAAGCTGTAGGCGACCGGATCAGCATCAATGTCACCGTCGCCAATTACGGCCAAATCGAGCAACATCGCCTGCTGACGGCGAAGGTCAAGGCCAGCGAATCAGTGCTAACGGAAGTGAATTTATCCCCGAATCAGCAAAGAGTATATCAGGCGCAGATAGATATTAGCAGCACCGAACCCCTGCTCCTGTCTTCCGACAGGAAGACGCAGGGGCAACTTTCTCTGCCGATAGAATTAAGCCTATCGCCGGGCGACGGCCTGAGACAGGATGATACATTTTACCTGGCGATTTCTACGCCCCAGCATAAGACCCTGACCGTGATTCTGGCTGGAGCTACCGCCAATCAAATGTTCTTGGTCGGGACCGCTCTGGATACACTTTCGCGGATGAACTCCCACGGGGCATTCAAAATACGCCAGGTATTGCTGAGCGACCTTGCCAGCGCAGATTTAGGATCGGCTGACATACTTATTTGTTCGGCGATAACTGAGCCGCTGGGCAGTATGGCCTCAGCTTTGAGGAGCTTTATGCTCGCCGGCGGCAGAATCATATTCTTCATCACGGGCGAGCCTGCCCTTAGCGCAATGCAGCAGTTGTGGCAGCAGGATGTCCTGCCGGCATTGCCGCGAAAATATGTCCCCGAAAGGGTCTATGTGGAACCGAAGCCCTTGCACCAACAAGCTTCGGCGGTGGACAGTCTCGCGGCAGAGGCCTTAGCCAACTATAGGATTGATAACATGGCTTTCAAGGGATGCTGGCAATGCGAAGTACACACTGAGACCAGGTGCGTATGGAAGTTCAAGAACGGCCTGGGTTTTATCTATCACAGAAGCCTCGGCGACGGCACCTCCATCTTAGTAAATACAAGTGCCGATGACTCGCTTGGGTCATTAGCTAAATCAAGTGCATCGGTTGCCTTCTGCCAGTATTTGCTGGGAGCAAATAATCAGGTGAGCGAGAATTCGTTTGCTTACGGTGAGCCGGTAGTGCTGCCCGTACCCAGCACCGAGGTGTTATCTGGCGAGCGGCAGCTCTGGATCGAAACCTGTGACGCTCAGAAATGCCGAGTCGCTTTATCCCTTCGACTTGGCTCAGAGCCCGCCCTGAGCTTGTCGAAGGGGCAGGCGGAATCCTCGCTGCTCGTGCCCGACCCCGGCGGCATCGGGTGGGTAAAAACCTTAGGCAAGCCGACGATATACGCGGGCGTTAACCTGCCGCAAGGCGAGACAGATATGGCCAAGCCGGTCCCCAAAGAAGTGGCTGAAGTTATGAGCCGGGTGTTTAGCAGGGATACGGGAAAAAACGTTGCCCCTGCCCCAGCAGGGGTTTTCCCAGACAAAAAGCGGACGTCCCTGTGGAAGGCATTTGCCTGGACACTGATTTTTTTGCTGTTACTTGAGCCGGCTATCGCTAACAGACTCAAACGGTAGAATTGGGCATGGCTGAAACTGCGCAAGAAAAACTTGAAGCTCTGGTTGGCAGAATCAAGAAGGTCAGACGATGGTTGCTGGCGCTTGCGATTCTAAAGGTCGCAGGACTATCCACGGTCTTTGTCAGCGGATACATCGGCGTCTACGCGTGGCTCGACCACCACGTGAACTTCGGCATGTTCGGCAGAATCACGGCATTTCTTCTGCTGCTCGCAGGGTCTGCCTTCTTGCTATACAAGCTGGCCCGTTATCTGGTCAGTCAAGTATCTTGTAGTGGAGCCGCGAACTTCATCGAAAGCAGACACAGCTTCAACCAGCAACTGGTCACGGCGATCGAATTTTATGAGAAGCAGCATGATTACCCGTATTCCAGAACGCTTGCTGAGCAACTGGTTCTGCAAGTATGCAAACAAACCGAAGGGTTCAAATTTGACTCTACTATCGACAAATGGCAGGGATATATCCTTGCGGCGATTGTCCTTTTTGGCCTGGGCAGCGTTTTGTTCTATGTGCGTGCCAACTATCTGTACATATCCGCGTACTTCGCGCGGCTGACACGTCCGTTAGCTACGGTCGAGCCATTAGCATCGACCAGTTTGCAGCCGATAACTCGGGACATTGTTGCCGAGCCTAACACCCCGCTGACCTTCGCCGCCCAGATCGAAGGCCTGGTGCCGGAATCTGGGAAGCTGGTACTGGTCGCTGTTGACTCGAACAACCCAGATAGTGCCGCCGCCTTACAGCGCGAGGAAATCCAAGTACTGCCGAGCCTAAACGAGGGCGAAAAAGCCAAATTCAACGCCTCCAAATCTTTTGCGAAAACGGGCGTTTTCAGATATCGATTTGAGACTGGCTCAGCCGCTACAGAGTGGCATCAAGTCGACATCCATCCGGCGCCTCAGATAGAGAGAATAACAGCTGAAGTTTTGCTGCCGCCGAGGCCGCCAAGAAATATGCGGGTCAAACCTTATAGCGAGCAGATTGCAGACCAGTCCCTGGAGGTTATGCCTGACAGCAGTGTTACGCTGAGTGTGCAGGCGACAGGTCCTCTCCGCGAGGCTACGATAACCGGCGTGGATGGCCAGGCGATAACCAAGCAGCTCGCCGGGGCCGACCAGTTCACCTTTAGCTTTGCCGCCGGGCGAAAAGGAACCATCAGATTCCGTCTTGTGGATGAATTTGGCCTTGCCAACGAGAACGTGCCCGACCTGCAGGTGACAGTGCGAAACGATGAGCCTCCCAAGATTACGCTGATTTCTCCGGAGGGCGACTACATAACGACCGATGTCGCAAGCGTGCCCATAACGTTCGAGCTCAGCGATGATTTCGGATTGAATACCGCGCATATAGTTCTGGAAATACCCAGGCAGCAGGCAAAACAGTTGGCAATTCCAATCACAAAAGGAGAGAAAACCTATACGTTTACTCACACAGTTGAATTGGAGCAATACGACCTATGGGTCGGTGACAGCATTCTATTTTACGCCCAGGCATCGGATATCGACACAGGCTCAGCATTGCCAAGCAGAAGCTCAAGCAGCGATGTCTACTTCATCGAGATCAGACCATACCGGCAAAACTGGCACCCCCAGCCCGGCGGTGGACAAGGCTCGGGCGCGGGTGCTACGCCCGAAGAGTTGCTCACTATCCTCGAATATACGCGCGCAATCTTAAAGAAAACCTGGACCATCGCGGATAAGCCCACTCTGACCGATGAAGACCGCAGCCGACTGGCGTCCATAAACGATGACGTTCAATATTGCGCCACGCAACTGGCGACCATGCGTGACGACTCGGAGTACGGATTCGACGAGCAGGCTAAAGCTGTCCTTAACGAGGTTCTTCAATCTTACAGCCAGGCAAGCGAATATTTAGCCGGGCATAACGCCGCTGCTGCGCTATTACCGGAAAAGCAGGCATATAGCACTTTACGCAAATTCATCCTCGAATTGGAAATGCTCTGGAATCCTCCGTCATCCGGCCAGAGTGCATCTCAAGAGAAGCCCGATAGTATCAAACTACAGGAGTCGCCCGAATTCTCACCGTATGAGAAAGAGCGCATCGAGGGAGAACTGAAGAAACTCCAGCAGAAGCTCCAAACTCTTACACGAGAGCAGAAGCTTCTGAAAACAGATTTCGTGAATTTCCTCGAGCAGCAGCCCCCCTTCTTGCTTTCGCAAGAAAGCAGGGGGGCGCTTGTTGCTCGTCGCCCGACGGATGATGAACGAGGGAAGATGGATGAGGGTAAAACAGACGCTCAAGGCAAAAAAGACTCGACAAGTCAGCCTGGCCAAACCGGTGACAAATCTTCGGATGCCCGGAGCGATAGTGCCGGCCAGACTGGTGCCAAAGGTCAGAAAACTTCTGACAGTCAGGGCGATCAAAAAGGTGAGACCGCCTCCAGCGGTAAGAGTACCCGCCAGACGGACGACGGGCAAGCCGGCGGTTCCCAAAACGGCTCGCAAGGCGCCACTCCCTCCTCTTCGTCTCGGCAAAGCAGCGGAAGCAAAAAAGGTCCTTCCGAGGGCGGGCAGCCCGGACAAGGCCAGCCGGCCGGTGCTGAAGCCAGGCTAAGAATGCTCCAGGCTAAGCAAAAGGCGCTGCAGGAAAAGGTCTCACAATTGAAAAAGGATTTGGAGCAATTGCCATCAATCTCTGAAGCGCAGCAAGCACAGGCGCAGCAGAAAGCCCAGGAGCACCTGGCGGACGCCCTTGCGAAGATGGACGAGTTCCAGGCGGCAGTAACCGCAGCGCGCTACCAGCCCAGCGTCACCGGCAAAAAGGCTGCCGAGGCCGTTGAGCTAATGGAGTCGGCAAGGCAGAAACTTGATCAGGCTGGAAATGCAATTGGGCAAGGGCTTTCGATGAGCGAGGAGCAAGGACTTGCAGAAAAAGCCCAGGAAATCGCCGAGCAGCTGGCAGAAGCTGCGGATGCACTGGATGAGTCACTCACCCCTATCCAGCGAGAGGAAATGCTGGCTCGTCTCGAAGCTGCAAAACGCCTGCTGGATAGCATGTCAGGCGCTCAGTGGAGCACGGTAAACAAAGGCAGTAAGGGAACCGCCGCAGCTCACGTTTTCACTAAAGACCCACGAGCAGCCCCGGCAGAGGCAGCAAGGGCAATGGCGCGACAGTTCTGGTCTATCGCGATAGAAGCCAAAAAACGCAAGTCTCAGTTGATTGAAGATGAGCCATCCGACGTGAAGTTCTATGAGCTTGAGAATAAGTTTTTTGAAAACGCGGCCAAGTTTAGCAAGGAACCCGTCAAAAAATGATATTTGTTGATTATCCCGGACATTTCGTTGCAGGCCTGCTTATGGTGGGCTCCGCCGCACTGGTTGTCTTTGCCTTTCGATCGAGCGAGCTGCTAAAAGCAAAGCTCAAACGCCAGAGACTGCTATTGATGGTGCTGCAATATGCGGCAGTAATGGTGCTGCTATTGGTGGCGTGGAATCCGTCACGCTCCAAAGAAAGTGAAATATTCTCCAGAAACTCGGTGCTGGCCTTGTTTGACACCAGCCAGAGCATGTCTATCGCTGAAGATGCGCAGAAGACCCGGCTGGATAAGGCAATCACCACTTTTAGAGAAAGATTTCGTCCTTCCGAGGGACCCCGCTCCACGGGAACCCAGTCGCAGGGGCCGCAGTACAGAATCTTCGGATTTGATCGCCAGACCTACTATGGTGGTTCTGTCGACTTGCTGCGGCGCTGGGGCTCGCAGACCGATTTGCACAGTGCCTTTACTCTGCTCCATAAATATAGGGACGAAAAGATTGATGCAAACTTGTCCGCCATACGCTGGGCGGATAAAGTTGCAGGAGCGGTTATCTTCACAGACGGTCAAGCTGCTGATAAGAACATCGAGACATATTCGTCTCTGGGCCGAAAAGATTTTCAAGTTGTTCTTGTCGGCGTAGGCTCCAGGCAACCACAAAGGGACATAGCGATAAGGTCGATAACCGCGCCGTCAAGGGTTGCAATTGATACCGCTTATAACGTGCAGGTCGCCATCGCTGCCAGAGGATTGAAGGAGGAGCTCGTCACAATCGAGCTGCTCCAGGACGATCGTGTAATAGACTCCAACCAGTTGGACCCGCATAAACTTTCGCCGGGCAAAAGCAGACAAACTCAATCGCGTTCGGAAGCTTATGAAACAATAGTCGATTTCACAGTGGGCGCAGACACACTTGGCAGCCACACACTTTCGGCCCGCGCAAAACCGCTCGAAAAAGAGGTCAATCTTGCCAACAACCAACGAAGTACGGTGGTGCAAGTGGCCGAAGAGCACAAGGTCAAGGTACTTTTCTACTGCCAAGTGGCTAATTTCAACGTTGGCAAGATACGTCAGGCTTTGGCCCGAGACGGCAAGATTCAATTAGACCTGGGCTTGGATGCGATAAAGAACCCGGCTCTATCCGAGGACGCGATGCAAACGTGCGGCTATACGAAGCTGCCGGATAGGCGCGAAGAACTCAACAAGTACGACATCATAATTCTTGGACCCTGTGACGCGGGTAGCTTGACGGACGCACAGGTCGACGGCCTGTACAGTTTTGTTGTCGATAGAGGCGGCGGACTTATCTTACTGCCTGCCAGAGCAGGATCAGCCGGCCAGATCTGGACAAACGACAAAGTTCAATCGCTGATGCCGGTTATCATCGGGCCTGATAAGCCGCTGAGCCAGAGCGACGATTCGGGCCGTATCGAGCTTACCTTTGAGGGAGTTGACAGCAAAATAATTAGCGAGGCAGACCTGACAAATCAGGATGCACTAATCTCGGCATATTGCCGGATAACCGATACCAAGCCCGCCGCGAGCACACTGGCTACGGTCGGTGGCACGCCGGCCGTCTGCATACACCGAGTCGGCAGGGGTAGGGTTTGCCTGGTTAACATCTCGCACCTTTTTTTGCTATATCGGCAAGACCGCGACGGCGGACTGCTGCAGAAATTGATGTCGGGCTTAACATCCTATGTGGGCAGAGTGGCGAATGTTGAAGCCGGCGTCGAGTTATTTGCGCAGCGCGTCGGCGAAGAAGCAGACAAGGTCAGGTTCAGTGCGTACGTGTGTGACAAGTCGTTTGCCCCGGTCAGCGGCGCCAACGTACTGCTTAATGTCAAAGGTCAGGCTCTGAGCATGAACCAGACCAGTCCCGGATATTATGCTGCCGAAATAGAAAATGCCAGAGACCAAAGCATTGTGGCAACAGCCCAGGCAGAGATCAATGGCGTCTTTCTCGGCGAAAAGACTATCGCGGTAAATCTGCCGCCAGCGCAGACTGAAATGGCTGAAACCGAGCCTGATGAGGAGTTTCTTCGCGCCCTGGCAAAAAGGCTCAACGGCAAATACGTTCACGTTGAGGACTTGAAGGAAGACAGTGCCCAGATGTTTCAGGCTCAAGTGCAAATAGGCAGCCAGACCCGCATGACGAGCGCCTGGCCTACGTGGCTATTGCTGCTTCCTTTGTGTTTGCTGCTTAGCATCAGTTGGTACTTAAGGCGAGCAATTGGTCTGGTATGAAAACCTCGATGAGCAATATACAACGAATTTTAGTGCTAAGCCTGTTCATCTCTTCGGGCAAATTGCCGGTCATGCAGGCGCGTGGTGCTGAAACCAGCCGGGCGTCCACAGATATCAAGAATACCTACGCCCTAATTGTCAGCGGAATAAACAAAGACCCAAACGACCGCCTGGCCAAAGACAGAATCGTTATGAATCTACGCAGATTCCTTCTCAGCGATGCCAAGCTCAAACCTGAGCATATATTTATCTTGGCGGCTGATAGGTCGGCGCTGCGCGAAGCCACAACAAGATCGACTGTAGACAATCTGCGCCAGACACTTGCTACATTCGCTGCGAAGATTCAACCAACGGATAGGTTCGTATTCTATTATACAGGCCAGGCAAATACTGTGGCCGGCAAGCTGCGGCTCAATCTGCCTGGCGAGGACATAACGCACCAGAGCCTGGCAGAGTGCATAAACCAGATCAAAACATCTTCAATGATGATAGTGTTAGATTGCCCCGGGGCCGGCCTGGCGGCCAAAACTATCACGGGCAAAGGCAGGATCGTCGTATGTGGCTGCGAAGCTGGGCAGCATTACAGCACCAAATTCGGCGAGTATTTTGTGCCCGCATTGACTGACCCGAACAGCGATACGGACGGCAACGGCAAAGTATCGGTTCTGGAGGCGTTTACCCTTGCTTGCAAGCAGTCAGAAGACTGGTACCGCCAGCGAAACTTACTGAAGACCGAGACGCCGGCGCTGGAAGATAATGCAGATGGTGTCCCAAGCCCGCAGCCGTGGAGATACGAGTCTGACAAGGCAGACGGCCTTTTAGCCTCGAATTTCTTCCTGGCAGCCGAATAACGAATGGAGGTCAAAGTATGGCCAGACAGTCAGGCAAAATAAGCCGAAGAGAGTTTCTCAGAATAACCCGTAGCGCAGCTATCAGCACTACTTTGGCAGTAAGCGGCGTAGTTTCGGTCGCCGAACGAATAGCCTGCGGTAACGATGCGAGCGATCTGGACCAGTACGACTTCGTGATGCCCAGGGTCAAATTTGTCGAGCAGGGAAGAGAAGGTCAGGGCCGCGGCCCCGACGTCTGGAACGTCAGGCCGGGCGGCGATGCAAACCTCCTGGATGAATTCAGTACGGTAATACGCTGCAAAACTAAACCTATAAAGGGGACAAACAACTGGGAACCACAGTACGCAGAGCCGGGCCAACTAAACGCTGTGGTCACCTTCGACAAACTCGAAGACCTGACGAAATATCCGTTTCTTTTTATGACCG
>Ga0315296_10002771_pt1 | contig 14821 bp, 10 predicted proteins | sample YL17G14_18_MG_FD_203921 | JGI IMG/M metagenome (GOLD analysis project Ga0315296, IMG submission 203921) | Sediment microbial communities from Yellowstone Lake, YNP, Wyoming, USA - YL17G14_18 | ecosystem: Environmental > Aquatic > Freshwater > Lake > Sediment | place: USA: Wyoming | collected... | reverse complement strand
AGAGCGGAACGCCATTTGACGATGCGGCTGCTTCAGCCACAGCCAAAGAAACCGCGTATGAGGTGTTTCCACCTATGTTTCGAAAGTCATCTGTGCCGTCGATCTTGTGGAGCAACGCGTCAATGTCCTCTTGTCTCTGCGCGTCGATGCCCATGAATTTAGTCGCAATTATCTGAGTGACTTTCTTAACGGCTTCACCAACGTCGCCTTTTGGATAAGGAACCGCTTCTCCTTTTCCTCTGCTAGCGCCTGCTGGAGCCGATGCTCGCCCGCATCCCTTCGCTGTGGCAACATCTACTTCTATGGTTTCTTCTCCTCGAATGTTGAAGATTTTTCGCGCTGTGATGCTCTTGATGGCGGTTGACAAAAAGGTGTGAGGCTCCGTCAACGTCTACTAGTGCTATTGAGCAGGTTTGGGCAGTTTGCGTTTGCTTGCCTCTTCGTAGAACCTTAAGATTTCATCGATCGTCTCAACGTGTGACAGCAGCATGCGTCGGCAGCAGTAACGTTCAACGCCCAGACTATCAAGAACCTTGCCTGCGTCTTCGCCTTCTTTGACGCGCTTGGCGAAGTCTTCCCATTTGTCGCCGACCAGAAAGCCGCAGCTGAAACAGCGAACAGGAATAATCATGACGGGTCAACCCATAGAGTGCTGTTAGCCATAATGTTGAGCCGCAATTAAACTTTATTGTTTCATTTTGGTTTGTCAATTTGGTTGTTTCTTATTGTTTTTTGTTACTTTCTGTAACTCAGCGTAACTTGCAGTTGTTCTGTGTTGTTTTTCGTGTTTTTTTCATGGAGAGCAAGGCTCAGTTCTGGGTTATGGATGAGTTCTGCGCCACACTGGACAGAGACACAGCCAAAATTGTGGCTTTCAACGTGCAAAAGCTGGTACGTCAGGAAGGAAAGGCTGTTCTGGCAGCCACAACTCACATCGATCTCAGTGAGGACTTGAAGCCTTCAGTTCATGTTCACAAGTGGTTCGGCAAAGAGATAGAGGTGCGCTACTATCCAAATGAACCTGTTATGGAATGTAGTCTGATGAAGGAGATTCGCATAGAGGAAGGCACAAGGTCTGATTATGGGTTGCTGGCTGGTTTTCATTATCGTAGTCATAATGTTGGGATTGTGCGCAAGATTTTTCGTGCGGTCCGTGGCTCTGAGGTTGCTGGCGTTATCGTTTATTGTTATCCTGGAATGACTGTTGCTGGACGCCTCAAGGTTCTGCCCAAAATGAGCGTGCAAGACTTGAACCAAAAGTTGAGCGTTATTATGCGAGTTGTTGTTCATCCCAAATATCGCACTATAGGTTTGGGTCAACGACTTGTAAGAGAAACCCTGCCGCTTGCGGGCACGCCTTATGTGGAAACAATTGCGGTTATGGCCAAGTATAATCCGTTTTTCGAGCGTGGAGGAATGCAGAAGATTATGGAGCAGCCTACATCCAAGCATGCTCTAGCCATACGAGAAGTGCTTTCAAATCTAGGCTTTAACCCAACCTTGTTAGCTAGCGAAAAATACGTTCTCAACAAACTACACAGCCTATCAGAAGAGCAACTGCAGGATGTCCGCCGTGCATTCATTGAAAACATGCATGTACGCTTTATGAAGGAATTCTTCTATCATCAACCCTACGGAAAAAAAGAATTGTACAAGAAGAGCGTGACAACCGCAAGCCTAGAAAAACTTGCAAAACTAATTCATGTCACAACCTTATTACTGCAAACCAAATTTTATCTATTTTGGAAAAAGAATGGATTTGAAATGTGATTCTGATCAACGCCTTGCCCCGCATTAAGGCGCGCGCGAGGGGAGTTCTATGAGGGAGTTATTGCATGACGCTTTAAGTTGTGATGCTCAAGTTTTTTATATAGCATTCTGAATAGGTGAATTGAGGTAAAGATACAATTGGCTTATTATGAACAGAAAGCAGTTGAAATCCTAAAGAATAAGGGTTTCTCAAATATACGGAAAGTTTCTGGTGAATCGTTTGATTTTTCGGCAGAAAAAGAAGGTATAAGGTATTGCGTTGAAGTTAAAGGAACGAGCCAATTAGGAGTTATGGGAAGATACATTGTTCCTTCTCATGAATTGAAAGATTTATACATGCATTATCTCTTGAAAGACAAAGAAAAAGCATTGCTAATATTTGTTGATGACTATGACAATTACTGCATATTTGAAATGATTGATGGCTTTATGGTGTAAAATAGAATTTTGATGAGATGATTTCAAAAATCTTATTTACTGCAAGTTCTTAGAATGAAGTGCGAATTGATATGGAATTTAAACTAAAAGAAGGATGGCTCGACTATTTCATGTCTGGTCTGTTAATTGGAGCAGTCGCTGTATTGCTTTCATTTTTTCAATACTTTCAAACGGGAGTAAACATCACCATAGAGATTGTATTTTGGTTATTTGCCATCGTCTTACTCTCTGTCTTTTCGTTCATTATGGGTTGTAGGGTGAAAAAGAAACCGCAAGCTTAGAAAAACTCGCTAAACTCATCCATGTTACTGCGCTTCTACTTCAAACGAAAGTTTACCTATTTTGGAAAAGAAAATGAGAAAAAAGCGGGGGATTGAGTGTTTTCTTTTGTCGAAATTATCTTACTGTTCTAAACTTGAAGGTGCCGATTAGCATTTCTTTCCTATAGATTTCTACTACGTATGTTTTAGGTGTTTTCAGGGTCTGGAAGTTCGTGATGTAGTGTTGGCTGACGGTGTTTATGCGGTAGTCTCGTGCGGTATCTCCAAATGTTGACATCTGTAAAATGTTGCCTGGGTTATCTGCAGCATATATCTTGATTGTGAGTTCCTCATTGTAGACGAATGGCTGATTAGGATCCACTGAGACGGCGACTCTGAGGGCGAATTTGACTGGCATTGTTCTCCCGGCTTTGTTGTTCTCTGTGGCTGGCAACAACTCCAGTGCAGCCCAGTTTCTGATGCTGTAGGCAACCATTGTGGAGCCTACATGTCCAAGGTTGTCCTCCGCTTTCACTAGAACAACATAGTATCCATCTGGAAGCTGAAGAGTATCGAAGAATAAAGTCCATTTGCCCGAGGTCGCATCGTAGGTAGCTGGTAGGTCTTCAAAGCCTACGGGGTTCCCTTCTCCGCCATTTGCCTCACGGATGGAGAAGTTCAGGGAGGATACTCCACTGCCCGTATCGATTGCAGAGGCTATGAAGGTCACGCCGTCTTGCAGAGCCCAACCGGCAGGCGGATTCACAACAGCTACTGAAGGCCCAGTATTGTCGAGAATGATAGTGGCGGTGTGCGATGACTCCATGTTGCCTAAATTGTCTGTGCTGTCGAATTCGATTGTGTAGACTCCGTCGGCTAACGTTGTCAGGTAGAATGGCGTTGCGTAGGGTAGCCAATCGCTGTCGTAACTGCCATTGGAGATTTTGTAGGTTATAGAATAGACGCCTGAGCCTGCATTGTCGTTTGCTTCCAGCGCGAATGGAGTTTCTGAGGTTACGTAAGTTATGCCAGTCAAATACTTTGGTTCACCGATGGTTAGGGTTGTTGTTGGCGGACTGTTGTCGAGAATGACCGCAACTGTGTTGGTTAGCTCAATATTGCCAGCGTTGTCTGTGCTGTTGAAGTTTATTCGATAGGTGCCGTCGCTTAGTCCAGTTACATAGAAAGGCTCCGTGTACGTTATCCAGCCGCTATCATATGAAGCGTTATAGATTCTGTAGGCTGTTGAAGCAACGCCAGAGCCGCCAGCATTGTCCTCAGCAATCAACTCGATAGGAGTGGCTGAAGTTAAGTATGTTATGTCGTTGACGACAAATTTAGGCCCACCAATATCCAGCAATGTTGTCGGAGGAATCTCTAATGCAGCCGAGCTGAACATGTAGGGGACCGTTGGAAGATCACTGATTGGGACGTTCTGAGCTAAGACTATAGTTGCATCTGGGCCGAAAACTTCAAGAGTATATGTATCTGTCGGTGCGGCATCAGGCTCGGGTATCACGGTTATGAGGTAGTCTCCTATTTTACGGCCAGGAATAACAACTATGTCATCAGGGTCGCCATCTTCATTTAAATCATATTCAATGTAAGCCGCTCCAGAGATTTCATTTAGTTGTTTGCTTATGGTAAGACCATCCGGGTCTGTAACAACCATGTCAACTGGACTAAAAGCTCCTATACTGAGGAGCGTAGGCACAAATATTCTTCGGGTTATTTTCTCCTCTATTCTCTCGCCTCCCGGCGTCCAGCCTGTTACTGTTAAAGTCACATCGTAATGTTTGCCACGCTTGTAGTCATGCTCGAATTGAACCTCGTTTTTCCAATTGCTGCTATCTTTACTTTCAGGCATCGTGCCGTCTCCGAAGTCCATAATGTATATGCCAGGGCGTTCCTGAGTGAACCTCTTGGCAAAAGCATAAACTTCAAACTCAACGATGAATTTCCACGGTGGCCGCCACTCCGCCATATCTATCTCTCGGAAACAAGGGTTTAGCGCACGGAACTCTCCATCAATTATGCTGTAGTCTATTTCTTCACCCCTTACTTTCACGATTCTGATGATGCCCTTAGGTGTTGGTTCATTTGACGCAACCATCAGAGCTTCTGTTGTTACTACTGGTATTCCGCCCGGGGTGAGCCTTTCTGGCTCCAGTTTCAGCTCTTTTTCACCTGCGTCATGTTTTATGTAAACTGTTGGTTTTTCTTTGCTGTAGTCTACATTAGCATTCATAAACACTTTAGGATGAAGAACGGGCCAGTCATAACCCCAGAAGCCGTGAATATGTCCTGCAAAGTTTGCCAAAACATTCTTCCAGCCACCACTGCCTATGAATGTCTCCATATCAGCTAAGATGTCTTTATCAAAAGAATAATCGACTTCCAGCATCTCTACGGCAACCAAAGGATGGTGCGAAAACAATACGACATTGCTTTTGGAAATGTGTTCCTTGAGCCAGTTCTTGGTTACATCATGCGCAACAGCCTCCGCTTTCTCCCAGGGAAGAATGAGTGCACCATATCTTTTGACAAAATCCAAGCAAACAAAATTCATTTCACGGTACGTAAAGGCATAGTTCTGCAAATCGGCGTCTCGATCTTCCCACCAATCCTCGCCTTCATTAAGACCAAGTCGTCTAAACTGCGATACGAAGAATTCCTTGGAAAAGGTGTCTAAGTAGTTTTTCGCTCCTTTCCCCTTTTCTATATCATGGTTACCTATCACGGGGAAATAAGGAATCTCCAGATTATCCAGTATATCCTTTGCCTTTCTGAAGTCCGAAAGTCTACCCTCATCATTGGAAATGTCTCCAAGAACCATAACGAATTTGATGTTGTAACCCACATACTCGTGATTTTCATTTATCCACTTGACGACTTCTTCCAGCCTTTTTGTGAGGTAATAGCTCTCTCCATTGTAATCAGAATATTCACGCCCAATATGCAAGTCGGTGATGATGGCGAACGACCACTCTTCGGCAGCCTTCACCTGAAATATTGCTGCGACCCAACCTATCCAATCATCTTGCATGGCAACAGTGGCTGTCGCAGAAGTGTCCCCCTCCGATATGTGGGCAGAGACATCATAGGTATCTGTGTCCCAAAGAGGCCCATCTGAGCCGTCAAGCCCATTTTGTGCCAATAAGTTTCCATTAAAATATTCCCAATCTAAATTCCAATTTGGCTCTGCTTGACCAGCAATGTAAGTTATTTGAGCAACAGGCGAGGAAGGCGCTACAAAACCTGATAAAGTAGTAGTATAGCTTTGTGGTCTTGCATGAAGTGCCACCATTCCGTCGTTGATCACAATGGTTACTAACGGTGCAGTTGGGAGAGAGTAGATAACAACGATCGTGGCACCCATTGTATTTTGGCGATCGTATGTCGTTCCTGTTGGGAACCCTGAAACTTTATAGATTTCATTCCCCGTTATGATAGAAGAGATATCTGCGCGGTACCCTCGATATATATGTGGCCAGAGTCCCTCAGGCCATAACGGATCTATTTCAGTTGCTGTTCCAATTAATTCTTCTGTAATTGGAATCCCATTGACCGTAATTGAGGTACATGGTGGGTTTATTTCTTCCCAAATGGACCAATAGAGAAAGGCGGCTTCAATAATTGCCCCATAAGGGATACCAGAAATAATAATATCCCCACTGGCAGAAGGGCCACCCTGAAGCCACATCCCTATTCCATTAGCTACATATCCACCGTGATCTTGCCAAAAATACGATTGGCTGAGAGAATCATTTCCAATAGCCTTGACTTGTGGTGCAGGTATTGAGAACATGGAGAAACAAAGAAGACCTATTATTATCACTGTCAATATTTTTTTCAATATTCTCTCCTCTCATTTACTTTTTCAGTAACATTGAGTTACTATCGTTTCCCTCTTAACATTTTTCATGAAGAAAACTCTAGAAGAATCTTCTACTTGCGGATGTCAACGCATTAACCAAAAAGTTTCATAATTGACAACTTTTCAGTCTATCTATCTGATCTTTGGTCATTATCGTCCATTTGCCTTGGTTGTCCAAATCTATCAGCAAGATATCTTTGGGGTCTTTCATCACAGAGGGTGCAGAGTCCAATGCTTCAAGCATACCTAACATTTCATATTTGAAGACTCGGGTCTGCTTTGACTCAATGTCCTTGCATTCAAATGTCCACCAACTACCTCTAGTACGTCTTGTCGTAATCACCTTAAAGAAACGTCCTCCCCATCGGAGAATGAAAGTTTCCTTAACTTGACTCGTGAATGGTTTACTTAAGTCGTCTTCCAGACAAACATGTGTTACAGTAGTTCCAGTGTTCTAAAATTTTTCATGAAGGTTTCTCCTAGCTCAGAGGTCTTGAAAAACTGTTTAGTCTGCCCGTTTCTGATTATTGTGTGGTTTTCTAAGAGTCCGCTCTCAACCAGCGAGGTCAAGTAATCATTGAGTTGGTTGTAGCTGAGTTTAGCCTTATACATGATGTGTGTCTTGATGGCTCCGCCTCTAGCAGTCTCTAAAATTTCTGCAACAATATCGTGGCGGTCTCTCCTACCCTTCACATCCGGCATACGAAAACAACCATTGTCCCACCTATACGATGGAAGCCTAACACTCTTAATCTAATATGGAAGAATCTTCTAGAACGCTACGTTAGTTTCATTTTGCTCTCCCTACTTCCTCTTCTTCTTTTGCAGGATTACCGTCAAGTGCGGAGAAATTCTAACGCTTGTTTTTGCCTTTTGAGGTGAGTTTGATGCAGAAACCTGCTATTGTGCAACCCTGTGCTGGAGAATGCGCCAAAACAATAGATGGCATAAGCTACACCTGCCCCAAATGCGGAGTCCACTACTGCTACACATGCGCCTACTACGCCCGATGGAAGTGCCCAAAATGCGGAACCCAACTAACATAGAACAAGAAAGAGCAGTCAGGATACGACGTAAAGTCAAAGAGAACCGCTACCTACACGGAAAAAGAACATACCAACGTGAACAGTTGGAGCTAACCATACCGTCCAAGTTCAGAGACCTAGTTGAACCCTTCTTAAACAAAGACCTCAAAATCGAAGCCAGGCGAGAAGGCAACACCTTAATCATTGAAGCCAATCTATTGCACGCGAGTAAATCATAAAAGCTCAAACCAGACAGAAAATCCTGCGGCAACAACTATGGTGCGTGCATTAGATAGAAAAGGCATCACATATGTTTTGGAATATGAAAAGAGAATGAGTAGAGAGCCTCTGGATGTCAGTCAGAAGAGGAACTTCGTTGGTTTCGACATCATAAGCGTGGACAGGCATGGTAAGGATCATCGCACTATCGAGGTAAAATCAACTACAGGCGAGGGAATTCCAGATGCCTTCGAAACTGAATTCACGAGAGGGCTTCGGTTTGTCGCTACTCACTTATACGTTGTCAGGTTTAGGAAAGACGAGCAAACTGTAGACAGCTTGCACATAGTCTCGAAAGAGGAGATTGACAAGTTAAGTCTTAGTCACAGAATGGTGCAGCACATTAAGTTTGCAAGCGCGCTTAAGACTAGATTGAGAAATGGTGAGTTTAAGCAACCAACAAGATAGAGTTCATGAATATATTGTTCGCAGGAATCGAAAAAACGTTTAGGGCACCCTAAAAACCCTCGCAAAAACACCAGCCTAGACTCTGTCAACTTAGCGTGCGCTTGGTCGCAAGTCAGCGTCAATTAATAAATACTCATTTTCTTGTAACTCTTCCCTAGTGGTGTTAGTATGCAAAATCTAAAAAAATATGCAGGATTTTGTGCCTTGACTTCTTTGTTCATGGTTTTTTTGGTTGTGACTTCCAATATTCTTGTTGGTTTTTCCGCCTCTAGCAGTTTTGAACCTGTTTTTCAGAAAGGAATGTCTTATCGTCCTGCACCGTACACCAGCTATTATTACAGCACTCCTGAATCCGACGAATCCTTACGGCGCATGGCAGAAGATAACGTCAAATGGGTTGCCATCATCACTTGGTGGTTTCAAGAAAACTTAACCTCAACGCAAATCTACCCACACCACGACTTCACGCCGACAAATGAGTCTCTGAAACATGCCATTGAAACAGCCCACGACTTAGGCATGAAAGTTATGCTGAAGCCCATGATCGACACTGAGGATGCGCGGAATGAACCAAGATGGATGATTCCAGCTTCCGCAGATTGGTTTGAAAGCTACACGGCTTTCATAACCCGCCAAGCTCAACTTGCCAATGAAACCGGATCTGAGCAACTATGTGTCGGCTGTGAATTCAAGTACACAGAATCAAGCGCAGCGGGCTGGAGACAAATAGTTGCGGAAGTCAAGAAGTACTATTCCGGGCGGCTCACCTACGCGGCGACAACCGACAGCTACCGAGACATCACTTGGTGGGACACCTTAGACTACGTAGGCATCGACGCCTTCTTCGACCTAACAAACAAAAACGATCCAACATTAGAAGAACTGACGCAAGCTTGGAACCGCACAGCCAACGATATTGAAGACTGGCAGCAATCAATAAAAAAGCCAATACTCTTCACTGAAATAGGCTACCGCAGTGGAGATGGAAACAACAAACAACCATGGAACTGGACCGAAACACTGCAACCCGACCTACAAGAACAGTTCGACTGCTATCTAGCAGCATTCAAAATCTTATGGGGAAAACCATGGTTCCAAGGCTTCTACTGGTGGATCTGGGAAAGCAACCCAAATGCAGGTGGCTCAGACGACACAGACTTCACTCCACAGAACAAACCAGTCGAATACCTTATCAGAAGCTGGTACTCCATGGAATGGCGAGTAGACCCGTTCTATGAACTCAAACAAACATATACCTCATTGCTGGCTAATTATTCATCACTTAATGAAGCTTTCAACGTACTTCAAGGCGAGTATAAATCCCTACTTGAGCAATACAACAGTTTAAATAATCTCTACCAAGACCTTTTGAGAAATTACACTGACCTACATAAAACATATAGCGACTTACAGGGCCTTTATGAAATACAAAGAAATTTTCTCTACGCATTCATTTTGGCAACAATATTATCTTCTGGAACAGCAATCCTTTTTCTAAGAAAATATAAGAAGGTACTAGCAAAAGGCAAACAAACCTAGTATGTCATCCAAGTTGTATATGTGTCCATTGCGAGACACTGCTTTGTGCGCGCCAAACCCGTCGACAGCCCTCCGTGAAAACGTTTAGGTCGCCCTAAAAACCCTCGCAAAAACACACGCCCAGACAGCCTTGAGCCCACGTTTTGTCCATGAGAATGCATATTCTGTTTAAATGCGTGCTTCACGAGAATTTTGCGACTAGCACGTTTAGGAGCCCCTCAAACGTTTTCGCCGAGGTTTATGGGTACAGGAACGTGTTGATTAACGTGATAAACTGGTTCTGGGGAATTAGAGGGTTTTTACCGGCTTTTAGGCGAGACCAGATGTGCCCAAGCCCAAACCCTCAACCATCAAGCTACAAGTGTTCAAGGGACGAGAAGCCAAACTCAACAAAGCAATATTCCACTCACTCGCCCTCAAAGGACCACAAACAATCTACGAGACACATAAACAGGTGAGAGTCCAGAAAGGACTGAAAGACATCCGATATGCAAGCATGAACAAGCGAATAAGAACACTAGAAAGATCAAGCTACATTGGCAGGGTAGGCACCAAGAAGACTAAGGCAGGCTTTGAAGCTTCTATCTATGAACTCAACGCAAAAGGATTTTTGGCCTTGCTTTTCGACCAAATCAGTCTAGATGACTTAATCCTCAGAATGGACGAAGCTACGGCGCAAACAATCTTAGGAGCTGTTTCGTACGCCGTGCCTATAAGAAGCCGTAATAACAGACAAAGCCATACCCTTTGCAGGCGAAGCTCCCATGACAACCAACTACAAAACACATCACGAAATGATACGCGAAGCAGTGACTGAACTTAAAGAGGCCAGCCCGAAGGCCATCATGGCGTACATAGCCAAGAAGAATCCTCAGATAAAAGTGAACGAATCCTCGTTTAGGGCGGATATAATAGGATGCAGCGTGAACCATTCATCGAGCGGCTATTATCCTGGGATGCCTAAATTTCTTTTCTATGAAAAGCGGAAGGGAACATATCGGCTTTATGATCCTTTGAAGGACGGAAAGCTACTTTCTCCTGAAGTAGCTCCGAAGATCGCAAGACAAACCATTATGGAAGTCGGGGTCACAGATGAACAGGCAGACGTTGGCAGAGAAATTCTGCGAGCCTTCAATGATGGTACTGGCATTTTTGAGGAGCAACATTCTGAATCTGTTAATGACGCAGCTCTCGAAAGAGAGCTTTACCTTAATTACATTACCTTTACATCCGCCATCGACTATCTGAAGAATATCCCAGCCAACGATTTGTGGAGGGCTTCGAAACGCTGGGCAATGCAGTATCCTTGGCTGTTCAAACCAGACGAGTTATTGAAGAAACCAACGGGGCAAGTGATAGCGTACTTTAAGCGCATACGAGAAAGTGATCTTAGGTTTTTCAGGCTCCAAGACATAGGTATTTGGCTCTTCATAGCAGATGCGTTAGATGCCCATGGTGGCAAGACTTCAAAACTGCTTGAAGACTTCGGCTTCGATGCATGGAAAATCTACAGCGAATTAAGTGGGCCATTGAAGAGACATTTTCCCTTCCTATCTGGGGACAAAATCCTCCCGATGTGGCTGAAAATTTTGAGTGAGGATGCTGATGTTCGATTACAAAACATGGAGAAACTACCGTTGCCAGTCGACAAAAACGTGGCCGAAGTGACTTTTAATGTTCTTTTCAAGAAAAGATTCAACGGCAACGTTGACCCGGAAACTATAGAAGCCGTGAGAACTGTCTGGAAGCGGATTGCCGACAAACTAAGTGTTCCAGTTATAAGCTTTGATACACCATTGTGGACTCTTGGTGGCAACCAAGGATGCTCCAACTTGCAGAAAGCTAACTGCAATAGGTGTCCAGTCAAGAGGCATTGTAGCACACACGCCACAACTTGATGAACGTTTAACCGAGATAATGTCCGTTTTTGGATACTGTTCCTTGCTGAACCCTACAAAGAACACTTCCTTCGTGTGCGCTTCACGCATGTTGACGACGTCACAGCCTCAACAGTCTTAGCAGAAATAGCAAAGACGATCCAACCTACGTGCACCTCTGGCATGAATTCGAACTTCATAAAACTCAAACGCTTTTGGCAGACATTCTTAAGATATGAACGCCAAAGTTATGGCACTAGTTTTCATAGTGTCAGCTGTAGGCTTGTTTTCTGGATTATATATTATGTTTCAGACGTTGACAAACAACAGCAGCAGTAGTCTCCCAGAAGAAAACCTGGAACTCTCCAATCAACATGCTTGGTACAACCAAAGCGGCTGGGCTGAAGCCGCCATCGTTATCGTCAATGTCGGGGAAAGAGACACAGTGCTTCGAAAAATCGCAGTGCGAAGTATAGAGAGCAAATGGAGCGACGTATATTACTGGAGAACTGACACAGGCCCAATATCAAACGAGCTGAAGCAAACATCCAATGAACTATCAGGTAGCTCCTTCAACATTCTCGTCGATGGACAAAAGCGGAACTTTCAACAAGCTACATCAGAGCTAGCTCTGACCTCCGGTTGGACACTTGTCCTTTACGTAAGAAACCCGGGCAACCTCACATCAGGAGAGCAGATAACCGATCCCGCAATAACAATTGCTGTCTTCTCAGAAAACAAACTATACTATAAGCAAGCCACTATAGACCTTACCTTCACTTTCATGAAAACAGAGGAAGTGAAGATTACGAGTATATCATGGGCCACTGGCAACACTAACTCTACTCTCACTACGAAAAACACCGGTTCATCACCCCTAACTGTAAGTCTAGCAAAAATAAACGGTGCCAACGCTGCAACCTATAGATACAGAATAGTCGGTGGAACATGGAGCAGCTCATCCCCAACAATATCTTTGACAATGAACGCTGGTGACTCGTACGACATATGCTTGACCAAAGCAGGTGGAGCCTTTACATCGGGAACGAAGTACGAGTTTGCGTTCCAAACTGCGGCTGGCAATACATATCCATACACTGACACAGCGCCATAGACACGCCTGATGCCGAGAACCTCACCTTTTCCAACGGAAAATCTTGAACTCTGGCATATGTCCGTTTTTTGGATACTGTTCCTTGCTGAGCCCTGCAAAGAACACTGTTCCTTGAGAAGCTCACCAAAGAATAGTGTTCCTTGGTGAAGGCAGAAAGCCCTTAAACTTTTGATGCGACACAGTTTGAAGGTGAGATCGTTGGTTAATCTGATTGAAGATTGGAAAGACATAGAAGTCTACACTCGCAGGCTCAGCCACGACGCAAAGGCTTAGTGAAAGGCGTCAAAGGAGAAGAAGAAAAAGAAAAAAAGAAATAAACACTCACTTCGGCGAAATTCCCCGACCAGCGCCCTAAGCCTGTTTCCAGACACTCTCGGCGAAGTTCACGCAAACAAACACGTCTATCGACAAGATAGACAACTTTCACACTATTTTTCCCATTTTTTCCGCAATAAACCTACATGGTAGAAGAAGGTATAAGGGGCATAGCGCCTTCTTCTTCTGAAATTTGTTTTCCCGCAGAGCCGCTCAACATAGGCAAACTTCACGCTAACCAACATCAAACACCACGCAAAACAACATAGAAAGCCACGCTAAAAACACCCTAAATAGAACCCAAAACACCATCCAAAAACCGAACAGCGCCCAGAACACAAACAGAAAAATAGAACTTCAACAAAAAAAATTCTCAGCACTCATACTACATCTTCGCTACAGTTCGATGTGGCGCGGGGTGCGGGATTTGAACCCGCGCGGCCGGTTAGGACCACAGGCTTAGCAGGCCTGCCCCCTACCAGGCTAGGGAAACCCCGCATGTTACCAGCCTTGAGCATTGTGTTGCTGTATGATTATTTTTGTGTTTCGTGCAAGCTGCGATAAAAAACGTTTATAATGTTGCTCTGCTATTGCAGTAACCGTCAACATGAGCCTGGAGCGTTATGACAGAGGAACCAAAAGCGCCCGATGACCAAACCGAACCAACCGAGCAAGCAGTTGCTGAACCAGTACCCAAGCAGTTGATTGACAGACCTTCTGATTTCAGGTTCCACGCAGCCTACCTAGTTTATTCCGACACATGGGACAGAGCATCATCCCCAGAAACCAAACTGAAACTAAACGAAGCAATCACCATGCTCTCCGAAGACAAAATAGACTACGAAACATTCTACAGACAAATCAGCCAATACAGAGGACACTCAGGAACAGACCAATACGGCGGCGGACGAGTCTACATCGAGACCCAGAGGAAAAGAGACTGGCGCAGACGCGAACAAAAAGACGAGCGAAACAAACGACACGGAAGATAACTCAACTCAAACAGCATTAGCCTTTTATCAAGACAAAGTTTATCCATATTTAGACAGCGCAAGCTAGCTTGAGGGCCGGTCGTCTAGTCCGGTTAGGATGTCGCCCTTACAATGTCCAAACTATGAGAAAGGCGAAGGTCGCAGGTTCAAGTCCTGCCCGGCCCACTATCCCTAGTTAATATTGGTCAGAAATCTTGCGGCATCGTTGTTGTATCAGACAACATCAGCTTCATAGCGTCGGCCTGTCAATCAGCTGTTTGATTTTCCTCGGCGAAAAAGGCGCAAGGCTAGCTACAGCGAGATAAGGCCCCAGCTTGGGCATAAGCCCAACAGCGTCGGTGCCAAGCTTACACAACAAGGCATGCTCCAAAGGTCCAACCGTTTCAATTTCGAAGACATCACGTGAATGGTGCGCCCTCTCGATTGCCCATTCAACATCCTTACGACCAGCTCCAAACACAATTAACCGATCAAGATTCGAACTGAGCCAATCAGAAAACCTAGAGAGCTGAACTTCCGAGAATTCCGCCTCATAAGCGCCCTTTTCACGGCTCAAGTCGCTTACGATTCTTACTGACACAGGCATGAAGTCGAAAAGACAGAAAAGCTCAATCAGACGTTGAAGCGGCATCTTCTTCCCATCACCCAGTTGCGCCTGCAAGCGCCACAATGGAATATATGAACGAGAAGACCCCGAAACAGGAAGACCGACGTCCACATACAACTCAGTCTCAGACCTGGCAGAGTCAACGATCTTTCCACGCAAGACAGAAAATCTGCCAATTCCTTCCGCTGAAACTGGAGCCAACCCAATCTCACGATCCAACAGTCTCAGGGCAACCGCTTCGTCCTCGCCGCTCATTTCGATTTGAACCCACCCGCGGCTCGAAGTGCCCTGTACTCTGACTTTGGCTCTGAGGCCTTCAC
>Ga0315296_10002770_pt1 | contig 14826 bp, 16 predicted proteins | sample YL17G14_18_MG_FD_203921 | JGI IMG/M metagenome (GOLD analysis project Ga0315296, IMG submission 203921) | Sediment microbial communities from Yellowstone Lake, YNP, Wyoming, USA - YL17G14_18 | ecosystem: Environmental > Aquatic > Freshwater > Lake > Sediment | place: USA: Wyoming | collected... | reverse complement strand
ATCGACGACTACCTGAAGAAACAGGGCAAAGAGGTGAAAGGCAGAAAAAGGAGGAAGGATGAAGGCCAGTGAAAAGCCAAAAAAGACGGCGACCTTTTGTCCCTATTGCGATGAGGAGATAGCCCTAAATCCCTTCCCTTATTGCAGGCCGTGCCAGGTTGAGCTGCGCTATTGCCTGAAATGCAGTATCGTGGTGGAGAGGAAGGCCAAGGTCTGCCCCCAGTGCGGACAGCCCTTGGAATAGGTGACAAGAATGGCAGAGAAGGAGAGCGTAACCCTGGTTGTATTCAGCGGCGAGCTGGATAAGGCTTTGACCGCCTTCAACATCGCCATCGGGGCTGCCTCCATGGGGATGGAGGTGAGCATGTTCTTTACCTTCTGGGGACTAAACATCATCAAGCGGAATGAGGGCGGCATCGAGAGCAAGGGGGTAATGAGGCGGATGCTCAACTTCATGAACCGGGGCGGCTCGAAGAGGCTCCGTCTTTCCAGATTCCATATGCTGGGAATGGGCAAGTGGATGATGAAGCGGCTGATGAAGGATGTCAAATTCCCCCAGCTTGAGGAGCTGATGGCTACAGCTAAGAATATGGGGGTCAAGTTTATCGCCTGCACCACCACCATGGGGATCATGGGAATTTCCAAAGAGGCCTTCATTCCTGAGGTGGATAGCTTTGCCGGCGTTGCCACCTACCTGGCCGAGGCGAGGGAGGGGAAGGTCAATCTGTTTATCTAGGAGGGGCGATGAAGGCGGATGCGACATTGGACTGTATCGGGCTCTACTGCCCCATGCCTATTGCCCATACCGCCAACAAGCTAAAAGAGCTGGAGAAAGGACAGGTGCTGGAGATATTGGCTGATGACCCTGGGATCAAGGAGGACATGCCTGCCTGGTGCAAGACCACGGGCAATGAACTATTGGGCATCGAGGAGGAGAAGGGGCAATACCGAATCTACGTGAGGAAATCCCAGAAATAAGCGGGAGGACAAAAATTCGCTAAGGGGGGTGGGAATATAGAGGCAAAAGGGGGCACTTGCATAACAGGTAAGGCAAGAAACAATTAGAGGAGGTTGTGAAATGGAAGAGGTAATTAGACTTCCCAGACTGGGTGAGCCAGCACCGGACTTCGAAGCGCCGACGACTCACGGCACCATCAAGCTCGACGATTACAAGGGCAGTTGGCTTATTATCTTCTCTCATCCTGCTGACTTCACGCCGGTGTGCACCACAGAGTTCATTGCCTTCGCCAAAATCTATCCCGAGTTGCAGAAACGTGGGGTGGAGCTGCTGGGCATCAGTGTCGATAGCATTAGCTCACACATTGCCTGGGCGCGCAACATAGAGGAGAAGATGAGGGTGAAGATTCCCTTCCCCATCATCGCCGATCTCAATAAGGAGGTGTCACAGCGCTTCGGCATGGTTCACCCCGGCCAGAGCAAGACGGAGACGGTCAGGTGCGTGTTCGTCATCGACCCCAACAAGATTGTAAGGGCGATGCTATACTATCCCCTGACTACGGGAAGGAACATGGACGAGATCCTGAGGCTGGTAACGGCTTTGCAGACTACAGACGAGCACAAGGTAGCTACCCCGGCGAACTGGAGGCCGGGCGACATGGTGATCGTGCCCCCTCCGAATACAACCGAGAGCGCCGAGGAACGGCTCAAGCAAGGCTACGAGTGTGTCGACTGGTACCTGTGCAAGAAGAAGCTGTAATAGGGAGGGGATACTATGGCCTGTATTAGCCCGGATGGGCAGCCTACCGAATCAGGGAAAAAGCTTCTCCGCGCATTGAAGTCGGGGCTGAGCTCGGCGCAAGCTATTGCCCAGGACACCGGCCTTCCCCTTTTCAGGGTCAGAAGTGGACTCCGAGAGCTGGCGGGGGCAGAGCTGGTAACCGAGAAGGGTGGGAGCTACGCGCTGTCACCCAAGGGCAAAGAGCTTCTAGGCTCACTATCTTAGGCATGGCATAGGCGGAGGCAGCAGAACGAGCAAGCCAGACACCACGGGTGCTACTGGTTAGTAAATTTATGTCCAAGGAAGGGGGAAGGAAATGGCAAAGGAAGAGAAAAAGACCTATACTTGTGAGAAGTGCGGTTGCCAAGCTGAATTGGTGATAAAAAAGAAGTCGGAGGGGAAACCCAAGAGAGGAACCCTGGTCTGCAAGGTGTGCGGCAATGAAGCCGATATAATCCTCGAGGAGATCTAGTTCTTAAGCGATCGCTCGGACTGGAGGCGGCCTCCACACACAGGGTCTGAATGAGTGTTGATATAGAGTTCCTAAAGTCCACCCCTTATTTCTCTGGTCTAGATGCCGCCCAACTTGAATCCATCAAGCGGTTGGTGTTCGAGAGGACGGCTCAGAGAAACGAGTTCATCCTCGACGAGGGGGAGCCCGGCGAGGTATTGTACTTCGTGGTATTGGGGGCAGTAAAGGATTTCAAGACTTCCGCCGAGGGCAAAGAGCAGATCCTGCGCATTATCCGCCCCGGCGAATCTTTCAACGATGTTCCTGTCTTCGACGGTGGGCCAAACATGGCCAGTGCCGCTGCCATGGGGCCTGTTGTCCTCTATGGGATAAGCAAAACTGATATTGGAATCATCCTTCGAGATTATCCCCAGGTAGCGACCAACGTGATAAAGGTGCTGGCGGGAAGGATGCGGCATTTCGCTTCCCTGGTGGAGGACCTTTCCTTCAGGAATGTTATCAGCAGGGTGGCCAAGCTGCTCTTGGAGTATGCTGAGAACCGGAAAAAGCCTGAGAGGCCACGCCTGACCCAGCAGGAGATGGCAGCCATGGTTGGCACCGCCAGGGAGATGGTGGGCAGGTCCCTCAGAGCCCTGGAGGAGAAGGGGGCAATCAAGATAGATCGCCACCGCATCGTGCTAATAGACAAGCAAGCGCTAAGGGAAACCGTCGGAGAACTGTTGTGAGACAAAGGTCGCATACCCCGTTGAATTGGTGCTTTAAGATTATAGATGGAGGTTAGTCTTTGATGGTCCAGATGCCGGAGATAATTCGAGAACTATGTAATGGCTGTGGCTTGTGTGTGACAGTGTGCTCTCATAACGGGCTAGTTTTGATAAACAATATGGCTGTGGTTATTGAAACGGTAGAGTGCGACTACTGCACCCTGTGCGAAGCGGTATGTCCCACCGGAGCCATAAGGTGTCCCTTTGAGATAGTGGTTGAAGAGTGCTAAACCATTGCCCGATCCCCCTTACCCAAGCCCTCATTTGCTCTCCCGCTGATTATCACCCTGTCCCCTAAGCTTTCCCTTCGTGTCCAGGTTTGAGACAAAAGTCGCAGACAAAGGCTATCCCCTGACTCAGAATGATTTTGAGAGGTGAAAGGGGATAGCAGCATGGCGCGAATAGCAAAAAATATAGCTGAAAAACCCAAGGGAAAGCAAGGATGCTGCCACCATTGGGTAATCGAGAGCCCACACGGACCAACCAGCAGGGGCGTATGCAAATACTGCGGTGTGGAAAGGGAGTTCCAGAACTATTGGGGGGATTTCTTCTGGGAAGATGATGTCTCCATGCGCGAGTGAGGTTCTGGGGGCTCAAAACATCAATTCTGATTGATATAGAAGATGCTGGGATATGGCTGTAAGACGGGTTTACCTTTCTGGAGTAATGGTCGATAACAAAGTTCTTACAGAAGAAAAATGGCCACCGTCTAACACGATGGTTTGGCCTGTCATATAACTTGAAGCCTCCGATGCCAGAAACAGGGCAGCACCTACGATTTCCTCGGGCTCAGCTATTCGCCCCAGCGCTGTGTTATCCTCGGTTCTTTCGCGAATTAGCGGGTTATCCCATAGTGCCTCAGAAAATCGAGTTCTAACTAATCCCGGAGCTATCGCATTTACCCTAATATTGTATTGTCCCCACTCCTGAGCAAGTACCTTAGTCAGCATAATAATACCTGCTTTGCTTATTGCGTAAATCCCACCTCCAATTCTGGGTCTAATCCCATCCACTGAAGCAACATTAATGATGTTTCCACCACCTGCCTCCCGCATTAATTTGCCTACTGCCTGACTTAAAAAGAAATAGCCTTTAAGGTTTAGCCCCATTGTTACGTCCCAAGCCCGTTCGTCAAATTCGAACACCGAGCCAAATACTGGGTTAGTACCGGCGTTGTTTACCAGGATGTCAATATGGCCGAATTCATCCACCGCTCTTTTGACCAAATTATCGATTTCGAGAAGATGGCGAACATTGGCTGACACCGGTAAGGCCTTCCTTCCCATCTGCGATATTTCTTGAGCCACTGTCTCTAAGTCTGGCAGCTTGCGGGCGGCAAGTATTACATCGGCACCTGCCTCTGCCAGTCCCAAGGCAATAGCCCGGCCAATCCCTCGGCTTGCCCCGGTAACTAAGGCCACCTTTCCCGGGACACGAAACCGGTCCAAAAATAATGGTCTAATTGCCATTTTATCTCCCCCTTAATTAATTCATTCATTCGTCAGACGGTGTCTGCTCTTCCATCAGGCTGCTACCAAAGGCAGGTTTTCCCCTTAGCTCTTTCGATTGATCTAATTCGTTATCAATGCCAGCAAGGTATTTTGCTATATCCTTTTTCGACTCGTAGTCATATTCGGCGTTCAGGGTGATTGTTTCCATAATTGGAGAACCGCCACCGTGGACGCCTGCGATTTGATACCAAGCACTCATGGGTGAGGCAACCAGGTTCTCCACTAGCCTCCAGATACGGTGTGAGTCTTCGGGGGAAAATTTGGGGTTTCTCACTATATATTTGTCCATGTATGGCTTGGTCTCGAGACTGATGAACTCCTCCTCAAAAGGCAAGGTCACTGACAAACCTCCAGCTACATCGGTGAGTATATTGAACTCATGGTAGATAGTCTCCCCCATCAGTCTTCTTCCGACATTGGCATATATAGGGTTGGGGAGGAACGTTCCCGATGAGGTCTTCTCTCCATAGATAGCGGAGGCAATGCCGGCGGCATATGATAATTCTGCCCCTCCGGCAAACTCGGATAGCTTTTGTCTCACATGCTCGACCCGTTCAATATTGTTTGCCTCAGCGACCAGGGCGGTTGCACCGCATAATATGTCTGATACCGCTGGCTTACAACCGGTGTAGCTATGCCGATGAGAATTAGCGAAGAGTAAAGCCATCCTTCGGCCAAATTCCCATTCTCCACACATAAACACTCTTTCCTTTGGAATGAAGGCATCATCAAAAATGATCATGGAATCTGAAACGCCGTATTCCGGGAGGGGTGCCTTGATCGCTTGCCTCTTCCTCAGCCAAACTGGTCGAGTGATTAAATACACCCGATCCCAATCTGCGGGGATGGCAAATGCTAGCGCATAATCCTTGTCCTGCTCTCTCAAGGCACGCGTTGGAATTACGATTATTTCATCAGCATAAGCTGCCATTGTTATGGAGATTTTTGCCCCTCTTACTATAATCCCGTCATCTCTTATATCGACCACGTGAACATATGCGTCAAGGTCAGGCTGTTCCGAGGGTCTCTTAATTCTATCTCCCTTCATGTCGGTTTGAGCACAAGCGGCAACTAAGTCACGCTCCTGATAATATCTTAGATATTTAATGAATCGCTCATGGTAATTGGTTCCACATTTTTCATCTGTTTCCTTGGTAGCGACGGAAAGAGCGATCAAAGCATCACAGCCCATGCATCTTTGTATGCAGCCGCCTACCCTCTGGGCAAGTAAACGTATCATTTTCTGTTTCTGAATCAGGTCATATGGGCTTTGCGGCGGATGGGTAAACCGATTAACTCTCCTGCTGCTTAGAGATGATTTCGCAGTCAGCAGGTCTTCCCACGGCGGCTCGTGTGCCAGCTCAAAAGTGACCGACATAACATTTATCCCTGGCCTAATCCTTGGATCATCTCTGCCAACCCTCTCACCTCCGATATAGAGATTGGGCTTCATTTTCTTCAAGTCTGTAAAATACTCCTCTGAAGTCCTCATGATTTCACCCCCTATTTGAATCTGAGGCTGCTTAGTTTTGAAAGCCCTCAAATTTTGATACCAGCATTATAGCACGAGGCATGGGAGAGGAGTAGGCAGCAGGCGAAGTGTGGAGAAGAAGTCAATTACATCTGCCCTGTTTCCTCCGGCTAATAGAACGGCGCGGGACTCCTTGGACTTGACTGGCAACCGCTAAGTTGCTACAGTTACGCTTGCCACTCTCTCTGGAGCGCGGGTTTGAAAGCCGATTCGGTAATCGCCCAGAACTATTTTTGATCCTGGCCTCATTGCTGCCGTCGGTGCTTCTTCCAGGCCGTGCAAATGAGAGGCCAAATATGCTGAATGCCCGGGTTTGGTTCGCTCTCAAGATCGAGGCAACGCAGTAGCCCATGGTGGTATTATATTAAGGAGGTGAAACAAAATGGCCGTTGAGGGAAAGAAGGAGATCCCCTTGGGGATGAGGGAAATCTATCCCCATCCTGGAATGTATGTCGCCGATTGCCTCAAGGAACAAGGGGTAGAGGTGGCCTTTGGAGTTCATGGCGGGCACTACTGGCCGCTACTGGATGCCTTGAGCAATGCTGGGATAAAGCTTGTTACCGTTCATCACGAGCAAACGGGGGTTTATGCTGCTGAAGGCTACGCCAGGGCCACCGGGAAGGTTGGGGTAGCCTATGCCACGGTGGGTCCAGGCACGGGAAATACTGTTAGCGCAGTACAGCAGGCCTACCTAAATTGCTCGCCTGTGGTTCTCATTCTCTCCGGTCACGAATCTCCCAATGATAAGACCTATGCCTTACAGGAGTGCTACGCCGAGGATTTGATGAGGGGCATAACTAAATGGACCAGACGTATCCGCACCACCCTCGAGTTAAAGCGGTGGATCACCATGGCGTTTAAGGATGCTCAGTCCTGGCCCAAGGGACCTGTAGGGCTGGAATTCTGCATTGATACCCTTTTCACTGCTTTATTCCCCCCTACCCCAGGCCTGTATGGGCAGCACTATCTATATGCCGAGAAGTGGAGGGGTGAGGAAACGCCAAAGCCGTTAACGGTGGGTGGAGACCCCCAGCTTATCGAGAAAGCAACAAAGCTTATCTATGAGGCTAAGAGGCCGATCATAATTGCTGCCGACGGGGTTCACTGGTCGGGAGGGGGCCCGCAACTGGTGGCGCTAGCTGAGCTGGCTCAAGTTCCCGTTATTGGACGAAGGATAGCCCGGGGGGCTATACCTGAGGATCACCCCCTTTATCTTAGCTCGCGCATCGCAGGCAAAGTCGTTCCCGAAAGCGACTTGGTCGTCGCCATAGGAATGAAGGTGGGGGGCTTCGATGGGCATGGGAGAAACTGGTCCAGGTGCATCCAGATAAACGAATCGCCAGCGCACATCTGGACCCATCTCAGAAATACCGAGGTGGCCATTGTCGGGACACCGGCGGTTGTGCTCAACCAAATGCTCGATTATGCCCAGGCGCACAAGCTAAAGCCTCCCCCAGAAAGGGAGGAGTGGACCCAGAGGGTCTACACGGAGGGGAAAGAGGCTGACCTAGCCCTTCATGCGCGAGCCGATAGGTACAGAGATCACAAGCCTATTCACGTTGGTTGGCTTTCGAAGGTCGTCTGGGACACCTGCGAAGACCTCTACGGGGGTATGAACCGTGTGGTCATGGACGGTTTCACCTTCTCCAGCTACGCAGCTCCTTTCATCAAGTGCCGCTACAGCGGGCAATATATCGATTGTGGCGAGCAGGCAGGGGTGGGCCACGGCATTGGCATGGCCATTGGCGCCGCTTTTGGCGACCCCGAAGCAAGGAGAAGGCCTATTATCTCCTTGATGGGCGATGCCGGCATGGGACTTGCTGGATTCGATGTCGAGACCGCTGTGAGGTTTAAGCTTCCCATCGTCTATATTGTTACCAACAACAATGGCTGGCTCACCGGCATGAAATATATTAGCTATGGAAAGAACTGGGAGGCACTGGGCCCGCAGGATCAACCCCTGGGGGAGGAGTTCCTACCGGATATCAGGTATGAGCGGCTTTCCGAGGTTTTTGGGTGCCATGGCGAATACGTCACCAAGCCCGACCAGATAAGACCTGCCCTGGAGAGAGCCTTCAGGGCTGCTGAAGAAGGGAAGCCAGCGGTAGTAAATGTGATTGTGGATGGGAGCATCACCAGCCGTGAGTGCTACACGCTAGCCTATGCCATTTTGTGGGGTCACATACCATGGGATAAATTGCCGAAGCGGGGCAAGGCGCTACGCAGAAATCTGCTTTTCACCCTTCCTTGGGATGAGGCGGGCGTTCCACCTATGCCCATGCCCGATGCCTGGGAGCCGGCATCTGAAGAGGAGCTTATGCCATAGAGCCGATACGCAAGTGCTTGATCCCCCGGCCCGAAGGAGGAAACACATGAGTCTTAGCCGTGGATCAGATAGCGCCAGTTCTCTGCCTACAGGTGTGCGCGTTTGCCCATCAAAGCGGTATGCCCAGATGCATCGCCGCTCGCTGGAGGATCCTGAGGGGTTTTGGTCGGAAGAGGCGCGAAAACTCGACTGGTATAAGACTTGGGATCGCGTTCTCGAATGGGATCCACCTTATGCCCGGTGGTTTGTCGGCGGCAAGCTCAATGCCTGTTATCAGTGTGTTGACCGTCACGTAAAGACATGGAGGAAGAGCAAGGTGGCAATCTACTGGGAGGGGGAGTTAGGGGAGACAAGGGTGCTGAGCTATTCCACCCTTTTCCGAGAGGTCAATCGCTTCGCCTCGGCACTGAAGAAGGTCGGGGTCAGGAAGGGAGACCGGATTGCCCTTTATCTGCCCATGATTCCTGAGCTTCCCATCTTCATGCTCGCCTGCGCCCGAATTGGGGCGGTGCATACCGTGATCTTCTCCGGATTCAGCGCCCGGGCGATAGCCGATAGGGTCAATGATACCCAGGCAAAAGTCATCATCACCGCTGACGGGGGATATCGCCGGGGCAAGGTTGTGCCGCTTAAGGAAATATCCGACGAGGCGGCAAAGCTCTGTCCCTCAGTGGAAAAGATCATCGTGGTTAAAAGGACCGGGGAGTCAGTGCCTATGACCGAAGGAAGGGACTTGTGGCTTTCCTACCTGCTCAGTGAGGCGGAGATGATGGTTAAGCCTGAGCCGATGGAATCTACCCACCCGCTATATATCCTCTATACCTCAGGGACTACGGGGAAGCCCAAGGGCGTGGTTCATAGCACAGGTGGCTATCTTGTATTCAACCACTCAGCATATAAGTGGGTCTTCGACATAAAAGAGGAGTCGGTCTACTGGTGCACTGCCGATGTGGGGTGGGTAACCGGTCACAGCTCCATAGTCTATGCCCCCCTCTCCCATGGTGCAGCCATAGTCCTGTATGAAGGGGCTCCCGATTATCCCGCAGCGGATCGGTGGTGGGACATCGTGGAAAAATACGGGGTTAGTATTTTCTACACCTCCCCCACAGCGGTGCGGATGTTTATGCGCTATGGCGAAGAATGGCCGCTAAAGCATGACCTGTCCAGCCTTGAGCTTCTGGGCAGCGTTGGCGAGCCGATAAATCCTGAGACCTGGCAGTGGTATTACAAGCATATCGGAGGGGAGAGATGTTTCATTGTTGATACCTGGTGGCAGACGGAGACCGGGGGTATTATGATTTCTCCTACCCCGGGGATTGAGCCCATGCCGCTAAAGCCAGGCTCAGCCTCTTTTCCCCTCCCTGGGGTTGATGCCGCAGTGGTTGATGCTGAAGGAAATGAAACCCCTCCAGGGCAAACCGGACTTCTCATAATAAGAAAGCCCTGGCCTGGGCTGCTTATCGATATCTATGGTGACCCACAGCGCTACAAGGAGTCCTACTGGTCACGCTTCCCCGGCTCATACTATACTGGCGACTTCGCCATGCGCGATGAGGATGGCTATTTCTGGCTCCTGGGCAGGGCTGATGAGGTGCTCAAAGTGGCGGGACATCGCATCGGAACTGCTGAACTGGAGGATGCCACCATATCCCATCCTGCTGTGGCTGAGGTGGCGGTGGTGGGCAAGCCCGATCCGGTGAAGGGGGAAACCATCGTCCTCTTCGTCACCCTCAAGAAAGAGGCTTCGCCTTCCCCCAGTTTAAGAAAGGAGCTCGTTCAGCATCTGCGTCGCGTTATCGGTCCCGTCGCCACTCCCGACGAGGTCTATTTTGTGGACTCACTGCCCAAGACAAGGAGCGGCAAGATCATGCGCCGTGTCCTCAAAGCGGTAGCCTCGGGGCAAAGCCTGGGCGACCTCACCACCCTGGAAAATGAGGCATCAGTGGAGGAAGTGAAAAGGGCATACGAAAGCCTGAGAAAGGCATCTAACACGGCCGGAGGCAACTAGGTTTGGCTATCGGCCGGATCTTCAAGCAGCTCTTCTGGGCTACCGGCGATTAGGTAAAAAGGAGGCTTTCGATGGTTGAGAAGGGTAGAGCAGCGATCTATAAAGGTCTGGGTCAGCCCATGGAGATCAAGGAGTATCCGGTGCCTGACCCCGAGCCAGGGGCCATCTTAATCAAGGTGACAAAGGCTAACATTTGTGGCTCAGACCTTCACATGTGGCGTGGGGATATTAACCTTGCTGCCTTGGGAGCACCGCTACCGGTAATCCTGGGCCATGAGATGACAGGGACGGTAGCCAAGCTGGGGGAGGGCATCCTAACCGACTCGGCGGGTCAGCCGTTGGCGGTGGGGGATCGGGTGGTTTACCGCTACTTCTATCCTTGCGGGCGTTGCCGGGCATGCTTGAGAGGAGACGACGCTGCCTGCCCGATGAACATCTTCGCCATGGCCTGCTCTGAGCAACCCCCTCATTTCGCCGGCGCCTACGCCGAGTACTACTATCTTCGCCCCAATCATACCGTTTTCAAGGTACCTGATGATCTCACCGACGATATGGTGGCCCCGGCTAACTGTGCCCTCTCCGAGGTTATCTACGGCCTGGAGAGGGTGGGGCTTAGCTTCGGGGAGACAGTGGTCATACAGGGGGCAGGGGGTCTGGGTATCAATGCTACTGCGGTGGCCAAGGAGATGGGGGCGCACAAAGTCATCGTCATCGATGGCATCACCCAGCGCCTGGAGCTCGCCAAGGCCTTCGGCGCCGATGAAGTGATCGACTTCAGAGAGCATAAGACGCCAGAGGAACGGATAATGCGAGTATGGGAGCTGACCGGGGGCTCAGGAGCGGATGTCGTCGCCGAGCTGGTGGGCTTCCCCCAGGTCATTCCGGAGGGCCTACAAATGCTGAGCAATGGCGGCCGCTACCTGGAGATCGGCAACATCAGTGCTGGGATGACCTATGAGGCTGAACCTGCCAAGCTGGTGGGGGGCCACAAGAGCATCATAGGCGTGATGTTCTATGGGCGCAATACCCTGAAGAAGGCCCTCGACTTCCTCAGCCGCACCAAAGGCAAATATCCCTTTGATAAGATCCTGTCTCACTCCTATCCATTGGAAGAAATCAACGGAGCCTTTGAAGAGCAGGATAAGGGGCTGGTTTCCAGGTCTGCCATCGTTCCTTAGGCTTCGCCGGATGCCTGAAGATAGTCACCTTTCTGTTTCCTGGGGATGCCCAGGGCCCTTTGACCGATATTGTTCTTCTTAGCCTTCGCGAGGGAGCCTATAATGGCTTCAGCTCACTGGTCGGAGGCCTAGACATTATTACATTTCCGGTCAGGGTTTGGCAGGGCAACCAGCATGGTCATCTTTCTCGCTCTACATTCCTGCGCCAGTCTTTTATAAAATTTTACGTAGCCGTCATAATTGGGAAAATCTGGCGTCAGTAAAGGATAGTCAATGGCTATCTTTACTCCCTGGATGCCCATTGATTGCAAACTATCCAGGTAGACCAAGATGCCCTTGTAATTTTCTTCAGTGAGCAGTCTTTCACCCATATGGCAATTTGCTGACAATAGTTCGGCTCCAAAGGTTATATTTCTTCTAGTCCCGTCCCACTGCGAGTTCAAATAGATGTCAAAATCATTCAGCTTCTTAGACATATCGGAATAAAGTTGCTCGTATTCCGATGGGACGGACTGCGCCGGAGGCAATGCCTGGTTAAGCACCTGGACCGCAGCCCGTTGCCGCTAAGATCGCGATGGCAACATTTATGACCAAACATAACTTAGCCAATTTTTTCACTTGATTGAAATCAATTGCCCCATGTCTCCTGTTCTTTCTGGCACGATTATGCCGTGCAAGCTAACGTCTTTTGAAATGTATTATATTAGCATAGCTTTTGCTAAGCAAGATAGAGAGACCCAGCCGCTATTGAACGAAATGACGAAGTGTGTGCTCTGGCGGTTGCATAGCTGGGTCCGATTGACGCTTACCTTCTTGCTTAAATCACACCTCCATCCCGTTGACCGGGCTGGACAAAGAATGGCCGGTGGTGTAATCTGGTTTCCTTCAACAAAGAAAGTCGCCACTTCACAAAGGAGGTCAGGATGTCTTTAGGCTTTGAGATCAGCGCTGAGCAACGGGAGCTGAAGCGGGAGGTGGCGGAGCTCGCCCACAAACTTCGCCCGCGGGTGGATTACTGGGAGCGAAGGAGCGTGGCCCCAAGGGAGCTATTCAGGGAAATGGGGAGGAGGCGCTGGATGGGACCTATCGTGCCCTTGGACTATGGCGGTATGGGCAGAGGGGCCATCGAATACTCCATAATAAGCGAAGAGCTGGCCAGGGCCGGACTCTTCGGCCCTCAGCCCACCATTCAGGCAGAGAAGCACGTCCTGGCCTCGGGGACGGAGCAACAGAAGGAACGCTATCTCTCTAGGCTGGCTCGGGGGCAGTGGATAGCTGCCATCGCCATTTCCGAGCCCAATGTGGGCTCCAGCTTTGAGGCGATGGAGACGACGGCGGTGAGGAGGGATGGCACCTACCTCATCAGTGGCAAAAAGTCTCACATCAATTTTGCTGCCGATGCCGCTCTGATCCTCCTATACGCCAGAACCGAAAGGGGGCTCTCCATATTCATTGTGGAGAGGGGGACGCCGGGCATCAGCTTCAGGAAAAGGGACCCCATCGGGCAGAGGATGCAGCCCATTTATGATTTCACTCTGGATAAGGTAGAGATCCCAAGAGGTCAATTGCTGGGCGAGGAGGGTGACGGGATGAGCACGTTCTTCGCCACCTTCAATCTTAGCCGGATTGGCAACGCCTCCTGCCTCATCGGGCTGGCTAGGGGGGCCCTTGATAACGCTATCGCCTATGCCAGGGAGAGGAGGGTGGGCAGAAACCTGGTGACCGATTTCCAGGGCATTCGCTGGATGGTGGCTGAGCTTACCACCAAGATCGAGGCGGCAGCCCTGCTCAGGGACAGGGCTGCCTGGCTTGAGGATAGGGGGGTGGAGCACGCCTTGGAGACAGCGATGGCCAGGTATTATGCCGGCGAGGTGGCAGAGCAGGTTTGCTCCATGGTCTTCTCCCTGGTAGGGGGCTGGGGCTGCTATCGTGAGCAGCCCTTTGAACGCTTGTGGCGGGATGCCAAGGTGGGCAAGCTGGCTGGCGGTTCATCGGAGGTGCTGAAGAACCTCATCGCCCGGCGGGTGCTGGGCAGGGAGAGGGATTAGTGCCCCTATCTTGACTGCGCTGTATCCCCCTGTTGAAACTGGGCTTAGCCCTTGAAATGCTACTGAGGACAAATGGCAGCATATTGTGGCAATCACATTCTTCTATTGTCTTATTCCGATATGTTTGCCACGCAAGAAGAATCTTCAGCAACTTGGTTTGCCTGAGGATGTCACCGCCAACGTTGATTGCAGTCACGAAAGAGAACCGAGGTCTGGTATTATCGCCTGATACCGGCCCTAGGCAGTATTGGAGGCTAGCTGCAGCACTAGTATGACTGCGAAGAGGGTGGCGTAGTTAGCAGAAAGGCCCACGGCGAACAGCAACAGGATGGTACCGACAGCACTGACGAATATGTAAGGCCGCCAGCGGCCCCAGCGAGAGCGGGCTATCGCTCAGTGCCTCAGCAAACGGCTGGGCTAGCACCGCCACCACCAGGTCAGCGAAGCTCAGGAGCCCGAGAGGGGTGTTCTTGAGGTCTTCAGAGACGAAGTCTAGCAGCCGCACCGGGAGAATGATGAAATCCAGGCTGGCAAAGACTCCAGCCAGGGCGAATGCCAGGATGCTGATCTTCAAGTAATCGAGGGCGTTGGAACTTCTCCATAGATCCCGCATCGGGTTTTCCCATTTCAACCTCTGACGAGGTACCCCCAGTTCTCCGCCCGGTTCCTACACCGACCAAGATGACTTCACCCGCTGCTTCAAGACACCGGGCCAGTGCTTCCAGAAGGACGACATGTTTTATCCCCTAAATTTTGCTAGATGCTAACGCTGTGTCTTGTCCGCCAGCCTTCGAGGTACTGGATTACTTCTTCGTCGGTTAGATCATACCAGTGATGGTAGAAGCTGGCGACAGCGAACCCTTGGGTACGGGCGATAACCAAGGAGACCAACTCGTCAGCCAGTGTCTTGACCAGGTCGTAGGCGGCCCCGGATGCTACCGGCACCGCAACCACTATCTTAGCTGCCTTACGCCGCTGTGCCGATTCGACCGCTGCGATCATAGTGAAACCTGAGGCTAGCCCATCATCTATAATAATCGCCGTTTTCCCCTCCACTGAGGTGACCGGCAGTTTGCTTCGATAGATAGCACCTCGCCGCGCGATCTCAGCCCGCACCTGCTCAACTTGGTGCTGTATCTGATGCTCGGTCAGCCCTAATCGATCAACCAATGGCTCATTTAGGACTATAGTGCCATCCTCAGTTACCGCGCCATAGCCAGCCTCAGGATTATAGGGAATGGTGATCTTTC
>Ga0315296_10002769_pt1 | contig 14826 bp, 9 predicted proteins | sample YL17G14_18_MG_FD_203921 | JGI IMG/M metagenome (GOLD analysis project Ga0315296, IMG submission 203921) | Sediment microbial communities from Yellowstone Lake, YNP, Wyoming, USA - YL17G14_18 | ecosystem: Environmental > Aquatic > Freshwater > Lake > Sediment | place: USA: Wyoming | collected... | reverse complement strand
ACCGTAATTTCTTGGGTGATGTTTATGTTCCCAAAGGTTTCTTTCCCCCGGAGATGTGTTATTCCCATGATATGGTTGACCCGATTATTGAGTCCCGCCATGAATGGATTATCCTCAGTGGAATAGCTTGTCCCGTGGCCTGGCCAATGGACGTGATTCATGAAATCAGTTGCGAGGAAAATAAGCTAGCTGTCTTCTTCCGCGATGATGTATTGAGCAATAAAATTAGCTTTCGGGATATTGACGGTGCAGGCTTTATCGAGCATCTAAAACGGCTGTATAACGGCGAAGATGACATATATGTTGTTACTGCGATGGATGCTGAAACCTTTGGGCATCATATCCAGCACTGGGACAAGCTGTTTTTGTCACCGGTCTTTGAGACCTTGGAGCCAATGGCAAATCAAGACAAAACCATGCATGAACAGAAGCCTCTTGCCGAACAGCATCGAAGACTATTCGAGTTCGAAAAAGATAAGGAAGATAGGCAAATAAAAATTGTCACCATGAGTGAGCTGCTCGAAATTTTCCCCAGAGGAAATCGGATTGAACCGAGGCCATCGTCGTGGAGTACCTCAGCCGATGATATAAAGATGCAAAACTACTATCCTTTGTGGAAAGACAAGAATAACCCGATACACCAGATGCAATGGGAGCACCTTTCGATTACTATGGATGTAACTCACAAAGCGGTAGAACTGGCTGATAATGATGCCAGCAGTCAATTCGCCAACATCGCTAGGGCAACTCTGGATCCGGCACTTCACAGTTGTCAGTTCTGGTGGGCAAGCAAGAAGCCGATGTGGAATATAAATATGGTTTACCTTGGTCTAAATCTTCAACGTTCGGCGTTGCTGAACGGTTATAAGGCGATATCTACCAGTGGCAGTAAACCGGAGGTGAAAAAGGAATATTATTACAAGGTGGTGGCGGCAAGACATATCTTTGACCAGATTACAGACAACCTGTATATGGATTAAGATTCCAGGGAATGTTAATGCTACTCATAGATGACATCGCTGATAAGGAGGGAAGAAATGAAAGCCAAGGAGTTATTCGGGAAAGAAGTTATTGATGTCAATGCTAAAGTGGTAGGTAAGATTGTGGATATGGAGTTGAATATAGGTAAGGCGACAGTTCTTGGCATTGTGGTGAAGTCGGGTTTAACCAAGAAAATGTCAATTCCACCGGGGGATATCGATAAGATCGGCGATAAGGTTGTGCTGAAGGTTGCCAAGGAGAAGATACGGAAAGCATGATTGCAATTTCAGATATGACGAGAAATTGGGAGCAGAAACCTCTCATATTCGTCACTTATCTAAATAGAGGTGTTTATCTGTCATTGCGAGGGGGCGCAAGCCCCCGAAGCAATCTCAGAGATTGCCACGCTTCGCTCGCAATGACAATGACGGATGCATGAAACAAATTTATCTCGGTCTGGCTATCCATAATCATCAGCCTTTAGGTAACTTTCCCTGGGTCTTTAAGCAAGCTTACCAGCAAGCCTATCTGCCTATGGTTGAGGCGCTAGAAAAATATCCAGCTATCCGCCTTTCTCTACATTACAGTGGTTGCCTTATCGACTGGCTGGAACAAAGCCACCCAGAATTTCTGGACCGGCTGGCTGCATTGGTAAGCCGAAAACAGGTGGAGATTATGGGTGGTGCCTATTATGAGCCTATTCTGCCTGCTATTCCCGACACCGACAAATTGGGGCAGATCGCCAAAATGGATGCTTTTGTCAAGCAACGTTTTGGCTCAAAGCCTACTGGGCTGTGGCTGGCAGAGCGGGTCTGGGAGCCACATCTGGCCAAGACCCTGGCCAAGGCTGGTGTGGAATGGACACTGGTTGACGATAATGCCTTTAAATCATTAGGGTTGGAGGACAAAGACCTCTTCGGCTATTACCTCACTGAGGAGCAGGGGCACTCAGTAAAGGTGTTTCCTATTAGCAAACACCTGCGCTACTCCATACCCTGGCATGATGTGGAGGAAGTTCTTGGCTATTTGGGAAAAGAAGCTTCGGATAAGGAAGGTAAGATAGCTACCTTAGGTGATGATGGCGAGAAATTTGGTATCTGGCCGGGGACTTATGAATACTGCTGGCAAAAGGGGTGGATAGAGAAATTCTTCACTAAATTGGAAGCCAACCAAGATTGGCTGCAGACTATCCTGCTGGGTGAATATGCCTGTCGGTTTCCGCCTCTGGGCAGGATCTATTTGCCCTGTGCTTCATACGATGAAATGCTGGAATGGTCTCTGCCAGCTGACAAGTCTTGGGAATATGCCAACCTTAAACGCCGGCTTGAAGCCGAAGGGCGTCAGGACATAACTCAATTCATGTACAGCGGTATCTGGCGTAATTTCTTAGTTAAGTACCCGGAGATAAACCGGATGCACAAGAAAATGCTACGCGTTCATCAGAAGGTTTATCAAGCTCGTACCATCAGTAAAGGTGACTGTGGACTGGAAGAGCTGTGGAAAGCGCAATGCAACTGTCCTTACTGGCACGGTGTCTTCGGCGGAATTTACCTGGCTGATATTCGAGCAACCACCTACAGCTATCTCGTTCAGGCTGAAAGCAAAGCTGACAGCATAATCCATCAGCCCCGCTCATGGTTAGGGAAAATCTTCCGTTCAAGCCGCAGTTGGCTGGAATGGCAAAAGGGCGACTTTGATGGTGATGGCAAGGAAGAGTTACTGGTTGATGGCGACGCCTTTTCTGTTTACTTAAGCCCTGCGGAAGGTGGCTCTATTTTTGAATGGGACCTTCGCCGTCATAGCTATAATCTATATAGCACGCTAGCCAGGAGGCCAGAGGCTTACCATCGAGTATTAACCGAGCCACCCCCCGAAAAACAGACAGGGGAAAAAAGCGCTGTTCCCAGCATACATGACCTGATAAGAGTAAAAGATAAAGGCTCCCTTCGCTATTTAGTCTATGACAAACATCTCCGCTCTAGCCTCATTGACCACTTCTTCAGCCCGGACGCGAAACTGGAGGGATTCGCCAATCAGTCTTATAGCGAGTTGGGGGGCTTTGTCGGAAAACCTTATGAGTTCTCGGTAGAGAAGAAAGGTAATGAACTGAAGATTTTGCTATGGCGGAGCGGAATTCTACGGATAAACCAGAAAAGCCTGCCTTTTGAGGTGTACAAAGAAATCAGGCTGGTGGCTGGAGAAGACAAGACGGATATAAGCTACCAGCTGAAAAATATGAGTGACTCATCTACTAAAGCTGTTTTTGGCAGCGAATGGAATATCAATTTGCTTGGCGGCGGACATAATGAACAGGCCTATTACCGCGTACCGGGAATTACCCTGGATGACTATCATCTCGATTCTTGGGGTGAGCTGGCAGATATTGAACAAATTACCCTGGGCAATCGGCATTTGGGCATAGAGCTGGAACTAACAGCAATGCCAAGGGTCAGTTTGTGGCGTTTTCCTGTGGAAAGTGTCTCCAATTCCGAAGGTGGCATAGAAAGGATATATCAGGAGAGTTGCCTGGTTATGCTGCTGCCGCTCGATTTGCCGCCAGGCGGGGTAGCTAAGTTTAATCTTGTCTGGCAGGTTAACCCACTTGGTGCCGCAAAAGATAACATGTAGCTGCGAAGCTTTAGCCTCGCCCCCTACAATGGGAAATTCGAAATACTAAACCCCAAATAATATCAAAATTCAAATTCTCCAAATTCGAAACACCCGAAGTTTTGGTCTTTGGCAATTGAACTTCCGAGCCTTTCCCCCTGTCATCCTGACCCTGAACGAAGTGAAGGGGAAGGATCTCGAAGTTTCACTCAGATTCTTGGCTACGAGATTATTCGGTCGCTTCGCTCCCTCATAATGACAGCTTTTTGTATGTTTTGTTCATTGGAATTTGTGATTTTGAATTTGTTTAGGGCTTTTTCCCTTCTCGTCATTGCGAGCGGAGCGAAGCAATCTCACCTCACCCTCCCGCCACCTAGATTGCCACGGCACCCCGTGCCTCGCAATGACAAATTGGTTTAGGTGGGCGGCTCATCGAGATTTTAACTCAGAAATGCAGTCAAGTGCTCCCATCGCCACCATTTTCTGGGCTAGATGCTTTCCAACTTGTTCCGGGGCCTGAGCATCGCCTTCCTCTGTAGCACGCAGAATGTGGACACCATCGACACTGGCCACCATCCCACTTAGCTTCAAGACACCGTCTGACACAATGCCGAGAGCAGCTATAGGGGCGCGGCAGCCGCCACCGAGGGCTCGTAAAAATGTCCGCTCGGCAGTAACATTCTGCCATGTCGGCTCGTGATTTATTGCCGAGGCAAGCGATGCTGTCTCCTTGTCTTCGGAGCGTATCTCTATCCCCAGCGCTCCCTGTCCTACCGCCGGAGTGAAATGTTCTATGGGTAAGTATTCTGCTATCTTGTCTTGCCAGCCGAGACGTATCAAGGCAGCAGCTGCCACGATGATGCCATCAACTTCTCCCTCAGAGACCTTTCGCAAACGGGTATCAATATTTCCTCTTATCCCGCATATTTCAAGGTCAGGGCGGAGGGCAAACAGTTGAACCGAGCGCCTAAGACTCCCCGTGCCTATCTTCGAGCCTGGGGCAAGTCCGGCAAGCTTATCGGCTCTGGAGATAAGGACATCCCTCGGATCAAGCCTGGCAGTTGCTGCCGCCAGAAAAAGGCCGTAGGGGATTTCGGTGGGCAGGTCCTTGAGGCTGTGAACGGCCAGGTCGATCTCACCATCAATCAGAGCTTTTTCCAGCTCTTTAACGAACACTCCCTGCCCAGCGAATTTATCAAGGGCAGTGCCGCTGTCTCGGTCGCCTCTGGTTGCTATTTTGACAAGGCTAGCTTCCAGTCCGGGGTCAGCTTCTCCGAGCTTGGTCAGCACCCATTCAGCTTGAATGACAGCCAGTTTACTGCCGCGGGTGCCGATAGTGATCTTCCTCATTCGGGCTTATCCTTGTCGAGCTGGAAAATGTCATTGACCAGCGTAATGTAGTCAGCTCTCCTGTGGGCATTGTTCTTAAGGTGCTGAATAGGGTCATGGAGTATCTTTTGCACTATGGCTTTAGTCATAGCCTCTAAGCTCTGTTGCTCTTCTGCGGAGAGGTGGCGTAGCTTTTTTAGGGTCATATCAAGCTGTGTTTGGCGTATGTCTTCCGCCTTTCTCACCAGACTGCTGATTACCGGCTTCACTTCCATAGCCTGCCACCAGGTGGTAAATCTCTTCACTTCGGCCTCTATAATCTCCATAGCTTTTTTAATCTCGGTTTCCCTCTGTTTGCGGTTGAGCTCTGAGAGATGGGTGAAGTCGTCAATGTCGTAGAGAAATACATTGCTAATCTGACCTACTTGAGGTTCTACATCCCGAGGGACAGCGATATCAATAATCACTAGGGGGCGATGGGAACGAGCTTGCATGGCATTCTCCACTGACTTAAGGTCAAGTATAAGGTGGGGTGCTCCAGTGCAACTGATGGCTATATCGCAGGTAGCTAGCTCTCGCCCAAGGCTACCTATATCGACTGAGCTTCCGCCCAGTGCTGCAGCAAGAGTTGAAGCCTTGTCATAGGAACGGCTGGTAGTCGTAATCTGTGAAATACCTCTTTCTTTTAGCGCCTTGGCTACTAGTCTTCCGGCTTCGCCGGTGCCGATGACAAGGGCTTTGCATCTGGTCAAATCTCCGATGGCTTTGGCAGCTAGCGCCACTGCCACAGAGCTCACGGAAAGAGCATTTTTGCTGATTCCTGTCTTCTCCCTAACACGCCTGCCTACTCTAAGTGCTTGGTGGAAAAGATTCCGTAGTGGATGTTCCACCATGCGAGCCTTCCTGGCTTCCTCTAAGCTCTGATTCACCTGTCCCAGGATCTCGAACTCACCGATAATCATCGAGTCAAGGCCGGAGGCTACGCGGAAGAGATGCCTGACTGCTGCTTCACTATGGTAGCAGTAAACGTAAGGTGACAAATCGGCATTGGAGATATTTGCCCAGGCTTTAAGGAAATCTATGCCTGGTTGGGAAGAACCGCCGCTGTTGGGTATGGAGTAGACCTCAGTCCGGTTGCAGGTAGACAGTATGAGTCCCTGGGATACGTATTTTCGAAGCAGGGACAAGGCATCAGGGACATGGTCGCTGCTAACTGCCAGCCTCTCCCTAATTTCAATCGGCGTTGTGCTGTGATTCACGCCCACCACATGAATCTGCATTTCAAGTGGCTTTTTCATGGCTTATTTTGTTCCAGCGTCTTCAATCTCGTAAGCATGATTTCTTTGGCTTCTTGGTTCTTGCCCTGTCTCAGCAGTTCCATAAGTGAATTTAAGCTCAGGACTTCTTGCCAGGCGTCGCTGCTGACTGTAATCCCCTGTTGCTTCAGCTTAGAGCGAACTTCGTCAGCAACTACGGCTAGCTGTTCATATTCGGCTTTGAAGTCATTTTCCAGTTCGCTCCTGATTTTGCGGGCCAGCGCCGGGCTTCTGCCAGATGTGGAAACAGCGATGATAACATCACCACGCTTTAAGTAAGAAGGGACAATAAAGTCGGAGTTTTTCGGGTCGTCTACCACATTCACCAAGACTCCTCGCCGTTTAGCCTCGGCAGCCACGCGTTCATTCGTTTTGGCATCATCGGTTGCAGCTATGGCGATAAAGGTGTGCTGCAAATCTTCTGACTTGTAGTCTCTTTGGATGGCTCGTATGACTCCATCTGTTGCCAGCTGATTTAGCTCCGGGCAGAAGGTGGGACTGACAACCTCCACATTAGCACCGTGCTCTAGAAGTGCCTTTACTTTGCGCAAAGCCACTGGCCCCCCACCGACCACCAGGCACTTCCTGCCTTGAATATTCAGTAAAATAGGGTAGTATGTAGATGCTGGCTCATTCCTTTTCATACCGTATATCGAACCCTCGTCTTTTTTATCTCTTTGGTGCTGAAGAGCAACACCAAGTCATTTTTACCAAGCCCGGTCTCTGAGTGTATCCGATTAGCTATGGCTCGGCAGGTCTCTTTGGAGGCGGCATGTATCATGGCAAATAGGTTATAAGGCCAGAGGGGGCTTGTCTGCCTTTCATAGCAGTGGCTTATCTCCGGAAATTTGGCTATCTTATTGCCTGCTGCCTCTATTATATCAGGTGGCATGTTCCAGCAAGCCATAGCATTGGCCGTAAATCCAAGTTTGTTGTGGTTGATAGAGGCACTGAAGCGTCGCATAATTCCGCGCTGCAAAAGAGCCTGGCAGTGGCTGAGAAATTTGTCTACGTTCATAGAAAGTCTTGCTGATATTAGGTCAAACGGTTTTTCACTGAGGGGTAGGTCTTGCTGCAATTCATTGATGACAGCCCGGTCAACGATAGACAGGTCGGAGCACGTGTTGAGCGGGCTATGGTATTCGATTTCAGGTTTTGGCACTTTTAGATGAAAATGGTTATTGTCATTGCGAGGCACGAAATGCCGTGGCAATTCTGGTGGGGGGAGGGATTGAGATTGCCACGCTTCGCTCGCAATGACAGTGGAGTGAAGAGCTCGCAATGACAGGTGGGAATTACTTCTGCTGAGGTTAAAGAAAGCTCCTATTTTGAAAATTCTCACTGCGGGTAGGTTTAATATTTCCTCGGCCTTGATTCTGCTGCCCAGCTTGTGTACCTCGCTCTCTATGTCCTCGGCTACAGGCATGGCCAATGTGAACCAAAGGTTGAAGTCATGGTCGCGTTCGTAGCAATGGCTCACCATCGGATGTGTGCTGACGATTTGTTCCGCCTCATCCAGCCGTTCCACGGGTACTTTCACCGCTACCAAGGTAGTCCGGTAGCCGAGCCTTCTTGGATTAAAAACGGGACCTATCAGGCGGATGATTCCTCCTGATTTTAACCTCTCTATTCTCTGGATTACCTCATTACAGTTAACGCTTAGGTGTAGTCCCAAGGCAGTGAACGGCTCTCGGCTCAGGGGGAACTCTGCCTGGATGATGTCCAGCAGGTTTTTGTCAATAGTATCCAGTTTCATTTTCATAGCAGCGTTTATTTGTCATTGCGAGGAGCATGAGCGACGAAGCAATCTCGGTGGAGGGGAGTGGTGTTGAGATTGCCACGCTTCGCTCGCAACGACAGGAAGATGTTGTCGAGAGTTCTTTTTTCATAGCTCGCCTTTTACTCCTTTTCGCAGCAGCACCGGCTCATAAATGCAGTAGGGCTCAGCTTTGAGGTAATCGCTGGTGGATTCGTAGGCTCTGGCTCGGCAGCCGCCGCAGACCCCCTTGTATTCACAGATGCCGCACTTCCCCTTGATGTTCGACAGGTCTCTCAATTCACGGAACAGCGTGGAATTCATCCAGATTTCGCCGAAGCTCTTGTCTCTTATATTCCCGGCTTCCACATCGAGATAGCCACACCCCTGCACCCTGCCCCGATGGGAGATGAAGCAAAAACCAGTCCCAGCCAGGCAGCCGCGTGTCATAGAGTTCATGGCATCCTTTCTAGCCTTCGTTGCCGATTTCTTACCAAGCAATACTCCTTGCGGATTGGCTCTGCTGTCTCTCTGTCTGACTATCCGCTGGTAATGAGGGGCGTCTGTCGGCTTAAAGAATATCCTGTTTCCCAGCCCTTTCTGCTTATCATAAACCCAGTTTAGAGTTTGCTCATATTCTTCTGGGGAGATCTCTACCGCTTCAAGCCCTCTGCCCCGACCTGTCGGCACCAGCATAAATGGATGGAAAGCCACGGCCCCTGCTTCAAGGGCAAGGTCCAGCAGCCCATTCAGATACCTGACGTTTAGCCTGGTGATGGTGCTGTTAATCTGGACTTCGATGCCTGCCTGGCGTAATCGGTCAATCCCTGCCATAGCCGCCTGGAAAGCTCCTACTTTGTCACGGAATTTGTCCTGAAGTTCGGGCGTGGGAAAATCTATACTGACAGCCACCCTCGATATGGGGATTGTCTTCAGTTTAGCAGCGACCTCCTCGGTGATGAGGGTACCGTTGCTGCCCATAACTACCCGCAGCCCTTTCTCCACCGCGTATTTTGCCATCTGGAAAAGGTCGTGGCGTAGAAGGGGTTCGCCACCGCTGAGGATTATGACAGGTTTGCCCACCTCCAGTATGCCATCTATCAGGTGGAGACATTCTTCGGTGGAAAGTTCGTTTTCATAAGCGCCAGCAGTAGAGGAGGAGCGGCAGTGAGCACAAAACAGGTTACAGCTTCGTGTTATCTCCCAGGCTACCATCTGTAGTCTAGGGGTGATGTTTTCCTCTTCCACTCGGCTCTCTCTAACCATGTCTCTTGTCATTGAACCAGTTCAATCTCGCTATCTGTCAGATAACATGCCGGGTCTTCAGCCCAGACATCGCCAAAAACTGCCTCAGCTCGCACCCGCAGGTTGCCGTTGCACAAGTCGAGGTACTGGCATCTGGCGCAGCGCCCCTTAAGCAATCCCTTTCGGTTCTTAAGCCCGCGCATCAATTGGTCTGATGTATCCAGCCAGATATCGCCGAATTTCCGCTGGTGCACATTGCCGAAGGAGTAGTGTTGCCAGAATTGGTCGGCGTGGACATTCCCCAATTCGTCAACTGCTCCTATGCGGATGCCCGAATTGTTGCCGCCATTGGCCTGTAGCAAAGCCAATACTTTCTCAGCACGGGCTGGGTCTTGTTTTCTCAGCTTAAGGTAAAGGTAAACACCGTCGGCGTGATTATCCACGGTAAGGACTTCTTTGGGAATACCGCGTTCATAAAGGTCTACGGTGCGGTCACAGATTAGGTCGAAAACTGCCCTGGTTTGGGAATGGTTCAAGTCGTCTGTGCTCAGGTCACTTCCCCGACCAACGTAGACGAGATGGTAAAAACAGACCCGCTTTACCTTTTCTCTTTCTGCAAGGTCGAAGATAGCAGGTATTTCCATATAGTTGGAGAGAGTGATGGTCAGTCTCAAAGATACTCTTAGTCCTAGAGCGATGCAGTTTCGGATACCCTCCAAAGCCGTTTCGTAGGCACCTTTTTTGCTGCGGAATTGGTCATTTTTGTCACCGATGCCATCCAGGCTGATGCCCACCTCGGCAAAGCCAACATTCCTTATTTTCTTGGCCACTTCCTTGGAGATAAGGGTACCGTTTGTGGATAGGGCGGTCCTTATCCCTTGTTCCATGGCGAAGTTGGCAAGCTCAAAGATATCCTCTCTGAGCAATGGCTCACCGCCCGAGAACAATATCACCGGCACGCCGAAATCTGCCAGGTCACGTATGAACGATTTTGCCGGCTCAGTGTTTAAAACTTCAGCGGGGTCTTTGTTGCCAGCGCTGCTGTAGCAATGGACACAATGGAGGTTGCATTTTCTGGTGCAATTCCAGACGACGATAGGTCGTTGCCTATCGGCGGCTGGATATTGCCTGCTGTAGCGAAGGCTGTCGCCTGGCCCAACTGCATCGCACAACAACCTCGAAACCGAAATCATAGTACGGTTATTATACTTCCAAATCTTGCCTTTCGGCTATTTTCTGTCCCTGCCGGCCTATTCCACGTCGTAAATAACAAATCCTAAGGACAGTGACAACTGTCATCCTGAGCGAAGCGAAGGATCTCAAGGCAAGGGATGAGATTCTTCGGTCGCTCCACTCCCTCAGAATGACAGTCCTTTGGATGTTTGGGTCATTGGTATTTAGAGAATTTGAAATTGTTTAGAATTTAGGGTTTAGTATTTAGGATTTTTACCGCAATGTGTGGGTTTCACCAAGTCACCCTCTGGCTAATATGCGGTTTATCTCCGTCTTCAATTGCTCGGCATCAAACGGCTTCATCATGTAAGGTGCTTTGGTCTTGGCGAGAAAATCCGTGGTGCGTTTCCCCATGACATCGCCGGTGATGAAGGCCACTCTCTTCATCAGAGACGGAGCTATTTCTTGAAATTGCTTATACAACTCAATACCGCTTATGCCCGGCATCTTGATATCAAGCAGGATGAGACGGTACCTCTTGCTCTTTATCCTTTCCAAGGCATCTTCAGCTTTGTCCACAGCTTCAACCTCATGACCTTCTTCACTCAGCACACGGCTGACAAACTGCCTTATCACCGGCTCATCATCTACTACCAGTATCTTAGCCTTGGTCACCTTCTTAGGCTCTTCGACTGTCGGCTCAAGCAGCACCAACTGGCTGTCTTCAGTGACTATGGGCAGCTCCACAATGAAGGTAGCCCCTCTACCTAACTTGCTTTTAACCCATATCTTGCCTTTATGTTCGGTTATTATCCCGTGGCAGACGTTCAAGCCAAGCCCTGTCCCCTGACCTACCTCTCTGGTGGTAAAGAAGGGGTCAAATATCTTCTCCAGGTTCTCCTTAGCTATACCCGGACCGTTGTCTTTAAAGGATATCCGGATGGTGTTATCCACCTGCTCTGTCTTAATCGACAGTTTGCCCCCACCTTTGGCCAACTTCATCTCCGTCTCGGCATTTATGATTAAATTCAGGAACACTTGCTGAAGTTGGCCAGAGTCGACGATGGTCATGGGTAAGTCGCGAGCCGGTTGGAAAGCCACCCTTATATTATTGGATGCCAACTCATAGGTTCGCAGGTCGAGTGTGGTACTTATAATTTCGTTAATGTTGGCGAATCTTTGCTCCGGTTTCTGCTGCCGGGCAAAGGTGAGCAGTTTCCTTATAATACCAGCCACCCGTTGGGCTCCTTCATTGATAATCTCTAAGTCGTGTCTGATGTCCTGGGATATATCCTTTCTGTCTAATAGCAGGTGGGCATAGCCGATAACCCCGGTCAGTGGATTATTTATCTCATGGGCGACACCCGAAGCCAGCTCACCGACAGAAGCCAATCGACTGGCAAACTGAGCCCTCTGCTCCATTTGCTTTCTTTCTAGTTCTGCTTGCTTACGTTCGGTAATATCACGGATGATTCCCCGAAAGCCGATTATCTCGCCCCTCTCATTTTGTAAGGGAAAGGCCGAGAATTCGGCAAATATTCGTGTTCCGTCCTTTCTAATCCGTTCCACAGGAAACGATTTAACTGGATCACCTGTACGATACACACGATTATAGGGCTCAAACACTTTTTTGACATCCTCAGGTGGTGTGTAAACCCGATAGTTCATCCCCATCAGCTCTTCTTTGGAATACCCTAACTGGCGACACAGTGCATCGTTGAAGAGAGTGAAGTTGCCGGTGATGTCCAGCTCGTAGTAGGCCTCTTCCATTTGCTCTAAAACAGTCCGGTATCTCTCCTCTGACCGCCTTAAGGCTTCTTCCGCCTGTCTATGCTCGGTAATATCGCGGCTGAGCCCCCGAAAGCCGATTATCTCGCCCCCCTCGTTTCGTAAGGGAAAGACCGAGCTTTCGCTAAATGATCGTGTTCCGTCCTTTCTAATCCGTTCGGCAGGAAACGATTTAACTGGCTCACCTGTACGATACACACGATTATAGGTCTCAAGCACTTTTTTGACATTCTCAGGTGGTGTGTAAACCCGATAGTTTATTCCCATCAGCTCTTCTCTGGAATATCCCAACCTGCGACACAGTGCATCGTTGAAAAGAGTGAAGTTGCCGGCGAGGTCTATCTCATAGTAGGACTCCTCCATATCCTCCAGAACAGTTCGATATCTCTCCTCTGACCGCCTTAAAGCTTCAATCATCTGTATACGTTCGGTAACATCATGGCTGATTCCCCGAAAGCCGATTATCTCGCCCTTCTGGTTTCGTAAGGGGAAAGCTGAGAGTTCACCCACTCCAGTACTGCCATCTTTTCGAACGACTTTAAAAGTACAAGCTCTGATTGGCTGACCTTCCCGATAGGCCTGATTAAAGGTCTTATAAACGTTTTCGACATCTTCACTGGCGATAATGGCTCGGAAGCTCATACCTGACAGCTCTTCCCTGGGATACCCTAGCTGGCGGCAGATGGCATTGTTTACGAAGGTAAAATTGCCAGCAAGGTCAACCTCAAAGTAATCATCCTGCATCTCGTCCAGTATAGTCCGATATCTCTCCTCTGACCGCCTTAAGGCTTCTTCCACCCGCTTGTGCTCGGTGATATCCCGGCTGAGACCCCGAAAGCCCACGATTTCTCCCCTTTCATTTCGCAGAGGAGAAACCCAGGATTCGGCAAATTTGATGACTCCGTCCTTGGTCACAACTTTGAATGTGGTGGTTCTGATTGTCTTGCCTGTCCGGTAAACTTGATTGAATGCCTTATACATAGTCTCCGCATCTTCTGGAGCAGCGTAGGCTCGATAGTTCATCCCCATCAGCTCTTCTCGGGAATATCCTAGGTCACGATGGGTTGTTTCATTGAAAAAGGTGAAATTACCTGCCAGGTTCGCCTCGAAATAGCTATCCTGTATCTCCTGAAGGATAGTCTGATATCTCGCCTCCGACTGTATTAAGGCTTCTTTGGTCGTCTGGAGGTCAGTAATGTCGTGAATGTCCGCGAGCACGCCTGATATAGTCCCGTCGACGTCGAAACAAGGATGGTAAGAAACGTCCATAAATCTACGTCCCAATGTGGGGTAATTGACCCATGACTGATAGCGTACCTGCTCGCCAGCAAGACACCGGTCCACATAGTCTTTAATGGATTTGTCGAAGGCTTCAGGTCCTAAAAGCTCCCTGGCGGAGTGTCCCACGATTTCTTCGCGTGACCTATTATGTAGTCTAAGGTAGCTATCATTTACTGCTCGATAAATATAGTTCCTGTCGACAAGTGATAAAAGGTTGGTGGTTGCGGAGGCTATGTGTTCCCACACACCGAAGGCCTCCTGTTTCCCAGTTGGTGATTTCTTTAGTATTTCATCCTTCATCTTTACATTTCCTCTCAAACTCCATCTCGTCTGACGCCATAATTCTTGTCTTTCTTTCTCTCTGACGTTTTGAATTTAGTAATCATGTTGATAGTTTCCTATATTTTTTGGGAGACTCAGGAAGGTATCGACTATAACTGGGTCAAATTGTTTTCCCTTACCCTTCTCTAGTTCGGCGCAGGCGGCTTCAGAGGTCATTGCTGGTCGATACGGACGGTCTGAGGTCATGGCATCATAGGCATCGGCTACAGCTAAAGCCATAGCTCCTGGTGAAAATATACTAGCGTAGACCTCAGCAACTGCCATAATGCTAGCCTCTTTTGTTATCTGCCTGCCTGATAGCCCATCAGGATAGCCAGTGCCATCATAGCGCTCGTGGTGATGCCTGACCATCTCCAGTATTTCTTTATCTTCGACCATAGGGCTTAGGATGCGCTCTCCTATTTCACAGTGGGACTTTACTTGTTCGAACTCCTCATTGGTGAGCTTGCCTGGCTTGTTTAAGATTAGTTCGGTCACTCCTATCTTGCCGACATCGTGAAGCAACCCGGCCAGCTGTATCTTCTCGATCATGCATTTCGGGAGAGCTAGTTCCCGAGCTATGGCCACAGCTATTTCTGTCACCCTCTCCGAATGCCCGTGAGTATATTTGTCCTTGGCTTCTAGGGCGTAAGCTAAGGAGGTGATAGAGTTGAGAAATGACTGGCGTATTTTCTTAGTCTGCTCTTTGACCTTCTGTTCTAGATGAAGCTGGTAGTTCCTGTTTTCAATTACCAGCCTTCTTTTCTCCAGAGCTCTGTCCAGGCTAAGCAGGAGCACGTTTAGCTCAACTGGCTTGATCATATAGTCATAGGCACCCACATTCATCAGGCCTATAGCTGTCTGGGCATCAGCTATGGCAGTTACCATGATGACGGCAGTATCTGGATACTTGGCTTTAATTTCTTTCAATACCTCTGTACCGGATTTACCCGGCATCATAATGTCCAGCAAAACCAGGTCAACCTGGTCAGCTTTCAGCAGTTTCAAGGCGTTGTTACCATTGGGGGC
>Ga0315296_10002768_pt1 | contig 14830 bp, 11 predicted proteins | sample YL17G14_18_MG_FD_203921 | JGI IMG/M metagenome (GOLD analysis project Ga0315296, IMG submission 203921) | Sediment microbial communities from Yellowstone Lake, YNP, Wyoming, USA - YL17G14_18 | ecosystem: Environmental > Aquatic > Freshwater > Lake > Sediment | place: USA: Wyoming | collected... | reverse complement strand
TCCTCGCTGTCTGTTCCTGCACCGTGCTTCCGCTTTTTTCGGGGATCTACACCCGCGGCGCCGGCATCGGTCCCGCCAGCGCCTTCCTTTATTCCGGCCCGGCGATCAACATCCTGGCGATCATCCTAACGGCCAAGGTCCTCGGGGCCAAGATCGGATTGGCCAGGGCGCTGGGGGCCGTGTCATTTTCTGTTATCATCGGGCTGTTGATGCAGCTCTTCTTCGGCCGGGAAGATGAAAAGAACCGAAGCCAGAACGACTTTATCTCTTCGGAAGGCCATCAAGATGCCAGGCCGCTCTGGAAAATAGCCCTGTACATGGCGACGATGATCGGGATCCTGGTCTTCGTCAACTGGGCCAGGGCCGACCCTTCGATCAAAACCTGGTATTTCATCTACCGGATCAAATGGTATCTCGGTGGAACGCTGCTCCTGGTTCTTGCCTGGATGCTCGTCCGCTGGTTCAAGAAGGCTGAGCTGAGGGAATGGACGTTTTCCACCTGGGTCTTCGCCAAGCAGATTTTCCCTCTTCTGCTCGGAGGCGTGATGGTGGCGGGATTCCTGCTGGGAAGACCCGGACATGAGGGCATAATTCCGAGTTCCTGGGTGGCGCGGCTGGTGGGAGGAAATAGTCTGTGGGCTAACCTTTTCGCTTCGGTCGCCGGAGCGTTCATGTATTTTGCGACGTTGACTGAGGTTCCCATCCTGCAGGGACTCTTGGGTTCGGGGATGGGACAAGGGCCTGCACTTGCGCTTCTCCTGGCCGGACCGGCGCTTTCCCTGCCGAGCATGATCGTCATTCGCAGTCTGATGGGCACTCGAAAAGCATTGGTTTATATCTCGCTTGTGATTGTAATGTCCACAATTACGGGGATGGTTTTCGGAGCTTTCTTCTAAGATGGATCATGAACCCCTTGTCCTCGAGATAAAAATCGCCGAAATCATGCCCTGCCTGGCTGACCCGGAGAAGATCAGATTTATTGCTTATATCGATAAAGACATTTCTTCCACATTCCCCTATCTGAATGCCATCTTAAAAGGGGCCATCTATAACCATGCCGGACGCACCCTGACGCTGAAAATGGAGGGGCGGCTGATATCGCTCCATCCCCGCATGATCGCCGCCGGGAAGGTCATCGATGAACACGACGCGCTTGGCGTGATTGAATGGATTAAAGAAAAGATCCACTATTGCCAGGCGAACAAGGATTCCATTGAGCCGAGCTATGAGCGAAGGCAGAGGCTGACGGCCCTGGATATATTCAAGCTCCTCCCGGGGACGAACTGCCGGAAGTGCGGGGAGTTGACGTGTCTGGCTTTTGCCGTCGAACTGGCCGAGGAACGGGTGACGGTCATGAAATGCCAAGACCTTTTTTTCTCGCATTTTGCGGAAAAAAGAAAAGAGCTTTTTCGGCTCTTGACGGCCTCGGGATATGATGCCCCGAGCGTTTTTGCGTCGGAGTAAACAGAATCAAAGGAGGTACAAATGGAAATCCGGATTTTGGGACCGGGCTGTCCCCGCTGCGGCGAAGTCGAAAAAAGGACCATCAATGTCTTGGCGGAACTGAATGTGGGGGCTGATGTCCAGAAGGTGACGGACATCAAAAAGATCGCGGAGTACAAAATCTTCTCCACGCCGGGCCTCGTCATCAACGGGAAAGTGAAGTCCTCGGGTCGGATCCCTTCCCAGGAGGAAATCAAGCGCTGGATCCGGGAAGAGCAGCAGGCCTGATCCAGGGCTGCCAAGGTTAGGAAGCCAAAATGGGGTGCCAGTGCTCTAATTTTCCCGTAGAGTCGATTAGAAGAATTGGATCCTTTCCTGACGTTACGGAATCGAAGCAAAACCAGCAGGAGGAATGATGGAAGCTTATGACTTGGACAAACTCATCACATTTTCCGGGGAGTCTCATACCAAACACGTCTTCTTTGAATCGGAAAAGCTCAAGGCGCAGGTCATGGGACTGGAGGCCGGGCAGAAGATTCCTCCCTGCCGGATGGAACACGATGTCCTATTTGTCGTTCTGGAAGGCCGGGGGGTGGTTATTGTGGATGGGGAAAAACAGGCGGTCGGACAATCCGCTTTTGTTTTCGTACCCAAGGAAAAAGAGACCCGTTCGATCAAAGCGATCACGCAGATGTCTCTTCTGGCCGTTCAGATAAGGTCCTAAACCATGTTCGTTTGGCTCATTTGGGCGGCGGCGGCTCTGGCCCTTGCCCTATCTTTCTTCAAGAACAGAGTAAAAACGGTAAGCTCCCTGCGGGTGTCGCTCAAGTTCCTTCGCTCGATGGCTTTGCCCACTTTTCTCATCATCTGGACGATCGGCTTTCTTCTCGCCCTCCTGCCGCCCGAAGTGATCTCCCGGACGATCGGCCGGGAGGCCGGCTTCATGGGGGTTGTGCTTGCCGCGGTCGTCGGTTCGATCGTCCTCATCCAGGCTTTCATCGCTTTCCCCCTGGCCGGCTCTCTTCTTAGGGAGGGCGCGAATATCAGCGCTATCGCGGCTTTTGTCACGACGCTGGTCATGGTCGGGATCGTCACCTCGCCCCTCGAGGCGAAATGCTTCGGGAAAAAATTCACATTCTGGAGAAACTTCCTCAGCTTTCTTTTCGCTTTGATCATTGCTCTGATCATGGGGGTTGTGTTGCGATGAAAAAAGCGTCGAAAGCCCTGTTTTTTCTGATCGGGCTTCTGGCGGCTCACCTTCTTCTTGCCTTCTTTCATCCCGCTGAAGCTGTCGAAATTCTTCTGACCACAAAGACATATCTCCTGGAGATGCTCTCCATCCTGCCGCCGATCCTCATCCTGGTCGGCCTCTTTGAAGTCTGGGTCCCGAAGAGCGTTATCACCCGCCTTCTGGGCATTGCTTCCGGCTGGAAAGGGGTGGCCGTAGCCGTTCTCACCGGTACGGCGGGCATGGGTCCTCTTTATGTCGCTTTTCCGATCGGGGTATCCCTGCTGGCCAAGGGAGCGAGCTTGTTCAACGTGGCGATCTTCCTCTGCGTCTGGGCCTCGATCAAGATCCCGATGATTCTCTTCGAGGTGAAGTTCCTCGGGGCAGGGTTCGCAGGACTAAGGCTGGCCCTGACTCTGCCCAGCATCGTCATCATCAGTACCTTTCTTAACGGCATCCTGAAAGGAAGAAATGTTCATGAAAAAACTGCGATCTCGTAATCCCGTTCTTGTTCTGCTTTTCTTGGCAACGCTGTCAATGACTTTACTTGTTGATCAATCCTGCAGCAGCCGGAGTGAAGAACGAGAACCCAACGGGATCGCTACTCAAACAGCCGGCGGGGAAGCTAGCGTTCTCGTCACCACCGACCTCAACCTGGATTTTTCCAAGCACAATGTCACGTTCATCGAGCTCGGGGCCGACCGGTGCATTCCCTGCAAGGCCATGCAGCCGATCATGAAGGAGGTCGCCAAGGAATACGCCGGGAAAATCCAGGTCGTTTTCTACGATGTCTGGAAAGATCCCGCCCCGGCCCGCAAATACGGGATCCAGCTAATCCCGACTCAGGTTTTCATTGACCAAAACGGAAAAGAAATTCACCGTCATGTTGGTTTTTATGCCAAAGAAGAGATCCTGCAGATGCTGAAAGAGAAAGGGATAATCTAAGGCCAGGGGGAAAAAATGGAGCGCCTCTTCGGTGATATCGGCCAGCTCATTCAGCACAATCCCTGGCTGGCGGTCATAGCTGTTTTCGTCGGCGGCATGACGACTGCCTCAAACCCGTGCGTCCTGGCCATGATTCCGTTGATGATGAGTGTTGTTGCCGGCTATAAGGAAACGACAGGCCTGAAAAAAGCGCTCATTTTTTCTCTGTTTTTCGTTATTGGACTGTCTATAACGTTCACCATTCTGGGACTCATTTCGGCACTGATGGGCAGGATGTTCGGCGATGTGGGACGATTCTGGAAATATTTTATCGCGGCCGTCTGTCTGGTCATGGGCCTTCATCTCCTCGGTCTTTTCAAGATTAATTTCCGGACGCCGGAATACCTCCGGGTCCGCCGTGGCGGAACGGCCGGCGCCTTCCTGCTCGGCCTTCTTTTCGGAGTCGTATCCACGCCCTGCGCAGTGCCCATTCTGGCCGTTCTTCTGGCCTATGTCGGCAGCCAAGGAAATGTCGTCTATGGAGGATTCCTGCTTCTTATCTATGCGCTGGGTCATTCGGCTTTAATCCTGGTCGCCGGAACCTCCATGGGGGCAGCGAAAAAATTGATCGAGTCAAAGGGCCTGCGCAGGACCAATCTGGTTCTTCAGAGAATCGCCGGAGTCATCGTTATTCTTGTCGGCGCTTATTTTCTATTCTGGCTATAGGAGATGGAAATGACAGATCAAACCCATAAAGAGAAGATGCAGGAAGCCAGAAAGATCTATTACATGGAAGAATTCCGGGCCTTCATGCGTAAAATGCAGGGATTGACCGATGAAGATTTCCAGGCACCCGTTCCCCGCCTCAAAGAAAAAATCATGAAGGCGCCCGAAAAAGATCCCCTGGAGATGTTCGAGAGGATCATGGGCGAGGTCGAATCGGAATGGGACAGGCCGGCGCCTCTTCCAGTGAACTCGGAGTGGCATCATTTCGTTGTGCCCGGAGTCATCATGAGCTCTCTGCGGAACAACGGCTATCCGCTCACTGATCGTGATATTGAAGAAGCCATCAAGAGAGGCCAGAAATTCGCCGGGGGGTCATGCGGTTTCATGGGTGTCTGTGGAGGGGCAAACAGCTTCGGCATCGTCTTGAGCCTGCTCAAAAAGACAAACCCGTTGCACGACGAGGCAAGATCGGAAAACCTCCGTTTGGTCGGCGAAGTGTTAAGAGAAATTTCCTTGTATCCCAGACGCTGCTGCAAGAGAAGCAGCTACATCGCTATTGAAAGGGCGGTTGTCCATCTCCGGGCGAACGGCTATGAAAGGCTCCCCGTCTCCAGGATCGTCTGCCGCTGGTCTCCTAAAAACAAAATGTGCCTGGGGATTCGATGCCTCTACTTTCCCCAGAAAGGAGGTAACCGGAATGATGGATAAAACCATAGGCTTTATGGGAGGCGGGAGGATTACCCGAATCATGCTTGAAGGGTTTAAAAGAAAGGGGCCGGCATTTAAGAAAGTTGTTGTCAGCGATATCAATCCGGAAGTCCTGAACCATTTAAAAGAAAAGTTTCCAGATATCACAATTTCCCCCAATAACAATCTTCTTGCGGCTTCGGGCGACATCGTGTTTATCGCACTCCATCCGCCGGCGGTGCTGCCGGCTCTCGGCGAAATCCGATTTGCTTTAAGACCGGAGACCGTCCTGATCTCTCTGGCGCCGAAAATCACGATAGCCAAGATTTCTGAAATCCTCGGCGGATTCTCCAGAATCATCCGGATGATCCCCAATGCCCCTTCGCTCGTTAACAAGGGATTCAATCCGCTCGTTTTTGGGGAAAGAATCAGCCGGTTGGAAAGAGACGAGCTGTTGAGTTTGTTGTCCGTCCTGGGCGAATGCCCTGTTGTCAAAGAGGAGACTCTCGAGGCCTACGCCGTGCTGGCCGCCATGGGGCCGACCTATTTCTGGTTCCAATGGGAAGAGCTCGAAAAACTAGGCGCGGCTTTCGGGTTGGCGCGCGAGGCGGCCCGGCAGGCTCTTTCGGCCATGGTCGGCGGCGCCGAACGGACCTATTTTCATTCCGGCCTGACTGGGCCGGAAGTCATTGACCTCATCCCCGTCAAGCCTTTGAAAGACGACGAAGAAGACATCCGATCCCGATTCCGGCAGCGGCTCGGTCCGTTGTATGAGAAAATCAAGCCCTGACCGGTTTCAGACTCGGAAGGAAAGGAAACACGTATGACACCCGGAAACAAGCGACTCAAGTTCCTCGACAGATACCTGACTCTCTGGATTTTCCTGGCCATGGCCTTCGGTGTGGGACTCGGCTACCTCGTTCCCGCCGTCGTCGGCTTCATCAACCGTTTCCAGTCGGGCACGACGAACATCCCCATCGCCGTCGGCCTCATCCTGATGATGTACCCGCCCCTGGCCAAGGTAAAATACGAGGAGCTCGGCGACGTCTTCAAGAATACCCGAGTCCTTGCCCTGTCGCTCGTCCAAAACTGGCTCATCGGCCCGCTCCTTATGTTCGTCCTGGCCGTCCTATTCCTGCGTGATAAGCCCGAATATATGTACGGCCTGATTCTGATCGGCCTGGCCCGCTGCATCGCCATGGTCATCGTCTGGAACGACCTGGCCCAGGGCGACCGGGAGTACGCGGCCGGCCTGGTCGCTTTCAACTCGATCTTTCAGGTCCTTTTCTTCTCGGTTTACGCCTATGTCTTCATCACCGTCTTCCCGACGTGGCTGGGGCTTACGGGAACCGCCGTCAACATCACGATGCGCCAGATCGCCAAGAGCGTCTTCATCTATCTGGGTATTCCCTTCATCGCCGGCGTCGTGACGCGCTTCAGCCTGCTCAAACTCAAGGGCCGGACGTGGTACGAGACGAAATTCATCCCGCGCATCAGCCCGGTGACGCTCATCGCGCTCCTCTTCACCATCGTCGTCATGTTCTCGCTCAAGGGCGAGTTCATCGTCAAGATCCCGCTCGACGTCCTGCGCATCGCCGTCCCGCTGCTCATTTATTTCGTCGTCATGTTCCTCGTCTCATTCTTTCTCAGCCGCAAGGCGGGCGCGGATTATCCCAAGGCGGCGACCCTGTCGTTCACGGCGGCGAGCAACAACTTCGAGCTGGCCATCGCCGTGGCCGTGGCCGTTTTCGGCATCAACTCGGGCGAGGCCTTCGCCGCCGTCATCGGCCCGCTTGTCGAGGTGCCGGTGATGATCGGTCTGGTGAATGTGGCCCTGAGGCTGAAGAGAACATTCAAGGCGGCTTGATATAGGATTGAGATTGTAGATACGATGTTAGATTGAGGAAGCCACCGTAGCATGCAGGCCCCCAAGCAGATGACGGGCTCCCAGCGGGAATTCGTCAAGATCATCCTGCTGGCCGGACTGGTCATGCTTTTCCTCGGTATCATCTTCAGAAACCGCTGGCCGGGGGAGGGCGAGTTTCGGTCCGAAGTTTTTCAGGAACCTGTCCAGGAGCCGGGAGACGTCCCTGCGCCGTTTGATGCGGCCCAGAAGGGCTTCACGTACACCGTCTATCCGCAGTTCGGCTATGAGTTCTGGGGGATGGTCGTCTCCTCGCACTATGCCGGCTCCTTCCTCGACTACGCGCACGAGATGTGGAAGGACTACCTCAACATCAAGGACCTCTGCGTTATCTGGGGGAAGAACCTGGAAACCGGCGCCTTCCGGAGGATCAAGTTCTGGAGCCGGGATTTCACCTGCTTCTACTCCTGGTCGGACCCGGAGACGGGCCGGCAGTTCTCCCAGTCTCACATCGCGAACAATCACCTCATCACCGAAAACGATCTCCTGCGCAAGCTCGTTAAGAGCGTCAAGCGGGGCGACCAGGTCCACCTGCGGGGCTGGCTGGCCAAATACGGACACAAGGGGTCGAAACAGGTGCGGGGGACCAGCACTACCCGCAAAGACACCGGGGGCCAGGCCTGCGAGACAGTCTATGTCACCGAGTTCGAGGTCCTCAAGCGGGCCAACCCGGGATGGCGAGCGGTCCTCCCGGTTTCCCTGGTGGCCATAGGATTTTGCCTCCTTCTCTTATTCCTGTTCTAAGGATGCGAACCAGGACTATTCTTGGCCGCTCGAGTCTCTCACGGGTTAATCGGTGGTCGGTATTCGAGAACGTAGAACCCCGTATCCCTGTTAACCACATAAATGCGGTTTTCGCGGACGATGACCTCTTCCGCCAGAAACAGCTCTCTGAGCACAGCGACCTCGACGGGGCTGGACGGGTTCGAGACATCGAGGACCCGGACTCCCCATATCCAGTCGGGCACAAACAGGAAATTCCCGGATATGCCGATGTCGCCGTACGTGTAATACAGGTTGAAGGTGGAGACTTCGACGGGACTGGCGGGGTTGGAAACGTTAATGACCCGGAGGACCAGATAGTTATCATTGACGTAGGCGTAGTCTCCCGCGACATTCACATTATAGGCTTCCCCGGCGAACGTGAGGGAGCCGACTTCCCAGGGATTCAGAGGGTCGGAGACGTCGATGATTCTCAACCCTCCGGACGCCGCGGCCAGGTAGGCGTATTTTCCCGAATGCGAGACTTGGTAGACCACGCCTTCCGTTCTGAGCGTGCTCCTCAGGATGGGGTTTGACGGTGTCGTTATGTCGACGATCCTCAGGCCGTTCGATCCGTCGGCGACATAGGCAAAGTTTCCGCTTATGGCAACATCGCTCGCCTGACGAAGGGCCTCGCAGGAGCCCACTTCCGTCGGACTTGGGGGATTGGAGATGTCGATCGAGCGGAGTCCACTGGTGTTGGCCGCCAGGTAGGCATGATTCCCCGAAGTCATGAGGTCATAGATGGGATAGGGGGTGTTGAGAGTAGCCGTCTCGGTGATGTCGGGAAGGCGGGAGATGTCCAGGACTTTCAGTCTGGTCTGGGTGACTCGGCTGTTCGCGACATAGGCATGGTTGTTCGAGATATCCGCATAGTTGAGCAGCCCGACAACATCATAGGATCCGATCTCCTTCGGCACAGCCAGGTTGGAGAAGTCGACAATCCGCAGAGAGTCATACCAGCTGGAAATATAGCAGAGGTTGCCGATAACCCGGGGGATCCACGGGGAAACCGGGACCGTGAAACGATAGGTCGACACTTCGACGGGATGGTATGCATCCGTAATGTCCAGGATGACGAGTTTTTGCTCATTCTGGTCTGGCACATAGGCGCGGTTTCCGACGACCGCCACGGCGGTCGGGTTGCGGGCTCCGGTATAGGAGGCTACCTCAAAGGGCGCCTCCGGGTTCGACACATCGTAAATCCTCAAGTAGTTGTTGCTGGTCGGGATAAACAGGAAGTGTCCTGAAGCATCGATATCCACGTCGCCCGAGCCCACGGGGATGAGAGCTTTCAGGACCGGATGAGCCGGGTCCGAGATGTCGATGATCTGAACCCCCTGATCCCCCTGGCTCTCGTTGAGGGCCCGTCCGCGCTGAACATAGGCATAATTGCCGAAGACCTTGACCAGACGCGTCCGGCCGGGGAATGGCAGGAAGGCTGTCTGGACTGGAGCGGAAGGGTTGGAGATATCGATGATCCGGAATCCCTGGTGATAGTCGGCGATGTAGGCATGGCTTCCCGAGATGTCCAGGCCGCGGGCGTTTTGGATGGTCGTGCAGGTGCCGATCACCCGGAGGTTGAGCGGGTCGGAGATGTCGATCGCCTTCAGCCCGCCCGCCTGGTTGGCGACAAAGGCTGTGGTTCCGACGATTTTTATGACGCTCGGACAATTGGGAGCCAGAGAGAATTGACTCCTGAGCCTTGGGTTAGCGGGGTTGGAGACATCCAGGACCTGGAAAAGCCCGCCGTTGCCGACAAAGGCCAGATTCCGCGCCGGGTCGACATCCAGACCGTAGAGGGATCCATAGGGCCATCCGCCCATGATATCCATGTGACCATATCCGGGACTTGAAATCTTGATGGCCCGACCGGCTGAGTTATTGCCTTCGTCCCTCTCCGCGATCACGTCGTCTTCGTCGACGAGAACGCCGATGTAGTAGTCACCGGCCGTGACCGTGGTCGGGATCTGAAGCTGAGGATCGATGGCCACTCCGGCCGTTCCTCCTCCGCTCAAGGCTGTGATGGCTGACCTCCCTTTCCAGAGGAGGAGGTCATTCGTCGTGATGACCGCATCGGACGACAGATAGAGTCCGACCGAAATAGCGCCCAGGTAGGGATCATTGGACCCCTGATTTCCTGCCGTCACGCTGACCGCACCGCCGATGACCTCTCCCGCGCCGGCCGCGCCCGGCAAGGTGGAGGAAGCCACGTGGTAATCGGAGAGAGACACTAGGAGCGCAAAGTTAGCCGTGATGTTCTTGTTTTGGGTCATCTGGACGTGGATGAGGGGGGTTTTTCCCGAAGCGTCTCCGCTCCATCCCGTGAACAAGTAGCCGGTTTTGGGCGCGGCATTCACCTCGACCAAGCTGCCCTCGAGGTATTCCAGTTTATCGGGATTCTTGGTCACGCTCCCGCCCTCGGCCGGAGCGGCCGCCGCGTTCAGGATATACTGGTTGAGTACGACGAGGTTCAGTCGTTTGGTAAAGGCCTGACCGGTGTTGTCGGTCAGACGGACGGTGAAGTCGAATGATCCGGCAGCGGTAGTCAGCCCCTCGATATGGCCGTTGGACAAGTCCAGACCCATGCCCGGCGGAAGCGAGCCGGAGGCAATTTCCCAGCTATAGGGAATCGTTCCTCCCACCGCTTCAAGGCCGGCAGCGTACGCCTGGTTCACTATGGCCGGCGGGAGGGAAGTCGTCGTGATGGCGAGGTCGAAGGCCAAGGTCGTCTCATAGACCCCGGCCGTCGTTCCGATAAAGATGTGGTAGGGATTTCTGGGGTCAACGGCCATCGATTCGATTCCCGGGTCGAGCGGGAGCCCGCCGTTGAGTGTTGACCAGGTCTGGCCGCCGTCCAGAGTGACGTAGAAACCGCCGGCGTTCCAGGCTCCGGCGTAGACGACGTTCGGGTTGGACGGATGGACGGCGATCGTGTTAATGTTGCCGTTAAATATCTTGTACCAGCAGTTCCCGCCGTCATCGCTCCTGTAGACGCCGCCGTTATCGATCTCTGCTGCGAGATACATGATGTTCGGGTCGCCCGGATAGAAGACGATCTGGTTGATGCTGAGGAAGTCCGGCAGCCCGCAGGTGATCTGTTGCCAATTCTCGCCGCCATCCGTTGTACGAAAAAGCCTGGAGCTTGTGCTCGGGCCAGACGGCCAGCCCGACTGGGTTCCAACAAAAATGATGTTCGTGTCGGTCGGATGCATGGCGAGGGTATGTATCTTGGTGTCCGTCAGCCCGCTGTTCTTGGGTTCCCAGGTTGCCCCACCATCTACGGATCGATAGACCCCGCCGGGCGTGCTTCCCGAGCCGGTGACCCCGGCATAGATGACCAGCTCATCCGTATAGACTATCCCCAAGTCGCCCCCCTGGTAGCAGCAGAAGGGACTGCCCAGGTCAGACCAACTGCCCGATCTTCCGTTGTCAGCACTTTTCCAGAATTGATTGTGTAGAGTAAACACCTCGCCAGGACTGGCCGGGTGAGTCAGTATGGAAGATATCTGCCGGTCTGGGTAGTCCATCTTCTCCCAGGTTTGTCCTCCATTGAGGCTCCTGTATCCGCCGTTGATCGACCCGGCATAGAGATAATTAGGGTTGGTAGCATCGATATGCAGGCTGTGCGACTTCGAGTGGGGGAAAACGAGCCCGCGGAGGCCGGTGTTACTCTCCGACCAGGTCATGCCATCCGTGCTCTTCAGGACGCCGTCGTCTTCGGTCCCGGCATAGAGTGTAGTGGGAGTCGCCGGGTCAATGACAACACAGGTTACTCCGGAATTAGCGACGGGCAAGGCAGTCCAGGAGGTCCCGCCGTCCGTAGACTTATGGACGAAGTTGCCGGCAGCGACGTAAAGAGTATTCAGGTTGTCCGGGTCGACGGCGATATAGAAGCCCGGCTCCCAGCGAATTCCGACATTGAGGTCGAGCTTTAGCCAGTGGACGCTGCCATTTATCGTTTTGAAAATCCCCTGTCCTTGGATGGAGTCTTCCCCGGCGACATAAAAGGTAGAGGCAACGGCCGGGTCGAAGACGATGTTCTCGACTCTTACCAGGCTAGAATCGCCGTTGGCCGCCTGCCAGGAAGCATCACCCGTGCTCCTGAACACCCCCTGCGATAGCGTCCCGGCATAGACCGTTGCCGTATCGTAAGGATCAACCGTAATCGTCCTGATTTCCACCGCGGGAAGGCCGTTGCTGAGGTTCTGCCAGCTCAGTCCTCCATTTGTGGATTTGAAGACCTGCCCGGTTTGCGTCCCGGCATAGAGAGTGCCGAGGTTCGTAGGATGAAGGGCCAGGGCCGTGACGCGGGCGGAGATCCCCGTGTCGATCTCCGTCCAGTTAAGGCCCGCATCGACGCTCTTGAAGATTCCCCGGTCGCCGGCCGTATAGAACTCGTTTGAACTCCGCAGCCGCAAAATCCTCACATTCGTCCTGTCAAAGAGTAGCTGCCGGTCATCCGTGATGCTGGACCAGCTGTCTCCGCTGTCCTGGCTCCTGTATATTCCTCTCCAAAGTGGAGTTATGTAGATTGTGCTCGAATTCCCCGGGTCGAGGACAATTCCCTGGGGGAAGATCCATCCTCCATAGGGGTATGTAGTCGTCCAGAAAGCCTGGTTGGCGGGGGAGATATTCAGGCCGAAGCTTCGAGTGGCGGACTGCGGGGGAGAGCTGGAATCCATGACCCGGACGGAAATTGAGAAATCTCCCGCCTCCGTCGGCGTTCCGCTGATCTGTCCGTCTGCGTCCAAGGTCAGGTCCGTCGGGAGCTGGCCCTGGGTGATATCCCAAGAATAAGGCGAGGTCCCGTAGGCGGCGTGGAGCGTCGCGCTGTACGGTGAATTCTTGGTTCCGCCCGGGAGCGTGTTCGTCGTGATCCGAAGAGCCCCGCCCGCATAAGCCGCGAAATCCTGGCCGGATTGGTCCGTGGTGACATTTGTGTAGCTTCGGTTGACCGGCGTAAAGGTGTAGCCGGTGAAACTCGGCGTTACCGTCCCCGACCATCCGTCCGCAACCCAGGAGATATAGAAGCCGCTCGCCTTGGTCCTGGGATTTCCGGGGAGGCCGTTCATCCAGACTCCCTGGAGGGGTGAGCCGTTGAAGGTGACTATCCCGGAGATGGAGTGGCCAAGGGAAGCCGCATAGTCCTGGTTTTCAAGACTCGACGTGACGTTGGAATACGACCGGCTCGCTGGAGCGAAGGCGTAGCCCGGAAGCCCCGGAAACACCGTCCCTGACCAGCCCGGAGGGACGGCCACCACGTATCTTCCCTGGGCGCCGGTGACCGGATTCCCGGGCAGCCCCGTCAGAGTCACGCCGGGGAGAGGCGAGCCGCCGAGAAGGGCGGTTCCGGAGACGAGATAATCCGACCCTGAATAGGCCTGGATGGTGAGAGTATAATCTTGGCTGTCTTGCTGCTGCGGGTTTGTGGAGTCGACGACCCCGACCGTGAAATCAAACTCCCCCAGGTCCGTCGGCGTGCCGCTGATAGCGCCTTTGCTGCTAAGGCTGAGTCCGTTGGGCAGAGTGCCGGAGATGACACTCCAGAAATAGAACTCCCTTCCCCCCGTCGCTTGCAAGGTGGCGCTATAGGGCGCGCCAATCTCGCCGCTGGGAAGCGATGTGGTGACAATGCCGAGTCCTGGAATGGAGGCGAGGATGGCGTTGATATTGGGCGTGGTCTGCCCAAGAGCGCCGAGCACCAGGTCTGCCGCGGCATGGGTGGGCTTGTCGTTGAAGTATTCGGAGGCGACAGCAAACCGGTAATAATCTGCGTCGAAGTGGACCTTGACATCGCCGCTGGGAATCCGAGGAACGGAGTAACTCCCGTCGGCGCCCGTCTCAACCGACGAAACAACACCCTGCTTGACGCCGTCGCGGACATAGACTACGACACCGGGAATCCCCCTGGCCAGGCTGTCGGTCACGCGGCCGGAGATGAAACCGCCGTTCTGTAAGAGCTCGGCGTTGATGCCGGATACCGTCTGGCCCGCGCCCACGATGATGGGATCTCCTGTGGCGAACGACCCTTTGTTGCTGTACCATTCCACGGCGTAGTTCCACCCCGGCCGGAAGCGGATCTTGTAGCTGTCGGGCAGCAGATTCTGGAAGGTATAATTGCCATTCACATCGGTTGTCGCCGCATAATATCTTTCGGTCTCGACGTCAAAACAGATAACGTTGAGCCATGGATAGGCATCCCCTTGGGCGTTTGTCACACGGCCGGTGATCGTCCCACCGCCGGCCAGCTGGGCGTCTATGCCGGCTGCCGTCTGGCCTGACTCGACGGAGACGGGGACCGCCTCTTCGAGCATCAACTTGTCGGGGTAATACTCGGATACGAAGTTGCCGTCGGCCGTTGAGGCATTGAACCAGATCCTGTACTGCCCGGGAGGGAGTCTCCAGATTTGATAGTTCCCATCTCCGTCCGTCATCGACGAAGAAACGCTCAGTCCGGCGAGATCGTAAGCCACGACCTGGACGCTGGAAAGAGGTTTGCCGGAGCCGTCGGTCACCCGGCCGGCGATGCATCCCTGGACATCCATCCAGTCCTCGAGCCGGGCGTTGATGTTGGGTGTCGTCGAGCCGGCCTGAGCGGGCACGATTAGCCCGTCCCCGAAAGTGGAGGTGTTTTCGTACCATTCGTCCGCGAAGCTCCGGGTATTCTGGCGAAAACGGACCTTGTAGTTGCCGGTGGGCAGCCGGTCAACGAAGTAATCCCCGTTTGGGTTGCTCCAGGCAAAACCCAGCCTTCTTTTGTCCGCCGCATAGACATAGACGCCGGCATAGTTGATCCCGTTTCCGTTCGGGTCTGTGACCCGCCCGGAGATCCTCGCGCCCGGCGACAGCTGGACATTGATGCCCGTGACAGTAGCGCCGGCGACAACGGTCACGACCTCGTTAGAGTTATAGGTCTTGCCGATGTAATTGACGTCCTGCGCATAGGGGTCCTGGTGATAGAAATCCTGCAGGTTATAGCGAACCGTGTAATTTCCGGGTGAATAACCGACACGGAAGTTCCCGGCGGCGTCCGTGGTCACCAGCGGCCGGCTGATGTCCCAGTTAAAGGGCTCGCCGTAGAGCTCGACATAGACATCGGGGATTCCATCGCCCGCCTCATTCGTAACCCGGCC
>Ga0315296_10002766_pt1 | contig 14831 bp, 14 predicted proteins | sample YL17G14_18_MG_FD_203921 | JGI IMG/M metagenome (GOLD analysis project Ga0315296, IMG submission 203921) | Sediment microbial communities from Yellowstone Lake, YNP, Wyoming, USA - YL17G14_18 | ecosystem: Environmental > Aquatic > Freshwater > Lake > Sediment | place: USA: Wyoming | collected... | reverse complement strand
TGCCTTAAATAAAATAGATAAACCAGGGGCTAATCCAGAAAAAGTTAAAAGAGAATTACAAAAAGAAGAAATTTTAGTTGAGGACTTTGGAGGAAAAGTACCGGTTGTTAAAACTTCAGCTAAAACCGCTCAGGGTATTGAAGACCTGTTAGATTTAATATTGCTGGTAGCTGAGATGGAGAATTTAAAGGCAGATATTTCCAAACCGGCTGAAGGAGTAATTATTGAAGCTTATTTAGATTCAAAAAGAGGACCAACTGCCACTTTAATTTTAAATGAGGGATTTTTAAAGCTCGGTGATATTATTGCTACTCCTTCAACTTTAGGAAAAGTTAAAAATTTAGAAGATTTTAGGGGGAGAAAAATTGAGAAGGTTTTTCCCTCCCAACCGGCAATTTTAATTGGTTTTGAAGATGTACCTAAAATCGGAGAACAATTTAAAATTTTTCCTGATTCAGAATTAGCTAAAAATTATCTCAGTTTGAAATCAAAAGAAAGAATTCAGGTTTTAGAAATTAAACCAGAACAAAAGGTTCTAAATCTAATTTTAAAAACTGATGTTTCGGGCTCAATCGAGGCGATTGAAGAAATTTTAAAAGCAATACCCCAGGATAAGGTTGTTTTAAGAATTTTGAAATCAGAAGTTGGCCAAATTAATAAAAATGATATTGAATTAGCCAAAACCGGAAAATCTTTAATTTTAGGTTTCAGGGTAAAAGCCGATCCGACTGCTAAAAATTTAGCTAAAAAAGAGAGGATTAAAATTATAAATTTTGAAGTAATTTATGATTTGGTTGAGGGAATCAGAAAATTCGCTCAAAAAATTTTAGAACCAGAACTGGTCAGAACTAATTTAGGTAAAGTTAAAGTTTTAGTAGATTTTTGGAGAGAGAAAAATCGTCAGATTGTTGGTGGAAGAATAATTGAAGGTGAAGTTAAAAAAGGAACCTTAATTGAAATTTTGAGGAACGATGAAATAATTGGCAGAGGAAGAATGATTAATCTCCAGAAGAATAAAAAAGATATTGAAAAAGCAAAGAGAGGTGAGGAAATCGGAATATTATATGAAGGAGAGAAAAAAATTGAAAAAGGAGATATCTTGGTCATTTATACTCAAGAAATGAGAAAGATGGAGCTTTAAATAAGATGTCAAAACGAATTCCGAGAGTTAACCAACTATTAAAAAAAGAGATTTCCCAAATTCTTTTGCGGGAAATCGAATTTCCAAAAGGTGTTTTAGTAACAGTAACCAGGGTTGAAAGTACTCCTGATTTAAGAGAAAGTAAGATTTTTTTAAGCATAATGCCGGAAGAAAATAAAGATAAAATTACTGATTTTTTAAATAAAAAAATTTATTTTTTACAGCAAAAAATTAATAAGAGATTGAGAATGAGGCCGATACCGAAAATAATATTCTTCAAAGAAGAAAAAACCAAAACCGCTGCCAGAATCGAGGAAATCTTAGAGAAATTGAAAAGAAAAGAAAAATAAGCCAAGATAGAGAAAATGGCCGGGTAGCCAAGAAGCTAAGGCGTCGCTCTGCAAAAGCGATAGACGCGAGTGCAAATCTCGCCCCGGCCTCAATAATCGAGTCCCGCGAAGCGGGACGAAGATGAAGATGAAGGCAAGCCCGAAGGGGGAAACTTCATCGTCTGCCCGGGTGGCGGAATGGTTTACGCACAACACTTAAAATGTTGCGAGCGAAAGCTCATGTGGGTTCGACTCCCACCCCGGGCACCCGACGGTTCAATTACTGTTTAGGGTGCCCGACAGTACGATTACTGTCTAGGGCACAAAAATATGAAAATTCAAAGCTTATTTAAGGGCCCGTAGTATAGAGGTAACACGCGACTATGGCATAGTCGAGTCCGGGGTTCAATTCCCCGCGGGTCCACAAAGCCGCGGTAGCTCATTGGTAGAGCATTGCTCTGAAAAAGCAAGGGTAGGTGGTTCGATTCCACTCCGCGGCACAAGTTGCGAAACGTAATAAATTTTGGGAATTTACACGTTTCAGCAACGTAAAATTTCAAAGAATATTGTACGTTGCGGGTGTCGTATAGCGGTTATTACGCTGCCTTGCCAAGGCAGTGACGGCGGTTCGACTCCGCTCACCCGCTCTTGACAAAAATTTGGAGAAAGGTAATATGATAAAACCCCTAAAAAGGGGTTTTTAATATACCGAGCACATAAAGCGTTATGTGCTTCGGTATACCTAACTATGAAAATTCAATTCAAATACCCTGAGACATGGGTGTTAACCATCTCAATTTTCTTTGTTATTTTAGGGATTTTATTCCAAGTTCTGCCTTCTTTTTCTCAAGCCAAAGAAACTGATAAGAACTTGGAGCAGATTCCAATCCCTAAATTTGTCATTGTCCAAAACAATACCTTAACCAGTCTTTATAACCCCGGTAATAAACCAAAAATTGTAAAAAAAGTACAGGTAGTGGTTACTGCTTATTCAAGCACGCCTTGGGAAACTGACAATAATCCCTTTATTACTGCTTCTGGTAAGCAGGTTAAAGAAGGTATTGTAGCTAACAACAAGTATCCTTTTGGGACAAAACTTAGATTCCCGGAAATTTATGGAGACCAGATTTTTGTCGTTGAAGATAGAATGCATTGGAGAAAGAATCCTTATCAATTTGATATTTGGATGGATTCTAATAAAAAAGCTAAAACCTTCGGAGTAAAAATTACTGAAGTTGAAATTCTCAAAACTAATTAAAAAAACCCGCCCTTTAAAGGACGGGTTTTTGTTTGAAATATTTTATGCCCTAGACAGTAATCGAACTGTCGGGCACCCTAAACAGTAATTGAACCGTCGGGTGCCCCCGGCAAGAGTCGAACTTGCACCAAAGGTTCCGAAGACCTTCACGCTATCCATTACGCCACGGGGGCTTAATACGGCAATCTTATCATATTAAAAGCAGGAATTAAAGAGATTGAAATTAAGGGAAAAATGAATTAAGATAAAGTTATGGAAATTCCGACTGAAGTTAAATTAATTCTTGATAAATTGAAAAAAGCTGGTTTTGAGGCCTATATTGTTGGCGGTTGTGTCCGGGATTTTTTGAGAAAAGTGGAACCTGAAGATTGGGATGTAGCCACCAATGCCAAGCCAGCTGAGCTTCAGAAAATCTTTCCCAGAAGTTTTTATGAAAATAAATTTTTAACTGTTACTGTCCAAACCAAAAGTCAAAATCCTAAATTAAAAGAAATTGAAATTACTACTTATAGGTCTGAAGCCAAGTATACTGACAAACGTCATCCGGACGAAGTTAAATTTGCCAAGACAATCAAAGAAGACCTGTCCAGAAGAGATTTTACCGTAAATTCAATAGCCATGGATGACCTTGGTAAGGTTATCGACCCCTTCAAGGGCCAAGCTGATTTAAAAAATAAAATAATTAGGGCAGTAGGAAATCCAAAAGAGCGATTCTCGGAAGATGCCTTAAGAATGATGAGAGCAGTAAGATTTTCTGTGACTTTAGCTGAAAATTGGAAAATTGAAGAAAAAACAGCTGAGGCAATTAAAAAAAATTCAATCTGGCTAGGAGCAATTTCCAAAGAAAGAATAAGGGATGAATTGATGAAAATTATAATGGGAGATCGAGTAATGGAAGGAATAGAATTACTAAAAAAACTTTCTCTTTTAAAATACATTGTCCCTGAACTTGAAGAAGGATGTAAGGTCAGTCAGAACAAACATCATATTTATGAGTGTTATGAGCATTATTTAAGGTCCTTGGATTATGCTGCCAAAAAAAATTTTAATAAATATGTCAGGCTAGCCAGTCTTTTTCACGATATCGGAAAACCAAGAGTTAAAAAGGGAGAAGGACCCGAGGCTACTTTTTATAGCCATGAAATTGTTGGAGCAAAAATGACGGCTCAGATATTAAACAGATTAAAATTTTCCAAAAAAGACATTGAAAGAATTGTCAAATTAGTCAGATACCATCTTTTTTACTACAATCCCGAAGAAGTTGGTGAAAGTTCAGTCAGAAGATTATTGAGGAAAGTTGGGCCGGAAAATATGGAAGAGTTATTACAAGTCAGGATGGCAGACAGAATTGGTTCTGGTGTACCTAAAGCCGAACCTTATAAATTAAGACATTTTAAATATGTAATTGAGAAAGTTTCCCAGGACCCAATTTCAGTAAAAATGCTCAAAGTTGATGGGAATGAGGTAATGAAAATTTTAAACATCAAACCCGGACCTGAAGTTGGACAGATTTTAGATATATTGTTAGGATATGTTCTTGATGAGCCCAAAAAAAATGAAAAGGAATTTTTGGAAGAAAAAATTAAAGAATTAGGGAAATTAAAAGATAGGGAATTAAAAGAAATTTCTCAAAAAGCCAGAAAAGAAAGAGATAAATTGGAAATCAAAAGAGATGAAATGACCAAAAAGAAGTATTGGGTAACCTAAATTAAACCGGGGTGTGGTGTAATGGTAGCACCCCCGCACCAGAGCAAAACTCGGTGCGGGGCAAGGGAGTCCTTTTTACCCCGTACCAATTCGCCGGGGATTAGTGTAGCGGTAACACGCGTGGTTCGGGACCATGAAATGGTGGGTTCGACTCCCACATCCCCGATTGAAGAATTTGGTGCGGGGCGGGAGCCCCAGTAGTAGAGCAAAGCTCACTACGGGGCATGGATTTAGTCCGAGTTCAAATCTCGGCACCCCGAAAAATGGGCTCTATACAAAATTTCAGAAAGAAATTTTATCGAGCCCGACAGAAACTTCTAAAAAGTTTCTGTATAGGGGCCTTTAGCTCAGTGGCAGAGCGCCCCGCCCATTATGGGCCTGTAGTTCAATGGTAGAACATTGCAATCGCAATGCAAAACTTGAGGGTTCGATTCCCTCCAGGTCCAGAAGTTAATGGGCGGGGAGATCGTGGGTTCAAATCCCACAGGGTCCACAACGTACAAAATCAAAGATTTTTACGTTGTAGGAACGTAGAAATTACAAAGTAATTTCGTACGTTCCACTGCCAGATGAATTCAAAAGAACTCGGTGTTTTAGGAGAAAGAATTGCCCAAAATTATTTAAAGGATAAGGGTTATCAAATCTTAGATAAAAATTACTCTTTTTTAATTCCAGGCAATCCTCAAAAGGGCGAAATAGACATTGTGGCTAAACCCTGCAGGAATGTCTTCGACATCCTACGGGGCAAAAAAGAAGATGTTATTCATTTTATTGAAGTGAAAACTTTGACCTCAGATAAAATCATATCCCCTGAAGAAAAAGTAGATTATTTAAAACAAAGAAAATTAATTAGAACTGCTGAAAGTTGGTTAATAAAAAAGAAAATAGCATTGAACTCAAAATGGCAGATTGATATCATCTCAATAATAATAGATTTGATTTCTAAAAAATCATCAATTCAGCATTTTGAAAATGCTGTTTCTCAAATATGAACTCAGAAAAGAAAATAGCAATTTTTGACTTAGACGGAACCCTGGTTAGTAGTCATCTTTGGTTGGGATTGGCAAAATATTATTTCAAGAAAAAGGAGAATATATTTCCTACTCTTTGGTTTATAATTAGCCATTTAAGCTTTCTCCCTTTTTGGAAAATGGGATTGATTCCCACAGAAAAATATTATAAAAGCTGGGTAAAAGATATGTCCCAAATAATGAGAGGAATAAGATTAGATAGGGAAAAAGAAATTTTTAATTGGTTGACTGATAACTATCTGTTGCCAACTTTAAAAAATAATGTTTTTGATAGATTAAAACAACACCAAAAAGATGGCTTTCTGACAATTTTGATTTCAGGCAGTTTTCAGAATTTACTTGATATTATTGCCAATCGTTTGAATATTGATTTTGCTATCGGAACAAAGTTAGAGATGGTGAAAGATAAATTTTCTGGCAAAATAATACCGCCAGTTTGTTTTGGTCAAGAAAAGATGAAAATGGTAAAAAGTTTTTTAAATGAGAAAAATTTAAAAATTAATTTTAAAGAAAGTTTTTCTTATTCAGATAGCGTCTTTGATTTACCTATTTTAGAGTTTGTTGGCAATCCAGTAGTAGTTGAGCCTGATAAAAATCTCTTATCTGTTGCTAAAAATAAAGGTTGGGAAATAATTTAAACAACTTTTTCTTTTAGCCCAAAATATATTCTTTGTAAAGCCGTAATATTGGAAATGATAGCTAAAATCACTATTGGATAAATTGTCAGAGAAAAATCAAAAATACCAAGGATAAAAATCAAGGCAAGCAAAATTATTCTTTCTGCCCGGCCGAAAAGGCCTTTTTTTAATTCTTCCATTACTAATTCTTTTTCCTTGGCTGCTGCTTTGGCATAAGTGGTCATCAAAGAACCGAAAAAAGCTAAGAAAAGCCAGAATTTGGCCGGTAAAAATAAATCGGGTAAGGGCAGAAATAAAAAGCCCAATAAAATTAATCCTTCAACATAGCGGTCGCAAATTGTATCCAAATATGCTCCCTTTTTTGTTTCCATTCTGGAAAATCTGGCTACTGCCCCATCTATAAAATCTAAAAACGTGGCTAAAATGAAAAAAACCAGAGCTAAAATTAAATTATCTTTTATTAAAAAGAAAAAACAAAAAAGAGCGAAAATAAGAGAAATTAGAGTAAATTGATTTGGGGTTAAACCAAATTTTGAAAAAATTTCTCCAATTATATTTTCTATTTTTTTAAATTTTTCTCTTTTTTCAGCTAACATAACTTTTTAATAATTTTTTCTTTTTCTTCAGGTATTAGCATAGTTATATCAGGAACTTTCGGGTATTTTCCTCGGGTGACACGCAATCGGCTTTATTAGTAAAACAAAATACATTTTCCGCCGTTGCTATTTCTCGTCCCGCCTCCATAACTTAGAAGATTATTCAGAGAAAGAAATGGGCGGGACTGCGAAGTGTCACCCTTGGTAAATACCCTCAAGCTAATAAATTTTTCTCTTTTTTCAGCTAACATAACTTTTTAATAATTTTACTTGATTTAACGAGATTTCTTTTTGAATGGTCAATTATTTTTTCAAAAAAACCGGCTTCTTGACCTCCAATTTTGCCTCTTTTTTCTTTTATTGCTTTTAAAATCTCTTCGATTGATAAATTTTCTCCAGGAATCTCTAAATAAGCTTTGCCCAAAAACTCTGGGAAATGGACGTCGGAACCACAGGTAAAAGCTAGATTAAATTTTTGGGAAAATTCAAAAGCTTTTTTATTTCCCGGACCGAAAATTGAAGCATTTAAAACTTCGATTCCATCAATTTCATTGATAAAATCTTTTAACTTTCCTTTAAACCCCGTTAGAAATCTCCGATTTCTAAACGGGGTAAAAGCGCAAAACCAAGCAAAGGGATGGGGTACAATTGCCATTCCTCCGGCTTCTTTAATTCTTCTAACTGTTTCTTTAGCTGATAATCTATTGGGAATAATTGTTCTGATATTTAAACCCAAAATATCTCCTTCTTTTGATTTTATTTCCAGGCCGGGTATAATTAAGATAGATTTTCCCTTGGCATAATTGATTGCTTCCTCGGCTCCTTTTGTTTCTCCGTGGTCAGTGATGGCTAAACAATCAATTCCCTTTTTAATGGCTGTTTCTACTATATCTTTTACCTGAGCATTACTATCATAAGAATAGCAAGTATGAATATGAAGGTCACATTTCATTTCACTATTCTATCATAATCTTATGAGTTTTCAATTTATTTTATCCTGCTTATATTTTTTCCTGCCAGCCTATTTTACCAATATGACTCCGCCTTTAGCCAACAGGTTTAATATTTTTAATTTTTTGGATAAACCAATTGATTTTGGGAAAAAATTTTTAGCTGAACCTCTGTTGGGCAGTCATAAAACTTGGCGGGGAGTGATTTTAGGAATTATTGTTGGAATTTTAATTATCTGGCTTCAAACTTGGCTTTATCAATTTCCTTCGCTTAAAGGAATCAGTTTTATAAATTATTCTCAAATTAATATTCTCTTTTTTGGTTTTTTAATTTCCGGTGGAGCTATTTTTGGCGACTTATTTTTTGCCTTCCTTAAAAGACGATTAAAATTAAAACCGGGAACAAAATTTTTACCTTTTGACCAGATAAATTATGTCATTGGTTCAGCTCTCTTCTTAACACCTTTTTTCAAAATTAATATATTGGTCTGCCCCCCACCAATTTACGGATGGTGGGGGGTGTGGATAACCCTTATTTTTTTAACCTTCTTCTTACATATAATATTCAATAGAATTGGCTATTACTTGAAATTCCACCAAGCAAAATGGTAGAATAGAATATAATAATCTATAACATCCCAAGTCGGAGAGGGGTCGGGCCTTCGCCCGACGAAGCGGGCTACGGCCCGCGAAGGCGGGAGAACCCTTCGGTTCCCCCGTCTAGGAAAAGATTAAAAACCGGTGGGACGCGAGAGTTCTCCGCGAAGCGGAAACTCCCGTCCTAGGGTTGTTAAAGAGCGAGTCCGAAGCGAGGCGAAGCCGAGCGCTGGAGCGAAGCTCCAGAGAGGGCGAGCGACTAAATTGGTGCTACCAATATGTGGCAAGAAATTTCTAACCTAATTTGGCAAAATTTAATCGAAATTTCACCTCCGGTTTTCTGGGCAGGTGTAATTTTGCTTTTGGGTATTTTGGTCGCTAAATGGATGGGTACTTTTTCTGCTACTTTTATAAGTAAAATCAGATTAAATCAGGTTTTAAAAAGAATGGGCTTGGAAGAGGCTCTTTCTAAGATAGATACCAGTCTTAATGCGCCTAAATTTTTCGGCGAAATCGTCAAATGGTTTTTCATTGTTCTCTTTTTAATGGCTTCAGCTGATATTTTAGGTTTAACTCAATTTAGTCAATTTTTAGAAAAAGTTCTGGCTTATTTCCCGAATATCTTTATTTCGGCTTTGATTTTTATTGTGGCTGTCTTTTTAACTGATTTTTCTCAAAAAATAGTTATCGGTTCCTTAGAAAAGGAGAAAATAACTTATTCTCGATTTTTAGGCAGGGGAGTAACCTGGGTAATTTGGGTTTTAGCAATCTTAGCTATTTTATATCAGCTCCAAATTGTTCCTACTTTAATTTTGACCATCTTTATCGGAGTAATGGGAATTATTGTTTTAAGCGTTGGAATCGCTTTTGGCCTGGGTGGAAAAGATTTAGCAGCTAAAATTCTGAAGGAATTGGAGGACAAATTCAAATAATTTATATGGAATATATAACCCAGGCTGAATTAAAAAAGATGCTGCTCCTTTCCTATGAGAGGATTGAGAAAGAAAAAGAGCAAATTAACAAAATCAATGTCTTTCCAGTACCAGACCAAGACACAGGAAATAATTTAGCCAAGACCTTATTAGGAATAAAGCAAGCTATTGAAAAAAAAGAGTTCAAAAATTTAGAGGATATTGGTCAAACTACTCTTGATGGCGCTTTAACTGCTGCCCAGGGAAATGCCGGTGTAATTTATACCGGTTTTTTAGCTGGCTTTTTCTCTCAGATTGATAAAAATCCTATCGATGGAAAAAAATTAGCCATTGCCTTTGAAAATGGAGCTAAAAGAGCCAGAGAAAGTATTCAGAATCCAAAAGAAGGAACGATTTTGGATGTAATTGAAGCAGCGGCTGAAAATATCAAAAAAGAATCAGAAAAAGAAAAAAATCTTATCAGTATTTTGAAATCAGCAATTAAAGAGGCTAATGAGGCGCTTTTAGCAACCAGAGAAAAAATGGAAATTCTAAAAAAGGCTAATGTGGTTGATGCCGGTGGTTTAGGTTTTTTAATGATTTTAGAAAGCTATCTTGAAGTATTGGAAGGTGAAAAAAAAGAAAAAAGGATTGAGGAAAAACCGTCAGAAAAAATTAGAAGATTTGTCCAAATTCTGGCTAATAGATATGAAGTGGTGGCTTTAATTGAAAATCCTGTCTTTGACGAAATAGCTTTAAGAGAAAAACTTAAAAAATTAGGAAATTCCTTAGACATAGTCAGAGTGGGAAAGAAAATGAAAATTCATATTCATACTGATTATCTTGATGAGGTAAAAAATATAATCAGAAAAACAGGCGAAATTAGCGACCTGAGAGTGGAGGATATGGCAAAAGAAGTCGTGGGAGAAGAATCATTAAGAAAAGTTTCAATTGGCATTGTGACTGAAGACATAGTAATGTTATTGCCGAAAATCATTAAGAAATATCAGATTGAACTGGCTTTCACAAAGTATAAATGGCTACCAGAAAAAGAACTGCCGGGGAAAAATATTTATCAAAAAATGAGAGAGGCGGATAAAAGAGGAATCAAAATTTTCGCTAAAACTTCTCAGGCTACTCCCAAATCTTATTTAGATGCCTTTGAGAAACAACTGAAAAGGTTTGATAAAGTTTTGTGTATTACTGTTTCTTCAAAGATTTCCGGCTGCTATAATTCTGCCAAGCAAGCTGAGGAAGTGATAAAAAATCAAGGAAGAATTTTCATTCTGGATTCTTTAAATCTTCCTACTCTTTTGGTACTGAGAGCAATTGAACTAATCCAGGAAAAATTTGAAATTATTGATGTTATCCAGGAATTAAAAAAAATGATTCCGGAAATTCACACCTATATTATAGTTGAGGACCCAAAATGGATAGAAGGCCTTGGCAGAATAACTAAATTGCAGGCAAATTTGATAAGAAAAATGAAGAGATTAGGATTGCATCCAATAATCGAACTAAAAAATGGAGTACTTGGAAAAGGCGGTGTAGTTGTGGCTAAAAGTTCTGGAGAAGCAATTTCAAAAAAGATTATAAAAGAAAGTAAAACTGCTAGAGAATCAGGAAAAAAAATTAGAGTAATAATTAGTCATGCTGATAATCTTTTAGAAGCAGAGAAATTAAAAAAAATATTAAAAGAGAAAATAAAGGCAGAAATTCCCTATATTACTTTAGCTCCGGCAATATTCGGTGCTGGCACTGGCCCTGGAACTCTTTTAGTAAGCTGGTCGCCGATTGAATAAAATAAGTTGATGAAATATGTACGTAAAAGACGTAGGAATGACCAAATTTGATTACTCCCAGAAATTCTGGTGGCAGTTTGCGATTGCCGCAGCAATTGAAGCTTTGGAAAATGCTAAAATGAAAATTTCTGAGATTGAAGCTATTGTTTTTACCGGAATGTCCAGTGCTGCTGGCGGTGAACATCAAACCCATAAAGTTTCTCTGCTCTCTGATTTATTCAAAACCAATGTGCCAATCATTGAGACGCCGTCTGTCTGTGCCGGCGGCGGAGTGGCTTTTTGGACTGCTTTGCATTTAAAAGAGTTTAAAAATATTTTAGTTCTTTCGGGCGAAAGATTAGTTGATAATAAAAGTGAAGTAGTTACTGATTGGATAATGTCAGCAGCAGAAAGAGTAATCGAACAGACCGAAGGCTTGGTCTTTCCGGCTCAAAATGCTCTTTTATGGCAACAATATATGAGAAAGTATGGTGCAACAATGGATGATTTATCCTTAATTGCTTTTAAAAATCATCAAAATGCGAGTTTAAATCCCAAGGCCTATTATTATCAAAGACCGGTAACCTTAGAACAAATAAAAAATTCACCAATAGTTGCTTCGCCTTTTCGCTTAATGGACTGTTCTTTATCAGTTAATGGCGGAGCAGCAGTCATTTTATCAAATGAAAAAACTGATATTGAGGTTTTGGGTTCTGGTTTTGCTACTGATTACCTTTTAACTTTCGCTAGAAAAGATATTACTCATTTTCAGGCAACTAAATTAGCAGCTCAAGAAGCCTTTGGCCAGGCAAAATTAAAACCAAAAGATATTAATGTAGCTGAAGTCCACGATGCTTTTACTTCAGTCGAGTTATTTTCTTACGAAGATTTAGGTTTTAGCGAAATTGGAAAAGGAGCAGAGTTGATAAGGTCGGGTAAAGTAAATTTAGATGGTCAATTGCCAATTAATCCTTCAGGTGGTTTAAAAGCCAAAGGTCATCCGATTTCAGTCACTGGATTGGCACAAATTTATGAAATTACTAATCAATTAAGAGGAAAATGCGGAGAAAGACAGGTAAAACCCCTACCTAAAATCGGGCTCTGCCACAATATTGGCGGCACAGGCGGCAGTGTCACAGTTCATATTTTAAGGAAGGTTAGCTAACTCTTTTTTGAGTGAAATTTTTTTAAAAGCTTATTTAAGCTTTTTTTAATTTTTGCTGAAACCTCAATTAAACCAATTCCTCTTTTGGGAAGACCATAAAGAACAGCAAAATTGTTTCTTGAAAGCAAAACAGTGGGAATAACCAAAAGGTCTTCTTCTCCTTTGACAAAAACATTTTTATTATCTTTAATTGCTTTTTTAATAATTGGCCAGACTCTGCTTTGAATTGTTCCAGCCGGATTTTGGCAACTTAAAGTTCTTCCGCCAAATTTTGGTGGAGGGTTGATTTTTCTCCTTTTAATTCTGCCATCAAAAATTTTAACATCGGAAGGCAGATTTAAAGAACAATAATCTCCAACTGTAATTATCTTTTTAAATTTCTTTTTTTCAATAAAATTTTCGAATTTATTTTTCACCTCTTTCTTTTTTCCAAAAAAAGGAACACCCCAGATTTTTCTTAGTTCTTTTTTTAGTTTTGCTGGTAAAAAATAGGTTTTTATCATATGATAAATTATAGGAATTATAGCAATTATAGCAATCTTTCAGCCGGTCAAAAACCGGCCTCGTCCGTAAGCCGGGCTACGGCCGAGGGCTTTAAGAAAAAAAATATGACAAAAATCATCATCAATTCAAAAATCGCTTCGATTATTTTGATTATTTCTTTAATCGGAGCAATTTATTTGGTTGAAAAGGAAACTACCCTGACCAAAGCAATAATAAATAATCTAGTTCAAGAAGAGAGTTTTACTAAAAGTATTTTAAAAGGAAGCCAAGGAGAAAAAATATCTTATTTGATTGATAAAGGAAATGGGCAAATAAATTCTTATCCAATAACCTCTTTAGAAAACTCAACTGTTTTTTCTTTATTAGAGGAATTGGCAGACAGAGAAAATTTTAAAATAGAATTTACTACCTATCCGGATATGGGGGTTTTCGTCGAGAGTATTGACAAAGTTAAAAATGGAACCAATAATAAATACTGGCAATATTGGGTAAATGGAGAATTACCGATGATAGCCGCTGATAAAAAGGAGGTTGGGAAAGGTGATAGAGTAGAGTGGAAATTTGCTCCTATAGCTTTTTAATCATGGACAAAAAGAAAATAAAAAATATGAGGATTCTACTTTTATATCCAAAATTTCCTAAAACTTTCTGGAGTTTTAAATATGCTCTCCCTTTTATTGGTAAAAAGGTGGCTTTTCCACCTCTTGGCTTATTAACAGTGGCAGCTCTCCTTCCTGAAGAATGGGAAAAAAGATTAATTGATTTAAATATTCGGAAATTAAATGAAAAAGACCTTAACTGGGCAGATTTTGTTTTTATTTCAGCAATGGTCGTTCAAAAAGAATCAGTTAAAGAAATTATTTCTCAAGTTAAAAGATTTAATAAAAAAATTATTGCCGGCGGACCTCTTTTTACTACCGGCTATGAAGAATATTTAAACGATATTGACCATTTTATTTTAGGAGAAGCAGAGGTTACCTTACCACTATTTTTGAGAGATTTTAAAAGTGGAAACTTAAAAAAAATTTACCAATCAAAACAATGGCCGGATATAAGACAAACGCCACTCCCTATTTGGGAATTAATTGATATGAAAAAATATGCCTCAATGAGTATCCAGTTTTCCAGAGGTTGCCCCTTCAATTGTGAATTTTGCGATATTGTTCTTTTAAATGGGAGGGTTCCGAGAACAAAAGATAAAGACCAATTATTGAAAGAATTGGATGCTCTATATTATCGTGGTTGGCGAGGCAGTGTTTTTTTTGTCGACGATAATTTTATTGGAAACAAAACCATTTTAAAAAAGGAAATTTTACCAGCAATAATCACATGGATGGAAGAGAAGAAATATCCTTTTATCTTTAATACCCAGCTTTCAATAAATATTGCCGATGATAAAGAGCTGATGAATTTGATGGTTAAAGCCGGTTTTAATACTGTCTTTGTCGGAATTGAGAGCCCTAATGAAGAAAGTCTCAGAGAATGTGGCAAATTTCAAAATGTAAATCGAAACCTATTGGAATCAATTAAAACTATTCAGAATCATGGTTTACAAGTTCAAGCCGGTTTTATTATTGGTTTTGATAAAGATACCCCTTCAATTTTTGACAGTATGATTCTTTTTATTCAAAGAAGCGGAATAGTGACGGCTATGGTCGGACTATTACAGGCTCCGTCCAAAACCAGATTATGGGAAAGATTAAAGAAAGAGAAAAGATTAGTTTCTCAACTAACTGGTAATAATACCGATTGCACTATTAATTTCATACCCAAAATGAATCCCTATTCTTTAATTTCTGGTTATAAAAGGGTCATAAATTATATTTATTCGCCCAAAAATTATTACCAGAGATTGATAATATTCTTAAAAGAATATAAGCCGCAAGAGAAAAGAAATTACAAACTTGACTTCAGCCATCTTCTTGCTTTTTTTAAATCAATTTGGATTTTGGGAATAAGGGAAAAAGAAAGAGTATATTATTGGAAAATTTTCTTCTGGAGTCTATTTAAAAAACCAAAACTTTTTCCAATGATAATTGATATGACTATTAAGGGTTTCCACTTCAGGAAAATTTCAGAAGAGTATTCACCCCGTTAGAAGTCCTGGGCAGAAAAAATTATAGAAATTTTTTCTGCTTCACGATAACGGGGTATAATTAAAAAATGAAAGTCTATCTGAAATTAGCTTCTTGCCCCGTTAGAAGTCTTAGGTATAAAAATTTT
>Ga0315296_10002765_pt1 | contig 14831 bp, 12 predicted proteins | sample YL17G14_18_MG_FD_203921 | JGI IMG/M metagenome (GOLD analysis project Ga0315296, IMG submission 203921) | Sediment microbial communities from Yellowstone Lake, YNP, Wyoming, USA - YL17G14_18 | ecosystem: Environmental > Aquatic > Freshwater > Lake > Sediment | place: USA: Wyoming | collected... | reverse complement strand
AGAAGCCTGTAGTTCTTGGAAACCTCCAGCGCATCCACCGAGAAGGGTAGTATGACATCGATTATGTGTTTGGTGATTCTGAGGTCACCCATTGTGCCCATGGGGATAGTTAGGAAATCTCCATTCGAAGTGGACTGCTGGTGGGCAGAGGCTAGGATCCTGTATTCAAGATAGAAGGTGTAGTGATTGCCAGGCCAGAAACTGTCTCCGAAACGGTCGGCCTTAAGGTTGACCGTAAGATCAATCGTACCGTTCCATGACGCATCCGTAATGGACATCTGGGACTTAGTGAGTAGACCTACTTCGTCATAAATCTTGATGTTTGATGAATAGACAGGGATAGTGAACACTACGCTATCTGCCTTTGCAGGTCCGGTGTTCTCCAAGGACACCGTTTCCTGATACGATAGCCATCCCCACGGATCTACGGTGACATCGGTGACCCTGCTAGCAATTATCAATGGCGAGTAGGATTGCATCAGAAACGTGAAGCTCTCTATCTTCATAGGCGGAAGATTGTTGGTCCTGCCTTCCGGAGAAGGTCCTAGGGGAGTGTCACCGCCCCTTAAACCAAGGGAAAGCGAAGCATACGTTAGAACGTATGGGACGACCGGGTACTTCAGGAACGATATCTCGTAACTATTCGCATTGAAGTCCTTCAGAGTGTCGACAGATTGGAGGTTCATAGTGGTCTTAACAGTATATGACTCCTGAAATCCAACTGGCTCAAACAGGTAGATTCGCCAATGTATCATACCCGAGACATCATTGAGCTGTATGGCACTGAGTGTCTTCTTTGAACCATCTTCTGCACTCAGAGACAGGAAATTGGATGCATAGGGCGCCGGCAGATATAGCTCGAATGCGCTAATCGGAGCAGAACCATTGTTTACGATGGTGAACACGTCAACTACCTGTGTCGCATGAAAGAGCAAATCGCTCAATGTCCGACTGACGCTCAGCCGCATTCCCAGCAATGAGATGTAAGGCCGGTTGATTGTCAGGTTTACTAGGACAACGCTAGTCAGATTCGACGGATCCGTTGCATTGAAACGGAACGAGTGAGTACCATTCGTGTACTTCGAGAGATCGACCATGGACTCCCATAGAGAGGTCAGGAAGTTGTAATGCAGCTTCGTCCAGTTCCCATCATCAATCTTGTAGAAAGCTCTCCTGACGAATGTGTTGTCAGTTGCGTTTAGTCCTATGTTAGTCACCCAGGCGAGTGATTCGTTTGCTCTTGGACTCTGCAGGAGAAGTGTGGGTGCCGCATTGGGCACTAATTGAACTCCGAGAGGGTATGACCAGTCGCTGTGCTGCACCGGCAGAGCGGTGAAATCCTCGGTTGCGGCGAACATCAATACAAGAGGATACCGTACGGATGTTTCATTGAACAATGGGATGCCACTGGAGCTCGTACTATTCATTCTGATAAAGTACTCAAGCTGGGTGGTCACACCATTGTCACTGGCGTTTGCTGCAAGTATCCGGCTCTGATTTGCATAGGGTAAGTGCTGGAATGTACTTATTCCACGTTGATAGCTGTACACGGCCTTGCTAGCTTGGGCAGGATTGATGAAGCTGCTACCGATTCGAGTGAGCTGAATTACGAACTCCAAGTCCTCACCGTACATCTGATTGCTCTCTTCAGTATAGCCTTGTGCTGCGGGGATTACGAAGTGGCGTTTCTCGCCAATCCGCATGCCATAGATTTGATTCTTGTAACCCTGAAGGAGACTCTCGTCTCGAACCGGTCGTGTGGAGGTATCGGCAGGTAGGTTTCCCTCTTGGATAACTGTCCCGTTCCTCATGGTCAGCTGGTAGTGTACTGTAACAGGTTCAGATCCTGTGACCCTTGGGTAATCCAAGTGAGGAGTTCCAGGAGCGTACCCAATGACCAAATCGCTGCCATTGATTCCATCTGTCGCGAAATCCGAGGTGCTGTTCTTCCAACCGAAAGCAATCCAGCCCGAGGTATGGCCGGACAAACCCACGTAGAGAATCGTGGAATTGTGCTCAAGGTAGACAGTGATTCCCGTTACGGGGTCGGTATAGTTGTAAGAATACTCAGTCGGATCGATAATGCCGTCTGCACTGCCGTAATGCTTGTCTACGTAGGGGACCGATGCATTTAGCATAGACTGCGCGACTGTATCTGGTTGGCGTATTGTACCGGCCGACCCGTCAGATATAGGGGACTCTCTTGAAGGTATTATTGACATCATACCGCTCATGATGAGCAGCAGTAATAGTGTCAGGGTGCCAACCCTTCTGTACAGCAGGCTCAAGACTTGTCACCGTGGATTGAATTGTCAGCGACGTGTCGCCTCTGGCCGGCCTTGTCGCGAACGATGCGCTCGGATTTCTGGATTCGTTAAATACATTTCGTACATACGAAAGTTGTACTTGGTTTCGCTGTCCGAAAAGCGTAAAACTTAGACAATAGGCCAGTCCACTACCGAAGGGTCTTACATGTTCATCATTCTCGTAGCATTTGTGGTCTCATTTATCATTGTAATTGCAGTTATGCCCAGAACGATAAGGACGCTCACCGAGAAGGGATGGACGGCAGTGGACGTCCACAAACCCGACAGACCAAAGATTCCCAAAGGTGGAGGCATCGTTGTCCTATTTGCGATAGTGACCAGTCTCCTAGTAGTCGTGGGAATTACTACACTCCAACGCGGGAGCGTAGTTGACCCATTTCTTCTGGCCGCCCTTGTGTCCATTCTGATGGCTGGTTTGATAGGGTTTCTTGATGACAATCTGGACTTCAAGAACAAGACAAAGATCGCTCTGCCCTTGCTCGCCTCCATACCAATGGTTGCTATGGCCGCGGGGACTCCTACGTTAAGTATTCCATTCATTGGTACGGTGAACCTCGGCGTGCTCTATCCACTCGTTGTCGTACCGCTGGAAATGACTTTCATGATAGATGCAACCAATATGTACGCAGGTATGAATGGACTAGAGGCTGGACTGGCGAGTGTCAACTCCTCGGCAGTTGTGGTCTATGTTGTACTCTCTCCATTCTTCACTGGGGAAAGCATCTCCGATGCAGCGAACTATGGCGCAACTGTGGCAGCAGCGTTGCTTGGGGCATCAATCGCGTTTCTTGTTTTCAACCGATATCCTGCAAGGATTCTGTCGGGGGATGTTGGGAATCTGCCGCTCGGAGCGACAATAGCCACCGCAATAATACTCGGAAACATGGATCGTCTTGCTGTGATACTCTTCATTACGTACTTTGTCAACTTCGTGCTATACATAATCTACATGATACATGTCAAGGGCTCAAGCGCACAATATGCCAAGTTCGCCTCTCCTCGAGAAGATGGAACGCTCGAAGTGGTAGGGCCTTACACGATGTACTGGATACTGCCCTATCTGTCAAAGAAGATGACTGAGAAGAGAAATGTCAAGCTACTCATACTGCTTCAAGTACTAGTGGTCTACGTGGGTATATTCCTGCTCCTCTTGGCCTATCCATTTGGGATAGGCTGGCTCTAAGCCAGCTTGTTAGCTAGATAGGTATCCACAACATAGTCCATGCCATATCTGCTGAAAGCCTGCTGCTCGGCCTTTCTTCGTAGCTCTCTGAAGGCACGTATGTGCTCCTGCCATTCGGGTCCAGTATATCTCATATCCGAGGCCAATTCGTCCAATCGTTTGAGATCGGCATCGTTCATGGAATCGCACGGCAAGGAGTATTTCGTGATGTCTTCAGGTGTGACGCCGATCCATTTCGCATCTGGAATCGTAAGGCCCTTAATGTGGGCCGCGTTTGCGCTGCCAGTAATGATGACCTGCGCAATATGCATTCCCCAAGGGTCTCCGTCTGTGAAGACATAGACAGGAAGACCCAAGCTGTCATGAAGAAGACGCATTAGCCGTCTTGTGAATCTCGGTGGTTGCCCTCCGAGATGGATAAGGACTGCTTTGAACCGGTCCCATGCCCGGGTCTCAATCAGCCGGGCAAACATTCCTCCTGATTCCACAGCGAGCACAATCTCCGCGCTGGTTTTCACAGGCTCCGCTGTTATCAGCGCAGGACCTATTGGCAGACCGTCCGGACTTACAGTCAGGTCCACTTCACGTCCTACATATCCAGGAACAGTATAGCGCATTGTCACTTGGCCGTATACCGATGAATGCTCCTCCGGAAATACTCCAAAGTCTTCTCGGGCCATTCCAGTTAGAGACTCAAGGTCAGCCACTATGCGGTCTGACTCGGTTTGATCAACAAACTTCACCCCAAAGGCCTCGCTTGAATAGTAGAGGTCTCTAAGCGAACTGGTCCGTGATGCGTCCAGAAGATCCTTTGCAAAGGAAGCAACCCAAACCAATTGTGCAAAGCTCCTAACATGTCGGATCTTGCTCGAATCGCGCATAATTCGAGAGCTGCCCAGAATGAACTGTCCCTGATTTGGGTCAAACACTATGTTGTCAGTACTCCTGTCAGGTATCTCGAGTGTGGGAAAGCCGCCATCCAGAATGCTTTGGATGACCCGCGTTCCTAGCAGAACGAGTGTATCACGAGATGCGATTGGTTCAGACATCTTCCTTCACCTCGAACAAACCCGCGACAAGACGGTCAGTAGATGGAACGTCAGTTCCTGCGAGAGAGGCACCGAATTTCGCCACTAGTCTGAATGACTTGGCGAACTCGTGCATTCTTTTCGTGTCACGAACCGGATGGCCCAGTTCCCTTGTCGACCTTCCCAGATCCCGTGCAAGATCTTTCAGAAGAGATAATGCTTCGGCCTCGATTTCGGGTACGACTGCAATCGACTGCTTTCCAGCGGCCCTGTACGGTATTCGTGTTGAACAGAGATGCACGAAGATAGAGACCTGCTGAAGGTCCCGTGCATAGTATCTAGACCAGTCAATCTTCCTCAGAATCTTCGTGAAAACATCCTCGCTTGCATCGTAGAGAAGGGGAACCTTGTTTGCAAACCTATACAACATCGGAACATCGGACTCTGGAAACTGATGACTTACGGCCAACACTCCCTCGACAATGAAAGGATTGCCTTCCCACTCTGACGGACCTCGCCGACTATAGCTGCAGAACGACACATCGAATACTGATTTCACTGATTTCAAGAACGAGACGCTTTCCAAGGGACTTAGACAGGCGCTTTCAGGGCGGGCGAACCCGTCAAAGCTTCTAAGAGCCGTGCTAAGTCGCGCAACCTCCTCACGACCGAGAGAACCAACCCTCTTCCGGCCATCCAATGCTGCGTGTTTCAGCAATCTTGCTGCAGTTCGATCACCAATCTGTTGGAAACAACTGGTCAGGAAATCGCGGGTCCCCTCCGTTTCATTGCTCACAATCAGCCTCCTGAGCATCTCGAGATCAGCAGCTCGTGGATGGGGTTTCGAAATCATTGTAGGACCAGGGAGCTGGTCCGTCCAGCGTCCCATCTCAGCCTGCGGAACATGATTGATTCTTAGCACGATCTTTGCATGAGGACTGGAAATTGTCGTCATACGAAGATACTCAAGAATCCGGTCAAGGGCGCGTTTCAGTTCGCCTTTGATGTGAATTGTGACGGTAGCCCCCGGCCCATCTCGATCCAGAGCCTGTTCCGACTCCACAATAGGTTCGTTGCGCTGTATGTCAATAAGCAGTCGATATGCTCTGCCCCCGGATTCTCCGGTCTGAGTGTGTATCTGAACCGGATGCTCTGTCGTGATTTGCCCGTAGAGTACTGCCATCGTAGCTCCAAGCCCAAAAGTTCCCCGTCTCTGTCGAGCTTCGTACTTGCTACCGTACAGCATTCGTCCAAAGGCCTCTGTGACGTTTGGATAAGGCACTCCTGTTCCATTGTCTGCAACAGTAACTGCGACAGAATCGGGTGGTTCATCGACCAAGTCTACAACTACGAAAGGCAGACGGCCAGAATCCTCACAAGCGTCGAGGCTGTTCTCCACGAGCTCTCTCACTGTGGAATAGACGGCCAGAGTTGTGTTCCCGAAACCAGCCATGTGGCGATTTCTGTAGAAGAACTCTGCCGGCGATATGCTGTTGAAGATGCTTGTCAGTGGCACCTCTCGATTCATGCTGCTCCCATCGACAAGACCGATGCTTATCTTATTAGAGCCGGTATTACAAGGCCCACGACAACACTATTGTGAGGTGTCCCATATTTCTGCCCTCTCACGATTCATTGCCCTGCGCATGCTTTCAAGGTACTTGTACACGTTGGCATGCGGCGATCCCTCAATGAGCATATTGACTGCTCGCGCAGCATATTCGAGACCGGGGTCGACGCCTATTATTGATATTGTGTGACCATAGACCGATATCTTGGCCTCAGTGATTTGCTCAACGGCTCTCCTTGTGCGACCTCTTTCCCCGATTATCCGGCCTGCAACTCTCTTGAGTTGGTCCGGAGAAGTACCTACAGTGTCACGTAGAGAAATCACGAGAAGTCGTGCCTCTTCGTCTACCAGAGTCAGCGCATTGCTTGGACTGAAACCCCTTGCCATTGCACGCACTATGTCACGAGCCTTCCAAGCGAGGACAGGGTCACTGGTTTCCGGCGTGCTAGTGATTGTCACTACTCCGTCTGGCGTGACTTCAATCTCGACGTTGGTCAGCTCCTCAACCCTTCTCTTGACTCGACCATCGCGTCCCACTATGACGCCGATTCTTTCCACCGGAACCTTGATGGTCTCACGAAACGCCATTTTGTTGTTCACCAGAGGATAATATGTATTTCATTACCACACGGGGGTCTTCAGGTTCGACTCCGAGCTTTCGGAAGTAATCTGTTATGTTTTGAAGGTCTCGATATAGATAGCGTTCTGCGTTCGGGTGACTAGTCAACACGGCTTGCGAAACATCAATCACGACAGGCGCATCATGCCACAGAATGTTGTATTCACTTAGGTCGGCATGGACCAGATTTGCTTTCTGGTACCCGGTCACTATCATTTCTATTATCTCGTCGTATGTATCTACCGGCGAAGGAATTTTGGCGTTCTTAAGAAGAAGAGCCGCGACACCGGTGTCAGCATCGCCAATGAACTCCATCACCAAGACGTTTCGCTGTATGTCGATCGGTCTGGGCACTCTGACTCCGGCTTCATGGTAACGTTGTAGATTCTTGTACTCCTTTAGCGCCCACATTGGTATCAAGGAACGGTGCCCGCGTCTGACGTTCTTGAATCGTTGGTCCCCAGTGATGTACTCAAGCATGAAATCTGACTCGGCGGTGGTCACTCGATATATCTTGACTGCAACAGACTTTCCATCTTTGTCCTCTCCTCTGTAGACGCCCGCTTCCTTACCTGTGCTGATTGCACCGTGGAGTGTGCGAAGAGCACCGCGGCTAAACAACCTGTAGACGGCCTTGAGCGTTGGAGGATCTATTACACCCTCTACGACCTTGAACTCGTCGTCGTCTTTCCGCCGTTTCATTTTTCGGCGATCAAGGTCGGACTCAATTTCCTTGTACTTCGTATCGATATCCTTCAATTCCTAGCCCCACACCCTCAACCTAGTATTAGGCCAGATGCTGCAAGGTCTGCTACTCAATGAGAAGTGAGTTGATTTCAGAATATCTTCAAAATGCCGCGCTTCTTGAGCCAGTCAAGCTCATTGTCCTTGTATCGCCAGACTACATCGCATTTCTGATCGGACTGGAACTCCCATGGTAGTACTAGGACTGTGTCCCCTATTCTCATCCAGACCCGCTTCTTCATCCGGCCAGGAATGCGTCCGACTCGGACCTCCCCATCCTCACATCTGACCCTGACCCTGTCGAATCCGAGCATCTGAACTATCACGCCAAACATCTCGCCTTCATTCCGTTTTGGAACCCTCACCCTCACGAACTCTTCAGATGAGGACTCCGCCTCGGGGTTGGTGCCTTGATCCTTAGACAATATTATCATCCATTCTACGGCCGGCCGACATGGTCTTGGGGCCTCTTACGTCGAGTGGCCGGGACGCCATTTAAGCGTACCGACATATATAGCAAGCTGCGCTCACTGCTGTGTATCAATATGTGCACCACGCAAGCGGGCTTGCGAAGAAAACCCCACGCCGAACCTGACAGTAACATGAGCTGTTAATTCTCCGGATTAGTCAGGACTCATCTCTGTCGGCAGTGAACTCGCTTTGGGCAAAGCGTACAGAGTGTTATCAAGATTAACCAAGAACACTGTGTCGCCGGGCACAGATTCCGGATCCAACTGCCCTTGGTCGATTTCAATAATCTCGTAAGTTTTTGCGTCCATCAATTGAGCAGGCTGCCCATATGCTCGTGAGAGAAGCTGATATTGACGCCTCTCATACGCAGGGGCAGCAAATGCCAAGCTGCGCCAATTGGAACTCTTGGGGCCAATCGTGAATTGCTGGCCGTCATTGAGATTCCGACAGGTCAAGCCACTTCTTCGGATAGAGATAACCTGACAAGGTCTTTCTCCAACTTTCACAAAATCGCCGACTGTCCAGCGCGGCAGTCTTAGAAGTATGGTGACCCGATACTTGCGCTTTCCTCCCTTTTCTTGGCCGATGAGTTTGTAGTTCTCCTTTCTCTCAGCTAGGTACACAGACTGTATCTCGTCTGCCACAAGCCGGCCCATGTGATCTGAACCTAACTCGAAATCAAAACCACTACGAGTTCTGTGCTTTTCGGTGGCGTAGGCCTTTGAATCGTGGCCATATTGATTCACTGTAATACGCGTCACGATAGCGACTATATCCTGCTCCTCCGCCTCGGTGACTTCGCGGCCGTCCGCTCTGACTTGAAGGATCGCCTCATGGTATCCACCGCTCATCATTCCGCAGGTGCCACACGAAACATAGCTGAAGCGTACCTCAACAGGGTAATCCTCCTCATGAGGTGTTAGCGAAGGATGAGACCGACCACGTGCCTTCAGGAGAATATGCACTACCCTGTCAAGCTTATTCTCGATCTCGAAGGAAATATCGACCTCCTTAACTAGGTGTTCGACCTGTTGAGACAGAAGGACTTCTATTTGCCGTCGGACCATCTCTTGGGCTTCGGACGGGAACGGAGTAATTGTCTTCCAGCCGCCTGGCACCTTTACACAACCGCACCGCTTACATGCTTGAATCCCCAAAGGAGATGCCACACGGACTAGTGGGTGTTCATCATCGTAGCACTTGGCACACAGGCCTTCAAGTACTGCAGGTTTGCCGCAGATGTAGCACGGGGCCACCAAGACAATCACCCAACGCCTCATACCACTTTCCGCTTAAAATGTACAGCATTGTGCCAAGCAACACACAGTGTCACTACCCAGTCCAAACGGCGGCAAGAAAATCGAAAAGTAGGGGCATTCAAAGCCGAACCCATTGCGCATGCGGGTGCCCATCGATATATATCACAGCCTGTCTGTGGACAACACCTGCATCAATAGCAGCCTTCACGGTGTCGCGGCCAATCATGTTAGCAATTGTGGCTTTCTTTAGATGTTGAAGACATGTGTCTATCTCGACAAGCTCTCCGCCGTAGAATTCCTCGCTTACCTTGAACTTGATTTTACCTTCTACCAGTGTCCGACCTATTAGGTCCTTGTCGCATATTGCAACAACATAGTGCTCGGATGTTTCACGCACGCGCATATAGACCGACGCCAATCTGTGACCTCCAAGCGTTATACTAGTCGAGTAGGCCCACGGACTCCTAAGACCGTCACATATCAGTCAGGCTCACGGCCCTAATTGTGATTATCGTACAATCAACGGTCCTTGAGAATGATTACTTCCTGCTGGTTATAAAGAATTGTCGAATAGGAACGGCTGAGCTAGAACTTCGAGTGTCTCATTGACTCTAGACGGGCCTGATAGACGTCCTTGCGCCACATGCGGAGCAGGTTAGCCAGTACGCACTTTCGTCCCTCACTTCGGATGTATCGGGGCGTCCGCAGACAGGACATGTTACGTAGTAGTCTATGTAATGTGCCAGTACATCGTCCACGGCATCGGCAGTGAACTTGCCCTGAAAGACAGCATTGCTGCCTTCGAACCCTCCTGCGGTTGCAAGCTGTCCGGAGATGTATTTCAGGACCTCCTTCCCGGGCCTGTTGAGGACCTCTACGATTTCATGGAAATTCTGCCAGATACTCCTGTTTCCCTGTAGCATCAGCTGAACCTTTGGAACCTGAAAGCGTTCGCCGGACCGCTTGAAAGCATCAGCGGGTACTTGCGATCGAGCTCTCTGGAGCATCTTCTCGTAGTCATCCATATTCGAGGCCACATCGCTCGCTCTATTGAAGCTTCTGCTAGGACGATGTATATCGGGTCTCACTTTACACGGACAAGTAGCCGGGCATGATTAAGTGTCTGTTAGGACATATCGTCCGACCTTTACTTCCCTGATTCTGTCCTCACCCTGTAAATCAATTACCTTGAGCTGGATTTGGGACTTGGAGTGACCTTTTGCCTCAAAGAAAGCGACAATGTCCTCAATCGGAACGCCGTCTGGCTTTGCATGCTTCTGTATGAATTGTAGAATCTGTTTCGGTTTCAATCCTGAAGGTTTGTTGTCGACGGCATCAGGAGTTTCAAGAGTGCCTACTACAGGCTTGGTCTCAACAGAGACAACAGTGCCTATCACGTCCTCTTCTCCTAGACTCGTTTCCGCAGTGGATATGCCACTACGAGTAAGCATGGCCTTTAGACGTTCCAGCTTGTGAAGTGTCATATAGTTCGAGTCGGTCAGTTCACGGACAATCTCGGGAACTATGTAGACCTCATTGTCGTACCGTCTCACCTTTCCAACAATCATGACAAGAGTGTTGGGCGCAACTTTCTCCAATGCAACGGATTCGGCGCCCCAAGCCTTTGCACGGATTGTTTCTGTGCCATCATCGATTGTCACGCTTGCGAAGCTACCCTGCCCGGAGTAGCGATTGATAACAACCCCGATAATCACGACACGCCTAAGCTCGACGCCGAACGGAGACACTATCTTGGGTCCATCGTCCTCACTGTACGTGCCGTTTATTATGTCAGCAACAGATGCTCTTATGGCGACTAGCCTCTCCCGCATGACTGTGGTTCACCTGTTCGTAATCGTTGATGTTCGAGTTGGTATTTATCGTTCTCGGAATGTCATAATCCTAAGAACTGTGGTCTAGAAGTAGCCCGTCAATGATTCTTGTTCTGATGTGCCTACGGTCTCGTCAATGTGATCCTGCAGCTTCTTGATGGATCCCTTCACCCTGTCCACGCTGAAATCGTGCTCATCACAAAGAATCTTGATTACTTGCTCTTCCTCCAAGACCGACCATTTTGGCGCTTCCAGATTCAGCTTTGGCGGATTCAGAAATATGTTACGTATCTCTTGGAAGGGAAAATCGAGTTTGGTATCTGTCTCTGCCACTATTCCCTCGAGTGAACCATGCTTCAACACCAGCTTCAGGGCAGTCCTCTGACCAATGCCCTTCACTCCCGGGTTATAGTCGGTTCCCACTAGAATTGCGATATCGATGAGCTGCTCTCTGGTTATCCCAAGCAGCTTGAGGTTCAGGTCAAGATCAATAAGCTCTGGCTCGATTGTCTTGTATGCGTTCGATCTTGCCATACGACGCCGTCCACTGATCGTGAGATTGCGGATCATTCTGGGGCAGTTGTAGAGAAGTGAATCATTGTCTTGGCTCGCGCCAGCCCATGCTAGGCCCTCTCTTGCCATCTGTGCCGCAACTGCTTCACCCTCCGACGGAGCCTGAACAACAGGAATCCCCAGTGCTGAGATTACTCTCTTGCTTTCGTCCACCATCTCACTTGTAAGCTTAGAACTCGCCTGTGCGGCCTTTCGAGCATCCTCGATACGTCCCTCTTCCTTGGCCTGTTGCCATGCCTCGAAAGCGGCATCACGCACTTGGCGCCTGCGTTGAACCTCTGCCGCTTTCAAAACAGGAGCGGTGCCGTCAAAAACGTATAGCGGGCGGACACCGCTTTCAAGCAGATTGAGATTTCTGTAGAATAGGCCACTAAGGTGGCTGGTCACACGACCTTTCTTATCCATCAACGGAGTCCCGTCAGGCTGGCGGATTGTCGATAGGAAGGCGTAGAGCGTGTTGTACGCATCTATGGCTATAATACGACCTCCCAGTTGGCCAAGTGACATTGCGTCGGCCTTGATAATATCGCCGAGCTTGGTTCCCAACTTTTCAACCTCAGAATCGTGCTGCGGCAGTTCTATCAGACCAAGCATATATGGCTTGAGCCGTCGATCTGGATACGCCGAATACTTGAGACAAAGCCGCGAATCACTGACCCTTCGGCAGATTTATAAAAAGCGCCCCGCTGGGGGCGAGGAACAGCACTCTCTAGGGTTCCCCGGTGATAGTCTTGGCAGTCATGAAAGCAATCAGATGCACGTCGTGTCATGGCTCAATCTCCCCGAGGGAGAATAGCGTCAAGTTTCAGTGTCCATCGTGCGGCAGTTTCACAATATGGCGCTGCGAGTCTTGCAGGCGTTTCTCAAACAGTTACAAATGCCCCAGTTGTGGATTTGAGGGGCCATAGAAACGAGGGAGTATGATAGCGGTGGCCAGAGTAGTTATTACACTCAAGATCCTGCCTGAAGACGTAGATGTTAGTCTTGACAGTCTGCTGAAGCGAATAAGGAAGGTAATCCCTAAGGGAACCGAGGTGAGGGCGACAGAGATTGTTCCGGTTGCATTCGGCCTCAAGGCACTCAGAATGAATGTGGCCAAGGATGAATCGCTTGGCGGTACAGATGATATCGAAGCGGCGATTAAGTCCCTAAAGGGTGTTGCACAGGTCGAAGTCGAGATGGTCTCGAGGGTCTAAGTGAAGACCTATCTGTTCTCCAACTCAGAGTTTATATTGAGATTCCTGCCGCGACGAGTGTGAAGACGCCATTCTCGCATGCGCCAGTCATTGTAGGTAGAGAAATGCTCAATAGAGGAAAGCGAGAACTAACAACGTAGGGGCGCCAAAGGACACTAACGCATGCTGTCGCAGTTTCTAGAAACAGAAGCCATACTTCGAAGGATGTGTCAAGCCAGTGGTTGAGATTACACTCAAGGTGGCTGAGGCCGAGCATAGAGACATTGGCAGGTTCATCGTAAGAATCGATGCTGTGTCCATGGAAAAACTCGGCGTGAGAACAGGGGATATCATCCAAATCAAGGGCAAAAGGATGACAGCGGCTATTGCTTGGCCTGCGTATCAAGGTGACAAGGGTCGCGAGATAATCCGAATGGATGGCCGAATAAGGAGAAATGCTGGTGTCAGCCTTAGCGAGAAGGTAACAGTTGCACGGGCTAATGAAGAGCCGGCCAGAAATGTGACATTGGCTCCGACCTCAATGCCCATCCGCCCCGAGCCGAGATTCGAAGAGTTCGTCAAGCGTAAGCTCTTGAATTGCCCGGTTAGCTCGCAAGATACCGTCTTCATTCCCATTCTCGGAAGAGCAATCCCATTCAAAGTCACATCGACCAAACCTGTGGGCACGGTCGTAGTACAGCACTCAACCATTCTTGCAATAGCAGAGAAACCAACTGGGGAAACCACTGGTACCTCTCAGGTCACATATGAGGAAATCGGAGGGTTAGCTGAACCGATTCAAAGAATTCGAGAGATGGTTGAGCTGCCTATGCGACATCCAGAGATTTTCAAGAGACTTGGAATCGACCCCCCGCGTGGGCTCATACTGCATGGACCACCTGGCACAGGGAAGACTCTCTTGGCCAAGGCTGTAGCCAGTGAGTCCGAAGCTAACTTCACCCATATCAACGGTCCAGAAATCATGTCGAAATTCTACGGTGAGTCTGAGCAGAAGCTGAGAAAGATATTCGAAGATGCTGAAGAGAATGCGCCCAGCATAATATTCATCGATGAACTCGACGCCATAGCACCGAAGAGGGAAGAGGTTCAAGGAGAGGTCGAGCGCAGAGTAGTCGCCCAGCTTCTGGCTACCATGGATGGCTTGAAGTCAAGAGGGCAAGTTATTGTTATCGGAGCGACCAACAGGCTCAATGCATTAGATCCTGCGTTGAGGCGGCCGGGACGATTTGACCGAGAAATAGAGATCGGAGTCCCTGACGAAGCAGGTAGGCTTCAGGTCCTCCATATTCATTCCAGAGGTATGCCGCTCACAACCGAAGGCGATAACAGAGTTGATCTGCAGGAATTGGCCAGGGTAACGCATGGTTTTGTCGGAGCCGATTTGCAGGCGCTTTGCAGAGAGGCGGCCATGAAAGCTCTGAGAAGATACCTTCCGCACATCAATCTGGAGGAAGAGGAGATACCTCAGAATGTCCTCGACCAGCTCGAAGTCAATGGAGAGGATTTTGCAGGGGCCCTCAGAGAAGTACAGCCTTCTGCAGTCAGGGAGGTCTTCATAGAGATACCAAATGTTAGATGGGAAGAGATAGGTGGTTTAACTGCGGAGAAGCAGGAGCTCATCGAAGTAGTAGAATGGCCTCTCAAGAGAGCCGACGCATTTCGGCGCATGGGAATCACTCCTCCGAAGGGGGTCTTAATATTCGGTCCCCCGGGGTGTGGCAAGACTCTACTGGCAAGGGCCGTAGCGACAGAGAGTGAAGCGAACTTCATCAGTGTGAAAGGGCCAGAACTCCTCTCTAAGTGGGTAGGTGAGAGTGAGAAAGCCATTCGGGAGATATTCCGGAAAGCACGGACTGCGGCACCGGCAATCATATTCTTTGACGAAATCGATGCTCTGGCTCCTACTAGAGGGTTTAGCGCTGGAGATAGTCACGTAACTGAGAGAGTCATCAGCCAGCTCTTGACGGAGATGGACGGGTTGGAAACCACCAAGGATGTACTTGTGCTGGCCGCCACTAACAGGCCCGAC
>Ga0315296_10002764_pt1 | contig 14831 bp, 22 predicted proteins | sample YL17G14_18_MG_FD_203921 | JGI IMG/M metagenome (GOLD analysis project Ga0315296, IMG submission 203921) | Sediment microbial communities from Yellowstone Lake, YNP, Wyoming, USA - YL17G14_18 | ecosystem: Environmental > Aquatic > Freshwater > Lake > Sediment | place: USA: Wyoming | collected... | reverse complement strand
TTCTTTTGTTAAGCTTTTAAATTGAAAAAAGATTTGGGCTGATTCCAGCATTAAGAGAGTAGTTAATAAAACAGTAAGTAGAATTGAAAATTTCCTTATTGATTTATTATTAAATTGAATCTGTAGCTTTTTTCTGACCTTTCTTTTCTCTTTATTATTACTATCCGTCTTTGTTTTATTTTTAAAAGCCATAATCAAAAATTTATTTATCTAATTCCGGAGTCTCAAGTGAATTAAGAATAAAAAGTCTATTTAAACAGCTCTCTTAGACATTCCTTCTTTTCCATAGCCTATTTTTTGATAAAGATAATAGGCCGAGTATTTCTTTCCTTCCTTTTCAAACCCCTTGGCTATTTCAAAAAGGGCATCTCTGGCTTTTTCTGCTTCTTTACTTTCTGGATCAGTTCCTATCACCCTTTCATAAGCCTCAATAGCATGTTGAATCTTACCGGGTTCCCTTTCCCATTCTTTTGCCATTTCTAGTAAAGCATTTCGTGCTGAAGCTTTAGTTTTATCTTGAGAAATTGGAGCCATATATTAATGTTTATATTAGTTATTTTATTCGACTTTTAAGATTCTTGTTTTCCTTCTAATCTTTCTACTTTTTTCTCCAGCTCTTCGATTTTCTTTTCTCTTTCTTCATCTCTGGCTTTGCTAGAAAGAAAAGAATCTCTTTCCCACCAGTCAATTCCCATTTCTTTAGCCTTATCTACCCCGGCTATTAAAAGTCTTATTTTGATAGTCAATAAATCGACATCGGCTACTTTAATTTGAATATCGCCGGCAATAACAAGACCTTTGTCTAAGACCAGTGAGAGAACATCGGCTAAAGTAGCACCTGCGGTTGATTTTGCAATTGTTTTCACTTCTGCCATAAAATTATTTTTTAGTTTGCAATTCTTTGGTTTTTAAAATTAAATTTGCCGTCTCTTTTCGAAGGTTAGTAATATAATGACAGAGTTTACATCCGATTTTCTTTTCATCGAAATACTCACAAGATAATAAATCTTCTGCTTCTTTTATTAATCTCTCGGCAAGAAGGGCTTTTCTTTCAATATTTTCTGCCTTATTTATTACCTTAGTCAATCCCTCTATCTCTTCATTTTTTGACTGAAATATCGAACATTTAATTTTTTTAATATCTTTTGCTTTTTTCATCTTAAATTTCCTAAGGGTCCTAAGTTTAAATTTAAATCCTCTTCTTTTAGGCCAAAGATTAATCTCAATTCTTCTAATTTGGTTTCAATAGCCTGAAGATTTAATCCCAATTTTTGGATTTCAGTTTGAGTTAAATGACCTCCTTGAACTCTTCTTGTCGCTTCTCTTTCTACTAAGTCAACAATGAGTTTAATTAAGGTTAAAACTAATTTGGCTAACCCCGACTCGGCCTCTCGAGGACAACTGGCATTAATCATCTGATTGATATGAGCCTGAGTTTTTTCAATTTGATTTTCGAATTTCTTTAAATAAGCCTCGTCTCCCATTTCAGCTTGGTTTATATTCCCAACTCTTTTTCCCTGCTGAGTTTCTAATCTCGAAAAGGAAACCAGAATAAGTTTTAACTGAATAGCTAACAGATCCAAATCGGCTAATCTTATTACTAAATCTCCTTGAACTACTGCCCCTTTATCAATTACTGTATCCAGGGCATCAACTAAAGTAGCATTTTTATTTTCTAAATAAGCCATAATTGGTCAGGCTAAGCAAAGTGATAAGAAGGCCAGGGGCCGTTCACTTCGACCTCAAATCCTAAAGAATTATATTTCTCTTTTAATTCTCCGACCTTTTTTTGAAACGAATCTAATTTTGATTCCTCTATCAAATAGAAGGCATTCAAAACCATTTCTTCCGGCCTTCCAGTAAAATCTTTTTCCAAAAGCTTATCTCTATTTTTACTAAAAGCTAATTGACCTAAGTTCTCATATATCTCTTCAGTAATCCTATCTAATTCTTTATCTTTTTCTTGACCAACTATTTCATCAATTTGTTTTTGGGCAAAGAAAGCTATTCCTTTGGGCATGGACTCGATTTCTTTCTTTTTAGCTAAAACCGTTTCATTTTTCTCTCCAAGAATTTTTTTAAAAATATCCTCTTTTAGATAAACTTTTACTCCCCACTCCTGTTTTCCTTTTAGTTTCTCTAAACTCTCTTTAAATTGTTGATAATTGTTTCTCAAACAATCTTTTAAACTTTTTTCACTCTTGAATATCGTTCCGAATCTCATTGGAATGACTGAAATTAGGTTTGAGCCTGGTCTCATCGCCTGTTCAATTATATACTCATGAATCTCGGCTTTTTCTTTAATCCAATTGAGATCTTCTTGGGCTTTCTTTTGAATTTCCTCTGAACCGAATTCTTCGAGAGGGACTTCACTCACTACAACTTCCAAATCCTGATAAGGAATTACAAAAATTTTGCCCCCACCAATTCCCTCAGTAGAAAACTCAGCGTTGCTTTTTTCCCTAATGCAATAAAGATAAAAGCCTTTATCCATAAAATTTTTAGAATATTAGCTTTTATGCTTCTTTTCTCTCGGTATCCATTCTTTTTCTTAATTCTTTTCTTTCGTAGTCAAGAATCTCTCCTTTTTCATCCATCCTAACCTCATAAGTTCCGAGGATATCCATTCCTTCGGGAATAGATTTTTTTTCAACAATTTCAACCGTAACTATCCATCCTTCGTCCCCCTTTTTTAATCCTATGCCGGCCGGCTCTTTAAAACCGGTTAAATTAGCTAATTCTTTTTTTGCTTTTTCTATAAGTTCTTTTGGTTCCATATTTAATTGTTTTATCTTTTTTGGCATTTTCGACCTTGTATAATTTTTAAGATTTTTTTAAGGCACTTAATTTCTTTAAAGTGTCTTCCTCTCTTTTTTTGTATTCTTCTTCAGTAATCTGATCGGTCTCTAATAGTAACTGGTTATCTAAAAGCTCCCTTTTGAGTTTTTCTGGAGTATCTTCTAATTCTTCTAAGGCCATATCCCGTACTTTTTCAGCTAGCCAAACAATACCTTTAATTGGGAATAATAATATATCGTCTATTAAAAATGCCATATTATTTAAAAAAGCTTAATTATTTTATATTCCGTATATTATTTTGGAAAGCTCATTTAAGGAATCAATTCCTCGGATATCGTGGGGTAATAAGGGTACTAAAATCAGCTTTTTTGAAGGGTATTGTTTTTTAACTAATTTAATGTATTGCTCTTGATCTTTTCTTTTAGTTAAGCAGAAACCACAACGGGAAGGAGGGTTTATATAATTCATGATAATGTAATTAAAGGTAATATTTAACTTTTCCAAAGATTCAGCCAAATCTCCCATCTCTCTCCGTCCCATTTCTTCGGCAATTCCTATCATTATAAATTCTGTTTTTTTAGAACCAAACAAAGTTTCTTGAATCTTTCTAACTCCTTTGGAAAAATCTACTAATTTTTGGGTAATTTCGGTTAGTCTGGCTACTCCTCGATATTTAAGGAGTATTTTAAAGATGCTTTTAAGCCACTTTCTGACCAAACCCGGGAGCTCTAAAAATCTAAGTAAATGTCCAGAAGCGGCTGAATCTAAAACATAAATATCGTATTTGCCTTCCTTCATTAAATCCGTAATTTTAGCCAAGGCCATCAGTTCTTCCAGTCCTGGAGGGGAAAGATCCATTAACTCTTCCATTACTTTTCGGTCAAAAGCTATATCTACTCCCCCAGCCAAAAACCTTTCAAACACTTCACTAATATCCTTTTTATATTCATCCTTAAAATCTTGAAGCAATTTTGGGGCATCTATTTCCAGCCCATCTAAGTTTTTTATTCCTTGAATTGGAATCTCTTTTTCTCCAAGAGGAATTTCTTGATCAAAAATATTACTTAGGGCGTGAGCTGGATCGGTGGTAGTGATCAGAATTCTTTTACTTGCCCCGTACCGAGCTTGCTCTGGTGCGGGGTGTTTATATTTTTTGGCAAAAGCTATGGCAGTGGCTGCAGCTATAGAAGTCTTGCCCACTCCGCCTTTTCCTCCGCAGATGATAAAATTTAAATCCTTTTTTAGAAATTCAGCCATTTTACCCTCCGGAATTTCTGGAAATTTTGGTAAAGCTCCTTTGGGAAGCGAAGTTTTGAATTCTTTTTCACCGAATAAAATCTGAGCATATTCATTTAAAGAATCTTGACCCCTGATTTCGGTGGGAAAAAGAGGCATCTTTAAAAGATTATAATTCTTAAATTTCTCCTCAATTATTGTCATATACTTTTCTTTTTCTTTAGCTCTTGAGTGGCAAAACGGACATTCATCTGGAACTATTACCCGGTTGCAGATTATGCTCTTGACCGAAATATCCATTTTCTCCAAATCATGAACTAAACCCTCTGTTTCTAAAATACTCATCGGTTCAGGAATAGTTACCGGAACAAACTCGGTAGTCTCGGAATTTTTAAAAAGTTTTTCTACTCTCTCTATATCAGCCGTAGACTCTTGCAAAAATTTATCGCATTCATCTTTCACATATTTGTCCGCCCAGTGCCTCTTTAAGAAACGATGTTTCTCTTGCATTAAATCCATCACTTTCAACCATTTTTTCATGGCTTTGGGTAAGGACAAAAGTACTTTGGTGTGACCAGTGGGAGCAGTATCAAGAATAATTAAGTAATATTTTTTAGTTTTTAAAAGATCTGCAATTTTTATAACCGCCATTACCTCATCCATTCCGGGCAGAGAAAGAGATGCAAATTCTTCTATATCTTCTCTACTAAGATAAGTGCCTCGATCGGCTAAAGTTTTTATAATCCCTAGATTTTTCTTCCGAAAATCTTCCATTAACTCTTTGGCATCTAATTCTTGTGCGAAGACTCTTTCTTTAATTTCGGTAATTTTATTCCCGACTTCGACATCGAAACTATCACCTACTGAGGGGGCCGGATCAGTGGAAACTATTAAAATCTTTTTACCTTTATATTTTTGGCCTAGATATAAAGCGGCTGCACAAGCTGAAGTTGTTTTTCCGCTGCCACCCTTTCCCCCAAAAATAATGAAATTTACCCCGTTAGAGATTTGCCATCTCTGTGCTCTTTCTTTGCCTTTGTGATCTCTAATGGGGTGAAATTTAGGGTTGGCAAGGAATCGATTCTTCATACTTTTAAAACCAGTTCTATGAAATTATACGGGGGAAGGGGGCCAACATAGAAAAATTTAATTCTCCCATCATATTTTTCACTCAGGACTGAAACTTCTTTATCAAATTCCTTTTCTTTCTCTTTTAAAACAAGAAAGGCAGTATTAAAAATCACTTGATCAAGTTGGGCTTTATTTTCTTTAAAATCTTTGGCAATTCTTTTTAAGGGTTTCAAAATATCATTTGCCTCTTTTTCTTTTTTTCTTTCCAAGGCACTGGCTACCATTTTTCCCACTTCTATTGCTAAATTTGTTCTTCCAATTCCTGAGACTTTTGTAGTTTCTTTTTTAGTAATTTGAATTTCTCGATCCTCTTTAACTATTTCCTGAAAGATGCTGGGAAGGTCTAACCAAATTGCTTTGAGATTTAGTTCAACTTTTCCTTTAATTTTTTCAAAGGTGCTTAAAAACTCCTTGACGCTTGGCTTTAATATTTTTTCCTCTACATCCCCCTCGCTCTCTGCTATTGTCCCAAAACTAATCGGTAAAACATCGTGTTCTTTCATCACCTCTTCAATTACTTTTTGATGAGTTAACGTATTTTCTCTCGAAATAGGGTATTCTTTAATTTCAACATCACTGACCACTGCCGATAACTCACCTTCCGAAATAGTATAAACCTTTCCTCCTTCTATCCCTAAAACATTAAACTCTTTTGGTTTTTTCCCTGCCCCGTAGCAAGCTTGCTTTGCTTCGGGGTCTCTAATGATGCAGTAAAGATATTTTCCATCAGTCATAAATTTCTAGTGATTAACCCCGAAAGACTACAACACACCTCTAATGTAGCCTTTCAGGATTAACCACAAAAGTGGTTAATCCTGTGGTCGACTATTTGTTTTTAGGAAGTTGGTTTAACTAAGGCCAGGACTTGCTTTATAGCTACAACCAGTCCAGCAGCTGCCAGGAAGGCGATAAAGTTATTCAAAATTGAAACTACTAGCGGTGTCAATTTTCCAAGTTGCAAGCCAGCAACTCCAATCAGTAGTAAAGCAATCACCGCTACTAAAAAGGGAGTACTTTCTCTCTCTTTTATGTTAAGAAAACCAACAATCAAACCGAGAATAAAAAGGATAGTCGGTAAAGCAGGAATCTTAGTAAAACCTGCAAATACTGTTACTATTATTCCGATAATAAGGGCCCAATGCCCGATGGTTGTAAGATCAGCCTTCATATTTTTTACCTTTTTAACAATTAATTAATAAATTCTTATGTTAATAAAATCGACCTTTGTTTTTAGACTGGTGTTTTTAGACTGGCCGAAGACGGAATGGAACTATTCTTCTTTCTTTATTTCCCTTTTCCTCCAGCCAAATCTTTCTTCCCAAAAGAAGCCATGATTTCTTCTTTTGAGAATTAGACCCAGTCCTATTACAATTAAGGTTGCTGGCCAGATAATACTCCACGCGCCTTCCGAAATATAGCCTAGATTCTGAAGCAAAAAAACTACACCACTAATTAATAAAATTAAACCTAAAAACATAAGAATTAACCGCCTTGCCTTTCCCTATCGGCAATAGCAGCAATTAATGCCCCTTTGGCAACGGTATAAAGTGGGTGGGGAGCTAATCTTATTTCCTTTATTTTAAAAGGGAAATCAGTTCTACCCAATATTGCTTTAAATCTCTCTATAAAACCCGGTGGCTTTGCTGTTCCTCCTGAAATAACCATTGTAATTGGCTCTCCTAATTCGAAAGCTGTCTTTTTTTCAAATTCCTTTTTAATTTGCTCTAAAACATATTCAATGAGGTGATTGTAATAAATGAGAAGGGCCTGTTCTACTCTATTCATACTACCTTCGGGTTTTTCCAAATTAAAGAAAGTTTCTTTAAAAGTAGTAATTTTGCTTACAGGTTGATTTGTAACTTTTGCCACCTCTTCATCAATCCAATCCCCAGCCCTAGCAACGCTGAAAGAGAATGCTGGGACACCCATCATAGCCAGGCAAACATTTGTCATCCCGCCGCCAAAAGATATTCCCATTCCTGTGAAATTATCCTCAGTCAATTCAGAGAAAACTATGGCTAGCCCTTCATTTATTGGCTTTGGTCTATATCCCCATTTTTCCAAAAATCCCCTAATTATATTTTGGTGGTAAATGGTATCGAAATCAGCATCTACGGGAGTGCCAGGAACCGAATAATAACAAAGTTCTTCTTTCTCGGAAGGTCCTCCCAAAACGCTCTTTATTATCACTTCTAAAATTGGTAGGGCCTCCTCTTCTCCTGGGCTAATTACTCCGCTCCTCATCGGTCTTCTCAAATTCCTGCCAAAGGCATTGGCAAACTTTATGGCATCATCCCCAACGACATAGATTTTACCTTTGCTCAAAACATATTTCACACCGCTCTTTTCCAGTATCGATCGAGCAAATTCAGAGTATTCTATGTCAAAAAAAGCATCCCTTTGAATTCTGAAGGTTATTGTTGAACCAATTTTTTGGGCGCAATAAACAAAGACGGTGCCGACATCTAGGCCTTTTCCCGCCTCAGCTGGATTTGATTTTTCGTCTTTTGACATATTTTTTTCTTTTTCCTCTTTTTCCTCTTTTTCGACCTTTAGTGGAAAAAGTTGAGGCTCTTAAAAAGGATATTGTTTTTTCAAGTCTTTTTCCCAATCTCAATTTCTTTTCTTCAACCGGAATTTCTTTGCCTTTTGGCAGCCTCACTTTTAACAATTCCTTAGGCCAGGGCAAAATCACCTTTCTTATCCCCTTGTCTTCTTTTAAAATTTTTGGCTTAATTATTCCAAGTAATTTCAGCTCCTTTTCCCCCTTGGCAGTAATTCTATACCAACCATGTTTCTTTTTAACTGGCTTAATTTGTCCCTTCCTAATCAAACAATTACAAAGGTAACGAACGTAATCTAATCCAAATCCAGTTTGGTTAGAGATTAATTTGACTGAAGTCTCCCTTTCATTTTCCCAAATTTTTTTTAAAACTTCTAATTCGCTGCCCATTTTATTTAATATGCCCTCTTAAATTATCTAATTTATTTTTTACCTCTTCTAAAAGATTGGGATTTTTTTCTCTTAAAGAAGTTAATTGTTTTTCTATCTCCCTTTCTCTCCTTTCCAACATCTTTATAAATTCAATCCTTTGACAAATCCTTCCCTTTAAATTGTTTATTTCTTGGAGAATTTTTTCCAATTTTAACTTCTCTTGAGTTAAATCTGAGAGGTCGTCTCTGGTAGTCTTTGTTTCTTCCCTTTGAATAACCGATCCTCCAATTGTGTTTTCTTTTCCTAAATCTTCCTTTTCCAACTCTTTTGCTGAAGTCCTTTTTAATTCTTCGGCTACTTTTTTTATCCTTTCTATTGAAGGTTCAAATTTTTCATTTAATTTTTTTTCCATTTCCCATTGCTATTTTAAAATGTTTGGCAGTAATTTTAAATTTTTTGTAATCCTTGACAGAAGGATTACCTAATTCGATAAATTCCCTGATTGCCAACATTGAGGCTTTTTTACAAATTGCTTCAATGTCAGAACCTACTAAGTCCTCCGTTTCTTTAGCCAAATTCTTTAAATTCACATCTTCTGCCAAAGGTTTCTTCCTAGTATGAATTTTAAATATCTCCTCCCTTGTTTTTTCATCGGGTTTTGGAAGCTCTAAAAGGAAATCGAATCGCCCGGCTCGTAAAAGGGCAGGGTCAACTAAATCCAACCTATTAGTTGTCCCAATCACCACCACTCCTTTTAATTCCTCTAATCCATCCATTTCTGAGAGAAATTGACTAACCACTCTTTGGCTCACTCCTGAAGAATCTTCAATGCTTCTATTTGGAACCAAACTTTCAATTTCATCAAAAAGTAGAATGCAGGGTGAGGCCTGGCGAGCCTTTTTGAACACTTCCCTCACTCCTTTTTCTGATTCTCCAATCCATTTTGAAAAAAGTTGAGGGCCTTTTACTGAAATAAAATTCACTCCGCATTGGGAAGCCACAGCTTTTGCCAATAAAGTTTTTCCTGATCCTGGGAGGCCATAAAGTAATATTCCTTTTGGTGGCTTAGTTTTGGCTTTTTCAAAAAGCTCTGGGTATTTCAATGGCCATTCAATGGTTTCTTTTAAAGTCTGCTTTATATTCTCTAGTCCTCCGACATCCTCCCATTTAACATTTGGAATTTCAGTAAATACTTCCCTTAAAGCTGAGGGCTCAACTTCTTTTAACGCCTCGCGGAAATGATCCATGGTCACCTCTAGCCCTAAAAGTTTTTTATAAGGAATGTATTCTTTCTCAAACTCAATCTCTGGCATAATTTCTCTCAAGGATGACATTGCTGCTTCTCTACACAAAGCTTCTAAGTCCGCTCCGACAAATCCATGGGTAATTTCGGCTAATTTCTCTAAATCTACATCTTGAGCAAGAGGCATTCCTCGGGTATGAATTTCTAATATCTCTTTCCTTCCATTTTTATCAGGAATAGGAATTGAAATTTCTCGATCAAATCTCCCAGGTCTTCTCAGGGCGGGATCTAAGGTATTTGGAATATTTGTGATCCCGATTACGACCAAATCTCCACGTGCTTCTAAACCATCCATTAGAGCAAGAAGTTGGGCCACTACTCTTCTCTCTACCTGTTTTTCTCCACCCATTTCTTCTCTTTTAGGAGCAATGGCATCGATCTCATCTACCACTAGAATAGCAGGTGTGTTTGCCTGAGCTTCTTCAAAGATTTCTCGGAGCCTGCCCTCTGACTCTCCGTAAAATTTTCCCATTATTTCCGGCCCCGAAATCGAGATAAAATAAGCATCTGTCTCATTGGCAACAACTCTGGCAATTAAAGTCTTTCCGCATCCTGGAGGCCCGTGAAGTAAAACTCCTTTGGGAGCTGAAATTCCCAATCTTTCAAAGACCTCAGGATATTTTAATGGAAGTTCAATCATTTCTCTGATTTTGCCAATTTCCTTTTTAAGTCCACCAATATCTTCATAGGTCACTCCTACTCCTCGCTTTTCTTTTGCCTGACCCTTAATTTTTATTAAGGTCTCAGGAGTAATTATCACTGCTCCTTGGGGCTCAGTGTCTTCCACTAAAAAATCCTGGGCTCTCGTGCCAAAGAAAGTCACTCTTATTTTGTCATTTTTAATAACTGGTGTGCCATCTAAGAGCTTGGCTAAATATTCTCTATCTTCTTCGGTTGGCAAAGAACCGGTTAAAGTCAGGGGCGAAAGAACTACTATATCTGCCTGATTATAATTTACTTTTTGAATTTTTACTTTCTCATCCAAGCTGACTTTTGCATTTTCTCTAGTTATTCCATCGATTTGGATAATTCCTTTCCCGCGGTCTTCGGGAAAAGTAGGCATAATTTTTATTACCGCATTTTTCTTACCCATCACTTGAGCAACATCTCCTATTTCTAAATTAAGCTTTTTCAATTGATCAGGGTCTATTCTGCCAATTCCCCTTCCCACATCTCGGCTTTGAGCCTCAACTACTTTTAATGTTAAATTTTGAATACCTTTTGCAGAAGCCATTATTAAGACTTTTTAAGTTTTATTTCCAATACACCATTTTTAAAAATTTCTTCTCTTGACTCAAAGTCTACTTTAGACGAGAGTAAAATTTCTTTATAATATTTTCTTTTTTCATCCCCAGCTTCTAATATTAAAATATCTCCTTTAAGCTCTAATTTAATACTTTCTTCTGACACTCCTGGAAGTTCAGCAACAACTAATATGTGATCTTTCTCATCAAAGACATCAACGATTGGTTCTCTTTCCTCGGTAATTTTAATTTTTGGCTTAGCTTCCTTTACTCCGGTGGGACGAATATTACCAAAGGTTTGAATTCTCGGTCTCTCTCCTATTCCCGTTCTAATCGAGAATCCATAAATTCCCCTGACACCTTCTTTTCCTTTTATCTCTCCTTTTCTTTTAATTTCTCCCCCAGCTTCTTCAACTTTTTCTACTAGCTCGACAAACTTCCCTAGTCCCTTAAATAATCCACCAACCAATGGCAGATCTTCCAAACTTTTTAATTCTTCTTTAGCTATGTTCTTTTCCTCCTTTGGTTTAAATTTTTTCTTAATATTTTTTGCCATAGTTTTATCCTTCGACAGGCTCAGGATAACCCTGAGGAATTCGAAGGGTTAATATCCTACTGATAGTCTTCCTCTTTTGTCTTTACCTAAGCCGAATCTGCTCGGTCTTTCTGGGATAACAATTTTTTTGGGATTCTGGCCCTTTTTATTTGCTACTGCTATTTTTCCTTTACTCTTTATCTTGCACAATTTTGAATATGAAAAATCTATACAGCCTTCTTTCTTTAAACTTTCACACAAAATCCTTGCATAATCGATGCTAATGCCAACTTCTCTAGTAATAATATCAACAGATGCTTCTCCTCCCCAATCCCAAATAATGGATAAAACTCTTAGCTCGTTCGTAGTCATAATGCCGCTATTTCCTTGTAAAGCAAGATTAATATCCCAAAACTAATCTTTCTTTTTTCTCCGAACCTCTGATTGGATTACCTCTCTTTCCCCGAATCCCTCTTAATTCCACCGCTGTTTTGGTAGCCTTCTCCAGAAGTTTTGTCATATCCTTTTCAACATCTCTCAATCTCCCTTGTAATTGTTGTCTTCTCCTCTTTAATCTTTTTAACTCTTTCAATAACCTATCCCTTTCATTTCTTCGCATGTATAAATCTAAAATAGCAGTGGTTGGAAGAGCTGGTTTCCCACTCTTTTTTACTGCTCCGGTATATGTTCTCAAATCATGAAGGCCACCGATGTCTTGAAGGGCTTTTATTGATGTTTTCATAATTAGCAATATTTTTTAATTAATTCCTCAACCAATTCTTTTATCTCTTTTCGTTTTGACGACCAGGGACTTCGAGTAGTCTGAGAAACCAATATATCTTGAGCCAATTCCCTAAAGATAGAATCAGCTGCCGAGACTTTTCCTTTATTGATTTCTACTGCTTTAGCTAGGGTAATACAGCTTCGGACAGTCGGAGGAAATTCGCAAGGATTATTTTTTCTCATCCCCCTTACCACATCAACAATTTTCTCTGCATCTTCTTTGAAAAGACCAGATTTTGCCTGAGTTATTGCTATCTCAGTTTTTCGATCAAAATAATCCAGGTCTATAGTAACCATTCTATCCCGCAAAGCATCTTGGGCTTTATGGGTCCCAGCATATTCTTCCGGATTAGAAGTGAAAATAGCACAGAAGTTAGGATGAACTTTTAGGTAATGACGTTCTTCCCCCTGCCTTTCTATTGGTAAATCCATAATCTTTTCCTGTAAAACTGATAAGAGGATGTTATTTGCTTCAGGTCTTGATCTGGTAAACTCATCGTAAACCAAAGTGAAACCATTGCGGCAGGCAATGGTCAAGCGATTGTCCATCCAGCGTTTATACATATCTTGTTCTACCTTTAAAACGCTGTGAATAAAATTATCTCTTAAATAGCGATAACGGAATCCATGCTCTCCTCCCACCAAATCTGAAGTCTTGTATTCATCATCTCCGTGCAAAAGGACTGCCGGTCTTCCGACTTTACTTGCCACATGCAAAGCTAAGGTAGTTTTTCCGGTTCCGGTCGGGCCTCGGAAATGAACAGGTATCCCCATTTTGAGATAACCTAAAGCTCGACGAGTCAATCGCTTTATATAAGGTGTCTCAACAAAATCAGTCATTGGCCGAGGTTCAATTATTGCTTGTTCTTCTTCTGGTGATAAATAAGGCATATTTCTTCGCCGCTTTACGGCTCAGTCAAAATTAAAATTATTGAAATTCAAAAATCAAAAATTATTACGACCTTTATGATTGCCCACATGAAATTTGAATTACGAATTTAGGCAATCGACTAAAAATATTTGTGAAAATTCGTAATTCGTTGAAAATTATTTCTTTTTTCTACCTCGTTTCCTTCTCGCCTTTGGCGCTACTGGTACTGCCGCTGGCACTTCTCCTTTTTTAACCTGTAATCTAGCCCAATAACCGGCAGCTTCTTTTCGTTCAGCCTTATAAGCTGCGAGAAGATCACTAATTGACTTTTTGATAGATTCAATATCTGCAGCAATATCTTTCATCATTCCTTTAAAATCGGCTAATCTAGTCTCTTCACTCTTTTCTAGAAAATCTTTCAAATTAGCAGCTAACTCCTTCATCTCTTTGTCAAATTTAGCAAGAAGATCAGCGGTATCTCCTTTAATCTCACCTACCCGTGCTCGAATAGCTTTAATCATTACATCGAAATCCTTTTTTCTTGTCTCTTCGCTTTTTGCCAGAAAGTCTTTAAGGGCTCTAGCCATTTCTCTCAATTCGTCTCGGAATTTGGCGATCAATTCATGAGTATCACCCTTCAGATCTGTGAGACATTGTGTTCTATCTCGATGAGAAGTTTGAATATCAGCTACTAAATTTTTTGTTTCTTGTGCCCAAGACATGTTCCTTCGCTTCGCTCAGTCAAATTCAAAATTCAAATCTCAAAACTCAAAAATTAAAAATTGAAATGACTGAACGAAATTAATTTAATTAAAATTTAAATTAATTAATTTCGACCTTTGTGTTTTTAATAGTTGCCTATTGCCGGAAGTCCAGTTTCGATATCTAATCCTTTTGGTCCTTTTCTTCTGTCTTTCGGAACAACTCCTTTTCCTTTACAGACTGAACAAGGCAATCTGTGATGTTCAAAAATCCCTGTTCCTTTACAAGCTGAGCAGGTCTCCTGAGGAATGTCGGCAATAGCAACTTTGCCTTTTCCCCAACACACTTGGCAATTGGACAACTTTGAAGGAATTCCAAAAGGATCTTTCCCCTTGCTTTTACAAAAAGCGCAAGTAATTTCTTTATATTTCATTGGTATTTTTATCATATTTGACCTTTGATTATTTTTTGATTCTTTCCTCGTTTTTCGGCCATTATACTTACCATCCTTTTCCATTCCGAAGCCACTTTTTCCCGTTCTTTTTTAAAGTTCTCAAGCATCTCTCGAACCTCTGATTGCATCCTTGTTAATTCTTCGCCAACGCGAGTAGGGGTTTCTTTCTCTCGAATTTCCTGTTCTTCTCTAATTTTGGCCAGGGTCTTCTTAAAATCTTTAAGTCTTAATTTCTCTCCTTTCTTAAGCATTTCTCTAAGATTTTCAACCACTTGCATTTCTTGCTCTTGAAAATCAGCCAACATCTTTTTAACATTCTCTTCTCGCTCTGATTGGGTAATTAAAATATCTCCCATCATTTTGTCAAAATCTTTTTTTCTTAGAGACCCATGTTTTGCTAAAGCTTCCTTTAATTCTTGGCCCATCTTTTCTCTTTTTTCTCTAAATTCTTCAAGCAATCTTTTAGTATCCTCAACTGTTGCTTGAACCACATTTATCCGGGTCTGGTAAGAAGCAACAATATCTTTGGCAATTTGAAGGTTGTTATTGGGCATAGATTTATATTTACCCCGTTTAGAAATTTTACAGACCTAGTTATTACAATATACTTTGTTATTAAAAATTTCTAACGGGGTTTAAGTGACTGAATTTAATCTTGGTCGAAACTAAGAATAAATTCTGACACTCAAAAGATTATTTAAGGCATGCTTTATATTTTTAATCCTTTAAGGATTTAGAAAAGGACTTAAAGTGCTTTTCTAAATATAAAGGATGCCCTAAACGATTAGTCTAGCTCTTAGGCAGTGGCAGTAAGACCAACGGCTACTGCATAATTCAA
>Ga0315296_10002763_pt1 | contig 14835 bp, 12 predicted proteins | sample YL17G14_18_MG_FD_203921 | JGI IMG/M metagenome (GOLD analysis project Ga0315296, IMG submission 203921) | Sediment microbial communities from Yellowstone Lake, YNP, Wyoming, USA - YL17G14_18 | ecosystem: Environmental > Aquatic > Freshwater > Lake > Sediment | place: USA: Wyoming | collected... | reverse complement strand
GGGCTCGGGCGGGCGACGTGCTGATGGTCACGGGGGCTCTCGGCGACTCCGCCGCCGGGCTGCATTTGCTGGAGAAAGGCGAGGTGCGGCTCGCCGAGGAAGAGGAAGCGGTTGCGCGGCATCTGCGCCCCAGGCCGCGGTTGGACGAAGCCCGCCTGCTGTCGCGCAGCGGCCACGTGACGGCGGCGATAGACTTGAGCGATGGCCTGGCCGGCGACGTCACTCGCATGGCTGAGGAAAGTGATGTCGGTGTTCGCATATATGCAGAACGCGTGCCGATCGGCGAGGCGTGCGCCAGCGTCGCCCAACGGCTCCACCTCGACCCGTTAGACCTGGCGCTGCGCGGAGGCGAGGATTATGAGCTGCTGGTCGCGGCGCGCGCCGATGCTGCAAGCCGCCTCGCCGATTTCCTGCGCCACGAGGTGCGAGTTCCGCTGACGGCGGTGGGGGAGGTAGTAGATGGAGACCGGGGGTTGACGCTTGTGCGCGCGGATCGCAGCGAGACCCCGCTGTCGGCGGGGTTTGACCACTTTCGTGGTTCGTAGTCCTTGGTATGCACCCGTGGTTCGGGCCACGCACATCGGACTACCGAATGTCAGGAGGATACCTTGAGCTATCTGTTAGGCATTGACATCGGCACTACGGGAACCAAGGTCTTGCTGGTTTCGCCGGACGGCAGCGTCGTCGCGCGGAGCAGCCGCGAGTATCCGCTCTACACGCCGAAGCCCGGCTGGGCGGAGCAGAATCCTGACGATTGGTGGCAAGCGACGGTCGCGGGCATTCGCGATGTTCTCGGCGCCAGCGGCGTGGCGTGCGAGCAGGTTCTGGGCATTGGCCTATCAGGGCAGATGCACGGCTCGGTGTTTCTTGACGAGCGTCACGAGGTGCTGCGGCCGGCGATCCTGTGGTGCGACCAGCGCACCGCCGACCAGTGCCGCTGGATCACCTCCCAGGTGGGCGAGCAGACAGTCATCGAGGAGACGTTCAACCCTGTGCTCACGGGCTTCACCGCCCCGAAGATCGTGTGGCTGCGCCAAAACGAGCCCCAGACCTACGCGCGCGTGCGCAAGATACTGCTGCCCAAGGACTACATCCGCTTTCGCCTGACGGGGGAGTTCGCGACTGAGGTCTCAGATGCGTCCGGGACCTCATTGCTCAACATTGCGCAGCGCCGCTGGTCGCAGAAAATGCTCGCCGCGCTCGACTTGACCGAGGACATGCTGCCCAAGGTTTACGAATCGCCCGAGGTCTCGGGGCGCATCTCCGCGCAGGCCGCGAAAATGACCGGCCTCGCTGAAGGAACGCCGGTCGTGGGCGGCGGCGGCGATCAGGCGGCGGGGGCGGTGGGCAATGGCATCGTCCGCCCGGGCACCGTTTCTGTCACCACGGGCACCTCGGGGGTCGTCTTCGCCCACATGGACGAGCCGCGGATGGACCCGCAACTGCGTACCCACACCTTCTGCCATGCTGTTCCCGGCAAGTGGCACGTCATGGGCGTCATGCTCTCCGCGGGCGGCTCGCTGCGCTGGTATCGGGATGCGCTGGCGCAGCAGGAGGTTGCGTTGGCAAAGGAGTTGGGTGTTGATCCATACGAACTGCTGATGACCGAAGCCGCCCAGGCGCCGCCGGGCTGCGAGGGATTGATCTTCCTGCCTTACCTGAGCGGCGAGCGCACGCCTTACCCGGACCCCTGGGCGCGCGGCGTCTATTTTGGCCTGAGCTTGCGCCACGGCCGGCCGCATCTCGTGCGCGCCATTCTCGAGGGCGTCTCCTATGGCCTGCGGGATTCCCTGGAAATACTGCGCGAGATGGGCCTGGAGATCTCGCAGGTGCGCGCCTCCGGCGGCGGCGCGCGCAGCAAGCTCTGGCGGCAGATCCAGGCCGATGTGTTCGACGCCGATCTGGTGACCATCAATGTTGACGAGGGCCCGGCGTTCGGCGCGGCGCTGTTGGCGGGCGTGGGCGCGGGGGCTTACGCAACCGTGGAGGAAGCCTGCGACCGGACCATTTCCATCACCGACCGCACCCTGCCGAACAGCAATGACTCCGCCCTCTATGACACCCTCTACCCGATATACCAGGCCCTCTACGCCTCGCTCAAGGATCACTTCCTGGAGGTCGGGCGGCTGGTCTAGTAGGGGCGACTCGCCGAGTCGCTCCTACTGACGTAGCGAGTGATTCCCACTCTTCACGAACACACTCCTGTTCGCGGGTGTGTTCGTTTTCAGTGGGTGTGGGACGGAGCCGCGCGCTCGAACCGGGCGCGGCTTCCCGCCTGCGGCGGGCAAGCGCTGAAGTTGACTCGCCTCTGGCGAGCCGCGAATCGCGGGGTCAGTCTGCCCGCCATAGCCGTCGCGGCGACGGCGGGGCGACCCCGCGCCCAGTGCACTCCTCGGTCGGCGTTGAGCACGGAGTTGAACTGCGATACCCACTCTCCGCGAACACACTCCTGTTCGCGCCGCGCTTGTCATGCGTTTGACCCGCTGGTATAATACCCGCGAAATCTTCCGCCCAAGGCGAGGCGCTGCCTCGCCTGCGCGCGTTATCGGGTGTTCCATGTTTCGTCAGCGCGCCCTGAGCGCAGCCATAGGTCTTCCCGTTCTGTTCGGCCTCATTCTTCTCGACGGCCTTCCGTGGGCCTTCGGGCTGCCGCTGCTGCTGGTGGCGGTGGTCGTGTCTGTGTTAGGCGCCGAGGAGTTTCGCCTCATGCTGCGCAACCGCGGATTCCGCGCGCCCGCGGACATGGGGAAGATGATGGGCGCGCTGCCCCCGCTTTTCCTGTATTTCTATCACTATGACTACAACGACATGGTGCTGCTCGGGGTTACACTTGTCATCGTTGTTGACGTGCTGATGCTGTCGCTCGCCCTCATCAGCGATATCAGTCGCCGCATGTCCACGCGCACCGAGCAGGCGGCGGCCGGCCGCGCCTCTGACACCGGGCGCGAGGCGCGCAAGTCTCAGGAGCCACCGCCTCCAGGAGGAACCCTTGGCGCGCTGCGCGATTTCCTGCTGCTCGGCGTCGGGGCCACATATGTCGGCGGCCTCATGTCATACCTGATCTTCCTGCGCCGCATTGACGAGGCCGTCGCGCCGCCATGGCAGGTGTGGCCGGTGGCGCTCATCATCGCCGCCATATGGATCGCCGACACCGCCGCCTACACCGCCGGCAAGCTGCTCGATGGCCCAAAGCTGTGGCCGCGCGTGAGCCCGGGCAAGACCCTGGTCGGCACCGCCGCCGGCATCATCGCGTGCGCTATCATCTTCGCCGTCGCGGCGGCGGCCGGCGTTTTCGGCGGACCCTTCAGCCTCACGGCTGCGAGCGCCGCGGGCATGGGCGCGCTCATTGGTGTGGCCGGTCTGGGGGGCGATCTGGCCGAGTCCGCGGTGAAGCGGTGGGCCGGAGTCAAGGATTCCGGCGACATGCTGCCCGGCCATGGCGGCATCCTCGACCGCTTCGACAGCCTCTTGTGGGCGGCGCCGGTCTTCTTCTATCTCCTGCTGAGCTTGCACGGGCGGGTGTAGGAACCCGAGGAGCCATTATCATCATCTGTGCCGCGCGGCGATTGAGGCCGTGTAACACGCGGTGATTCCGGCCATGCCAGTTAGGGGCGTGAGCATCCTCGGTTCCACCGGCTCCATCGGGCGCCAGACGCTGGAGGTGATTGACGCCGCGCCCGATCGTTTCCGAGTCAGCGCGCTCGCGGCTTCGCGCAATATTGAGGTCCTCGCGCAGCAGGCGCAGCGATACCGGCCGGCGCTTGCAGCCATCCTCGATGAATCCCTCGCCCCGGAATTGGAGACCCGCCTTGCGGGCACTGAAATCCAAGTCGTTGCCGGGGAGACAGGGCTGCAAGCAGCCGCGACGCTGAGCGAGGCGCAGGTTGTGGTGGGCGCGATCTCGGGCATCGCCGGTCTGGCTCCGGTTTTGGCCGCGATCGGTGCGAGCAAGCGCCTGGCCCTTGCCAACAAAGAGCCTCTGGTCTCCGCAGGAGCCATTGTGATGTCCGAGGCCCGCCGCTGCGGAGCCGAGGTTATCCCCGTGGACAGCGAGCACAGCGCGCTTTTTCAGTGCCTGCTGGGGCATCGGCGCGAGGACGTGAGAAGGCTGATTCTCACCGCCTCTGGCGGAGCGCTTCGCGATCTGGCACCTCAGGAACTGAAGGCGGTGACCGCGGAGCGGGCGCTGGCTCATCCGACGTGGAAGATGGGGCCCAAGGTCACGGTTGACTCGGCGACCATGATGAACAAAGGCCTGGAGGTGATCGAGGCCCACTGGCTTTTCGGGGTGTCGGTCGAGCGTATCGAGGTGGTGCTTCATCGTCAGAGCATCGTGCATTCTCTGGTCGAGTTCATGGACGGCGCAGTGCTGGCGCAGTTGAGCCAGCCCGATATGCGGCTGCCTATCCAATATGCGTTGAGCTACCCTGAAAGAGCTCCAGTGCGGTGGGGGGCGCTGGAGATCGCGCAGGCCGGCGAGTTGACTTTCGGCGCGGTGGACCTGGCGCGCTACCCGTGCCTGCGCCTGGCATACGCGGCGGCGCGGCAGGGCGGCACGGCGCCGGCGGTGATGAATGCCGCCAACGAGGTCGCGGTGAGCGCCTTCCTGGCGGGAACCATCGGGTTCATAGACATCCCGCGCATCATCGAGGCCGTGCTGGAGCGCTGCTCTCCCGCATCTGCGGACACGCTCGAAGCGGTGATCGGCGCTGACGCCGAAGCGCGACGGATCACACACAAGCTGCTCCGATGATGGTATGATACTTGCGTGCTGTGTTGCCGGCGGCTGCCGCATTAAGGCCCAGGCCGGCGGCGGAACGCCTCGAATGACGGCGTGGAGTCGCACGCGAGGCGTCAGCGCGGCGGCACGTGGAACGATGACATGACATTCTCCAGTGTTCTGCCTATCCTGCTCACCATAGCTCTTTTTGCCCTCATCATCGTGTTCCACGAGTTCGGCCACTTCATCGTCGCGAAGCTCTCGGGGATACCGGTGTACGAGTTCGCGCTGGGCTTTGGTCGCCCGGTCCTGTTGTCGTTCAAGCGGCGCGAAACGCAGTACTCGCTGCGGCCGGTGCCCATCGGCGGCTACGTGCGCATCGCCGGCATGGAGCCGGATGAGGAGGTCCCGAACGGCTTCGATAAGAAACCGGTCCTGACGCGGCTGGCGGTTATCGCCTCGGGTTCGGGCATGAACTTCGTCCTCGCCATCATCTTGTTCTGGATCATGGGCATGGCGTTCGGGAAGGTCGTCGGGCGCACCACGGGGATCGGCCGCGTTATGGCAGGCAGTCCTGCCGCCGCCGCCGGTATCCAGGTCGGCGATGTGCTTGTTTTCACGGAGCCGGTGCCGGTCGGCGAGCCCTCGCCCGAGGTCAAGGCCACCAGCAAGCCGCAGCGCAAGATGAGCCTTGAGCAATTGCGCGCTGTCATTAGCAGTCGCCCCGACATGCCGATTCGGCTGGTGGTTCGGCGCGGCAGGAATTACCTGGCATTCCATGTCGTCCCCCAGCCCCGACAGGAGCAAGAGCTTGAGCTGCTCCGCAACGGCAAGAGCCGCATCGTCACCCGCACCATCGGTCTCATCGGGGTGGTTTTCGCCGAGGTCACCACGCCGCAGGGCTTCATCGAATCGGTGGCTGCCGGCTTCGTCGAGGTTTACGCTACGACGAAGGCGCTGATTGTGGCGCTGTTCCTGACGGTGATCGGCAAACTGCCGGCGGCGGTCGGCGGGCCATTGCAGATTACCGACATTATGGCCGATGCGGTGCGGGTGGGGTGGCGGCAGTTCCTGTTGTGGTCGGCGCTGATCAGCATCAACGTGGGCGTAATCAACCTGCTGCCGGTGCCGGCGCTCGACGGCTCGCGCCTGGTCTTCATCGCTATCGGGGGCATCCGGCGGCGGCCGATTGACCGGCGCAAGGAGGCTATCGTCCACCTCATCGGGTTCGCGTTACTGCTGCTCCTGCTCGCGCTGGTCACCTACAAAGACCTGCTGCACCTCATTGACAAGTACTTGGGCTGACCATGACTCGCGCGTCGCGCCAGTTGCGGGTGGGCACGGTTCTTATCGGCGGCGGGGCGCCGGTATCGCTCCAATCCATGACCAAGACCGATACCCGCGACGTCGAGGCGACGCTGGCGCAGGTTGACGAGCTGGAGCGGGCGGGCTGCGACCTGGTGCGCCTGGCGATACCGGATGAGGAAGCGGCCCACGCCTTCGCGCGGATCAAGGCGGCGGCGCCATTGCCGCTGGTGGCGGACATTCACTTCGACCACCGGCTGGCGCTGTTGGCGCTTGCAGCCGGCGCTGATAAGCTGCGCCTGAACCCCGGCAATATCCGAAGCCCCCGCCATGTTCGGGAGGTAGTCGCGGCTGCTCGCGACCGGGGCGTGCCCATTCGGATCGGCGCCAACCTCGGCTCGCTGCCGCCCGATGTCCGCGCAGAGCATCGCGACTCATTGCGCACCCCCGAGGGCGCCGCCCTGGCGCTGTTTGAGGCGGCGATGCAGCACGTGCGAATCCTGGAGGATCTGGCTTTTCGCGACATCGTGCTCTCACTCAAGGCCTTCGACGTCCCGGCCACCATCGAGGCCTACCGCCTGGCCGCGCGGGAGACGGATTACCCCTTGCACCTCGGCGTGACCGAAGCGGGGCCGCCGCCGGCGGGCTCAGTACGCTCGGCGCTTGGCATCGGTGCCCTGCTCGCCCAAGGCATCGGCGACACCATTCGCGTCTCGCTGACGGCGCCGCCGGTGCAGGAGGTGCGAGTTGGCCGCGAGATCCTGCGTGCGCTGGAGCTGCGCCGCGGGGGAATAAGCCTTGTGAGTTGCCCCACCTGCTCGCGATGTCAGATGGATGTGGAACGAGCCGCGATGGAGGTCGAGCAGGAGCTTCGGCCGCTCGACGAGCGGCTGCGGCGCGAAGGACGCGAGCTGCGCGTGGCGGTGATGGGGTGTGCGGTCAACGGCCCCGGCGAGGCTCGCGACGCAGATGTGGGCATTGCCGCCGATGCCCGTGGGGCAGTGCTGTTCAGCAAGGGCAGCGTTGTGGGCCGCGTGGGCGCGGCGGGCGCCGTAATGGCGCTGCTCGAGGAGGTCCGTCGTTTGGCCGAAGAGGCGACCTCGCTAGGGTAGCCCTGTCCTCGAATCCCCTCGGGCGCTCTATATGGCTGCCGCTATAGCGAGCGCTACCGCCAGCGCCACCAGTGGCACCAGCACGGTCTGGACGAAGATCTCCTTGTAGGCTTCGCGGTGCGTCATTCCCATCACCATGAGCATGGTTATCACCACTCCGTTGTGGGGAAGGGAGTCGAGGCCCCCGGAGGCGATGGCCGAGATGCGGTGGAGCAGCGCGGGGTCAACGCCGAGGCCGATGTAATGCGGCGCCATAGTTTGCATGAAGATTCGAAGGCCTCCCGACGCCGATCCCATGATACCGGCCATGACGTTGACGACGACTGAGGCGGAAACCAAAGGCGGCAGGTGGATGCGGGAGACGAAGTCCGCGAAATCCTTGAAGGCAGGAAGGGTGCTTACCACCATGCCGAAGCCGATGACCGCGCTGGTGTTGATGATGGGAAGCGCGGAATTGGCTGCGCCCTCGCCCAGCATCGCCACAATGGCCTTGAAGCGGCGGTGGAATAGCGCCACGCCGGCGACGCAGCCAACCACCAGCGCCACATTGACCCACGGCAACTGGGGCTGCATGTTGCGCGTGGCGATGACGATTCCCACAACGACGGCGAGCGGGAGCAGCGACAGCGCCCAGTGCGGCAGGTCCTCCGGTTGGACTTCCTGCGTCGCGGGCCTTTCGGCGGCACCGGCGACGAAGCCCTGGCCGGCGCGCCGGGCCTTCTGCGCCTGCCAGGCCAGGTACCAGTAGCCGAGACCGAACATGACGATTGCGGCGGGGACGCCGAGTTCCGGCGCCGCCGTGGCCGGGGTGCCGAGCGCCTCGGCGGGGATGAGGTTCTGGATGGAGGGAGTGCCTGGAAGGGCGGTCATCGTGAAGGTTCCACCGCCAAGGGCGAAGGCGCCCGCAAGCAGGCGCTTGGGGAGATTTGCCTGCTTCATCAACTGCAAGCCCAGGGGATAGACGGTGAAAATGAGGATGAAGATGTTGACCCCGCCGTAACTCAGAATGGCGCACGCCAAAACCGTTATCAGCAGCGCGTAGGCGGCCCCCAGTTTGCGCGAGAGCGCATACGCGACCGAGGTGGCCGCGCCGCTGTCCCCCATGATTTTGCCGAAGATTGCGCCGAACAGGAAAAGCAAGAAGAACTGCTGGAGGAACCCCGCCAGCCCTTGCATATAGGTGCCCATCAGGGCTTCATTGAGCGAGAGGCCGTTGCTCAGCGCCACGATGCCGGCGCACACGAGGGAAATGATGAGGATGCTGGCACCGCGCAAGGCAAGATAGATGAGAAGGGCGAGGGCTGCAAGCACTCCGAGGATGCCGAGCACTGATGTCTCCTTACTGCGACGTGCTGTTGGATGGCGTTCGCAGCGTAGCGTTTCGGTTTCGCCAGTCGCGCCGCGCGTCCCTTCCGCTAACACCCGCAGCTTCTGCCGCATTGACATGGCTAGGGGCGACACATATACTGAGGCGGGAGAGGTGGCCGAGTGGACGAAGGCGCTCGACTCGAAATCGAGTATCCCGCTAATCCGGGATCGTGGGTTCGACTCCCACCCTCTCCGCCATCGCTGCCGAGCAGGAGCGCGGTCGAGCCAGGGCAACCGCGGCCGGAATCGCGTTCGCGCCTCGTGTTCGCATTGGCTGAGCAAAGCAGCCGTACCCAAGGATAGCGTGACATTGACCAGCGACCTCCAAGCGGCATGGGACAGGGCGCTGAGGGAGAAGGCGCAAGCAGCGCGCGACGACCTTCCGCGCTTGGTGGAGCAGTTGAGAGAGCTCGGCGCCGACCTCATCATCCTCTTCGGCTCTGCGGCGCGAGGGGAAGCGACCGGGTTCAGCGATATGGACTTGCTCGTGCGAATGGCGTCCGACCTGCCCTTCGTTGATCGGCTGGCCGAGATCTACCGCCGAGTTCGCCGCAATTGCGAGGTTGATATCTTCGCCTACACGCCCGAGGAGTTGGAGCGCGGCAACCCATTGATTCGCCGCGCCTTGGCCGAAGGGAAGGTGCTCTATGACGCCACGAAGGGAGCATGAGGCTCGCCGCTGGATGGATCAGGCGCTAGAGGATCTGACCAGCGCCCAGGTGCTGCTCAAGGCGGGGCGGTTCTATCTGGTGTGTTTCATGGCGCATCAAATTGCTGAAAAAGCTGTCAAGGCTTACCTCTATGCGGTGGGGGACGAGGTAGTTATCGGGCACAGCATCGAGCAGTTGACTAGGCGCGCGGCGCAGCATGACCCCGAGTTCGGTCGCCTGCGCGAGCAAGTATCCATCCTTGACACCTACTACATTCCTACACGCTATCCGAACGGCCTCCCCGACGGCATTCCGGCCACCGCCTACAACCGTGAGGCCGCTGAAAGCGCAACACGGTTGGCCCAGACGGTCACCGAGTTCATCGGCCAGCGACTGAAACCCTGAGCCGCGCATTGCGGCAGGCACGTTCGGCGCCTTCTGACTCACCATTTGCGTTTCGACTGGCCCTCTGTTTGTTCGCTTGCTCGCACACTGTAAGGGTGCCCGCACACACACGTGATTGACCCCATGTCCGGCCTGGAATACAGTAGAATGCAGTTCGGGCATTGACGTAGCCCCCCAACCCGAGCGGAGTGACGCACCGCTCGGTGTCAGCACCCTCCACTGCGGCGCCCGGCCCGCGCACCGGGCGCCGCCCACTTGTCTGGCATAGCGATACTCAGCGGCAGTCATTGCAGGTTTCCACGCTCTCCTTCAAACGGGAAGCAGCTCGCCCGGAAAACCGGCGCGACGGACACCGGAGCGCGAACCCGCCCTGGAGCGGGGTGTGTTCGATTTTCGTTGGCATGGGCATGCCGCCCCGACGTGGGGGCCGGTCTTCTGAGGCTGTTGCGTAATTCAGTCGCGCAGACTCGCATGCCTGCGCGCATGTCATTCAGAGCGCAGCGCGGAGCGCGAAGCGTGGAATCTCGGTTTCGCGTGGGCACCTTTGGTGAACTCAGGCCAATTGTGCAACATCCTCTTCTGACCGGCCCGTGATCTGCGTAGGGGGCGGGGACCCTTGCTACTCTGCGAAGCTGCGCTTCCGGCCTTCCGCCTTCGCGGGCGACATAGTTCCGCTTCGGCGGACGAAGGCGTCGTAGCCGTAGGCTACTACGGCGGAGTAGGCTCGCTGCGAAGCACGAGTCGCTTTCGCTCAGAGCCTGCCCTGAGCAACGCGAAGGGGTAAACTCCGCCCCGCCCCTACCAGGTTTGCGTGCATACCAACGCTCCGAGGTCACACCCAACTAGTGCAGGGCCTGGCGCAAATGGGTGCTTGGTGCTATCCTTTGGTTCGGCATGGGTGTTCCTTTCCGGCCTTCCGGCCAATGGCTTACAGCTCGCCATAAGGATAACCCATGCCCTTCCGTATTTTACAGCATTATAGGGACATCACCACTCTCGCGGAGCCATGCTGAATGATGCGACACCCGAATCTCGCTTCTCGGGAAGATTCCTTCCTGGTCGTGGTTGACGTGCAGGAAGCTTTCTGGAACCTGGTGTGGCAGAAGGAGCGCGTGCTGAGCGCGGTTCAACTGCTGCTCCAGTGCGCGGCGCCGCTGCGCCTGCCGGTGATCGCCACCGAGCAGAACCCGGACAAGGTGGGCGCGACCCTGCCCGCGGTCGCCGAGCTGCTCGCCGGCGCGCCGGTCATCGAGAAGATGACCTTCAGTTGCCGCGCCGAGCCCGCGTTCGCCGAGGCGGTGGACTCGTTAGCGCGCAAGACCGCCATCCTGTGCGGGATCGAGACCCACGTCTGCATCTTGGAGACGGCGCTGGACCTGGCGCAAGCGGGCTACCGGGTGCACGTTCCCGCCGATGGCGTTACTTCGCGAGGGAAGATCAACTGGCGTACGGCGCTGGAGAACATGCGCGCGGCGGGTGTCATCATCACCACTGTGGAGGCGCTGCTTTTTCAACTGCTGGAGCGCGCGGGCACCGACGAATTCCGCGCCGTGATGCGCCTGGTCAAATCGGCGGCGCTGTGGGAAACACAGCAATAGTTTGCCGCGGATCCTTCTTCGCTGAAGCTTCGCAGGACAAGTTACCGTGGATACGAGCGGATCTGGCGGGCGACGACTTGAACCGGAGAGGCCGCTGAGAACGCGCGGAAGAACCGTGGTGAGCATTGCCTTCAGCCCGCGCGACCTGGTGTAATGCGCCGGTGAGCCTGGTTCTGGAATCCGCGTTCGTCTGCGTCAATCCGCGGCTGCTTGTCCGCCCTCAGGTCTCGTCGTCGCGGCCTTCGGGCTCTTCCGGTTCTTCCGTTTCCGGTGCGGGCTCATGAGTCGGCGCAGGGCCTGGTTTCTGCTCTCCGCCGAGGCCCTCAGCGCCATGCGACTCATAGCCCGGGCCGCGATCAGCCGGCGCGGCCTGCTCAACCCCGCCCCTCGACTCCGCTCGGGATGGCCCCTGCAATCCTGGCGGGGGCGACCCTGAGCGTGCTTGCCCTGAGCCTGCCGAATGGGTCGAAGGGCCGCCGCGCGGCTCGATGACGATGCGCCGCGTCGGGTCTTCGCCGATGCTGTGGGTGGTGATATTCGGATCATCCGCCAGGGCGGTATGGATGATGCGCCGCTCGTGCGGCAGCAGCGGATCGAGGGTCACCGGCTCCCCCGTTTGCCTGGCCTGGCGCGCCGAGGCGATGGCGAGGTGGCGCAGAGATTCCTCGCGGCGCTCCCGATAGCCCTCGGCGTCGAGGATGATGCGCTTGCGCTGCTCCTCGCCCTTGTTGGCCATGAGGCCCACCAGGTGCTGCACCGCGGCCAACGTCTGCCCGTGCTTGCCGATGAGCAGGCCCAGTTCGGTGCCCCGGATGTCTATTACCGCCTGCTCCTCGTCGTCCTCGATGACCTCGGCGGTGGCGGCAATGCCCATGCATCCCAGCATTTCCGTCAGCAGCCGCGCGGCCCGCTCGCCGATCGTCGGCTGCGCGGTAACCCGCACCCGCACCTGCGAGGACCCCAGGATGCCGAACAGCGCCCTGCCCTCCTCCAGGATTTCCACCTGCACCCGCTCGCGCGAGACCCCCAGCTCGGCCAGCGCCAGTTGAACGGCTTCCTCAGCCGTCTTCGCCGCCTTCTCGATTGAAACCATGATTTGCGCCCCCGACTTCAGATCGCTATTGTTAGCCGCGTCCGGGCAACATTCGTAAACATCATCCTGACCTTGTCACTTCTTCCGCCGGCGCCGCGGGCGGCCCTTGCCGGGCGCCGCGCCATTTCCCTCTTTTACCGGCTCGAGCGCCGGCGCCGGCTGGCGCATCAGGTAATACTGGTGCGCCGTAATCAGTAGGTTGTAGAGGAACCAGTAAAGGATAAAGGCCGCCGGCAGCGACGCGAAAAACACCGTCAACATCAGCGGCATCATGATCGTCATCGTGTTCTGCATTTGCTGCTGCTGCGGGTCCGCCTGGGGCATCGTCGTCAGCTTCTGCGATACGTAGAGGCTGATGGCGTAAAGGATCAGCAGCGGCATGTCGGGCAGCGCCAGGTTCCTGATCCACAGGAATTCCGCGTTCCTCAGTTGGTAGATGTAGAAGCGAATCCCCTGGTAAACCCCGATCAGAATCGGCATTTGTATCACCATCGGCAGGCAGCCGCCCAGGGGGTTGATCTTGTGCTTCTTGAACAACCGCATCTGCTCCGCCGCCATCGCCTGGCGATCGCCCTTGTGCTTTTCCTGAAGCTCCTTGATCAGCGGTTGCAGGCTCTGCATCGCCCGGATGGAGCGGAACGACGAACTGGTCAGCGGCCACGTCACTGCCTTGATGATGACGGCGATGAGCAGCAGCGCCAGCGCATAAGAGTATCGCCGGTCGCCCCCCAGCAATTTCACGAATCTCGATACCGCCTGGTAGCGCCAGTCCCCTCGCTGGAGCAGGTCAAGGCGCAGTTCCGCGGCGCGCGCCGCCGGCGGCGCCACCAGGCGCCCCGAGCTTGAGGAGGCCAGCAGCGACGGCCATTCGATGCCTTCCGCCACTTGCGGGCGCGCCATTTCCGGCGCCACTCGCTCCCACAGTTCCACGGCGGGCTGGGCCATCGCCGCCTGGTTGTAGGAGCTGATCGCCGCCTTGCGCTCTTGGAGCGCGAGAAGCTCGATCTCGGCGATGCGGAAGGAGGCTTGCACGCCGAGAGAGCGGCCGGCTTCGCGATAAGCCGCCACCGCTTCGCGGTATTGCTGGTCGCGCTCCAAGGCGTATGCGATGGCGAACCCCAGGGCCGCCCGCTCGAGCGGGTTGGTCTTGGGTTCCGCGCTGAGCTTTTGCAGTTCATCCTGCCATTGGTGGCGCCTGTCGCGCGCCTCCTGGGGACTGGCCGCGTCAATCTCAACCAGCATCTTCCCCAGGCGCTCCGACTCTGCCGGGGGCAGCGGCCCCTGTGGGCGGCTCATGCAGCCACCGGCGAGAAGCCCGACAACACTCAAGGCCAGCGCCAGGGCCATGGCACGCGCTGCGTGGAAACGAAGTGATTTAGACACTTGTTCTCTATCTCGGCGGCGGCGGGGTTCAGTGCACGGGGTCGAACCCGCCAGGATGCAGCGGGTGGCACCGGCACAGCCGTTTCAGCGCCCGCCACGCGCCGCGAGCGAGGCCGTATCTGGTGATGGAGTGGAGGGCGTATTCGGAGCAAGTGGGGTGGAAGCGGCACGTCGGCGGCAGCAGTGGCGATGCCCAGCGCTGATACAATCTCAGCATCAGGATGGCGCTGCGGGCAGCGACCCCGGCCCGGGGGCTATTCTCCCACGGCGTGGATTCCCGCCCGGTGCAGCAACCGTTCGATTGATCTTCGCAGTTGGTCATATGTGATCGCGCGGGCGGCGGCCTGGGGAATCAACACCAAATCCCACGCGCCTTGAGCGCCGGCAACGGCGACGCGCGCTGACTCTCGCAGCCGCCGGCGGAGCCGGTTGCGCTGCACCGCCTTGCCGAAGCGCTTACCGACGGCGATGCCGAGGCGCACACAATTGCCCGCCGCATCTTCGCGTTTGAGCGCGCGCACGGCGAGCACGCTGTCGCTGAACCGCTCGCCCTGCTCCAAAACGCGGCGAAAATCCACCGTCCGCCGCAGGCTGGTCACCGGCCCGGGCCGACGGTCAGCCGTACCCGACCTTTTAGTCGCCGTCTCTTGAGCACCCCCCTGCCGTCCGAGGTGCGCATGCGGCGCAGAAAACCATGAACCCGCTTGCGGCGGCGCCGCTTGGGTTGATAAGTCTGCTTCACGAAACGGATCCTCCAGGTTGCGCGTAGTATAGCACAGATTCAGCGGCCCCAGCAAGTGCGCCCTAACTGGGTGTGTTCGCGGAGAGTGGGTATCGCAGTTCAACTCCGTGCTCAACGCCGACGGAGGAGCGCACTGGGCGCGGAGTCGCCCCGCCGTCGCCGCGGCGGCTATGGCGGGCAGGCTGACCCCGCGATTCGCGGCTCGCCTGAGGCGAGTGAACTTCAGCGCTTGCCCGCCGCAGGCGGGAAGCCGCGCCCGGTGCGAGCGCGCAACTCCGTCCCACACCCACTGAAAACGAACACACCCCCCTAACGTGGGTGTGACCTCGGAGGGCGGGCATGCATCAGGACCGGCGCTCCAGCGCCTTTCTGGTGGCGCAGCCTCTATGGATGCTAACATCGCACAAGTTATCGTCGGTGCTTTTAGGGGCCTCCCACACCGTCCAGGATTCTGTCGGC
>Ga0315296_10002761_pt1 | contig 14840 bp, 17 predicted proteins | sample YL17G14_18_MG_FD_203921 | JGI IMG/M metagenome (GOLD analysis project Ga0315296, IMG submission 203921) | Sediment microbial communities from Yellowstone Lake, YNP, Wyoming, USA - YL17G14_18 | ecosystem: Environmental > Aquatic > Freshwater > Lake > Sediment | place: USA: Wyoming | collected... | reverse complement strand
GCTTTCACATGCTCACAGCCAGATAATTGCAGCGCCGTTTGTACCCAAAATCGTTGAAGATGAAATGGGAGCAGCTAAGAAATTCTGGAAGCACAAGCGGAAATGTATCTTCTGCAACATCATCGAAAAAGAACGAAACAGTCCAAGACTCGTTCTAGAGAACTCGAAGTTTGTAGCCTTCGCCCCTTATGCAAGTGTGAACCCGATGGAATTCTGGATATTTCCCAAGAACCACGAAACCTCTCTGCTGGACATACAAAAAGGCGAAGCTAAAGCGTTCGCCCAGGCCCTGAAAGAATGTTTCAGCCGCCTGAAAGACTTGGTCAATGATCCACCGTATAATTTCGGTTTCCACCTAGCTACAAACAAGGAAGCATCAGACTACTATCATTGGCACTTGGAGGTTTATCCGAAGCTCGCGACATGGGCTGGATTCGAGAAAAGTACAGGAGTATACATAAACACCATGACACCCGAAACAGCTGCAGAAAGCATGAGAAAAGCTGTCTCATCCTGAACTCTGCAAGACTTTTCTCTCAAATCTTGGCCTGATTTGCAGAATGTCTTCCACATAAGCTCTGAAAGGTTCGCCTACGCTCCATGCCTGAGCAATACACCCTCTAGGCGTGTGCGGCGGTTCTCCGTCGAAAATTTCGCTTAGAGTTCCAAGCCCGGCTTCATAGATCTGTTGCGTGAGCAACGGTTTCAAAAAGGTCTGGAACGCGTATTCCCGTCGCAATCCTGTATCTCCTTTGGTTTTGAGAAACGCTGTTGTCAATGGTCCCAGAAGCCAAGACCAAACTGTGCCGTTATGGTAAGCTCTGTCTCTGCTTGCTCTATCACCAGAATACACGCTAATGTAATACGGATCATTCCTTGATAGAGTCCTCAAGCCGAAAGGTGTCAGAAGCCCACGCTGAACAACATCAAGAACCCTTTCATTCATATCATTGTTGAGCATGACAAAATCTAATGCAAGTGCAAAGATCTGGTTAGGCCTCAAAGATCCATCACATTCAAAGTCGCCTACAACATCATACAAGCAGCCTTCTTCACAATTCCAGAATTTATCAACAAAACTTCTTGATGCCTTTTGAGCCATCTGAGCACATTTTTCAGCTTCATCGGTCTCCCCGAACCTATTCGCCAACAACTCCATAATCTTCAAAGCGTTATACCACAACGCTTGTACCTCAACAGCTTTTCCAGCCCTCGGCAACACTGGTTCACCATAAACGGCCGCGTCCACCCATGTCAACTGTGGACCGTGAGAGAGCAGACCATCTGTATCGACATGTATGCTGAATGAGGTGCCCTTGACGTGGCACTCTATGATGGCCTTGAAAGTCTCCCAAAGCTGCTCTTCAACAAACTTGAAGTCACCAGTATATTTCAAATATTGCAGTACAGCGTTTATGTACCAGAGTGTTGCGTCGACAGCGTTATGAACGGGTAGTCCGGCTTCGTCTGGAAAAAAGTTGGGAATCAACCCTTTCTCGCAACATCTTGCAAAGCTGAGAATAATTGCTCTAGCGGCTTCAAACCTTCCTGTCACAAGCAGCAACCCTGGCAGAGAGACAAACGTGTCTCTTCCCCACGCCCCAAACCAATGATAACCCGCGACAACTGATCTCTCTGAGCTATTGAGTCCTTTCACGATGAACGTGTCGCTCGCCAGAACAAGCCAGTCAAGCCAATCGCTTGAAGGGATGTCTTCATGTGAATCGTAGAATCTGGTCAGGAAATCCTGATGCCGCTTCACTTCTTCCTCATGCAAAGCTCGAAGGCCTTGAACGGTTGAAGGCACTTCCTTCAGGACTCTTGCCGCAAAATCCCCCTCCTCCTCTGCAACCGCAACTATTGCAAAATCTGCTTTTCTGCATGCCTCCACGCTCGTTTCGAAATATCCAGGACTATACCAGTCATCGAAACAGCTTTCTCCTCGATAGGCCTCTTCCCGAAAGTATACGCTTTCAATCCATTTTTCTTCGACAAAATACCGCCCGTCTGTGCTCTTCATTAGAAGCGTTGAATGAGGAGTCTGGAAGCTAATCTTGACTGTCCTGTCCTCTTGTTCTTGTCTGAATTCAGAGGTTTTCTTTCTGTCAGTAACTGAGTGAAAGGGCCTCCAGTTAACTGTTGGAAAAATGCACATCTTGACGTCAAGACTGCCTTCATTCGAAATATTGTAAAGGGCTACTACGCAGTTTCTTTCGTGAGGCATGAAAACTGTTTTCTGAACGGTCGTGTCGTTTGCTTTATAGACGTACCTTGGAAAGGGCGAAATTGACAACTCCTCAAGAATGCCAAATCTCTGTGGGAAGATACCGTTTTGAAACTCGTTGGCAGCGAGCTGATGGACAGCGCTGCCCGAGACTATTTCTTCATCTAGTTTTTCCAAAAACACTCTTCGGTCTCTCGGGGGATGCATGGCTGCCACAAGCAGTCCGTGATATTTTCTTGTGTTTATGCCCAAGGCTGTGGAAGATGCGTAACCGCCTAAACCGTTTGTTATGAGCCACTCTTTCTGGATCGCACTCCTGAAGTTGGAGAGAGCCGCTCGATCAAGAATTATTGAGGGCAATCTCATCTAGGGCATCAGCTTCGCAACATTCTTTTCCTTTGGCACGCCGAAGAAGTCTGCCACGGGATTGCATTTGGTTCTTAAGAGCAGTAGATGTGGTTTCTTCAGTTTATATTCTGTGAATGTTTCGGCATAGCCCATGCCTTTGGCAAAGATCAGGTCAACTGAATCATATGTACTCATAAACTCCGCTGAAACCTCTTTCAACGCCAATCCAACAGCGTCTGTTCCCGTCGTTATCACTTTGTCTGCTATCTTGCTCATTCCAGACGCTTCAGCATCTTCCAGAGTGGCATCGTTGATTACTGGTGCACCTTTGACCGCGACGATCACTGTTAGACCCATGTTTTTCAGTTGCTCAACGAGCAGCGTGTCAAAGACGATTTCACCAGCATTATCCGTCAAATAAAGAACGGTTCGTGCCTTCTTTGCAAGTTCATACGCCTTGCTAATGTCATCAACAACCAAGTCTTTTGACGCCTCTCTGAAGTTTTTTCTCAGGCTACTGTATGTGGCCTTGTGGCCTGGAATGTCAAACTCAATAATGTTGCCAACGACGGCACATAAACAGGCTCTCTTGAATCGATCCTCCTGCGTGTAACCTTCTTCAACAAGTTTCTTTGCATACGACAGGAGTTTCAAAGCCTTTTCATTGCTTACTCTCTTACTCCTCTTATACGGGTCACTGTTGCCTGTGACTCTCCTTATGACACGGTCCCTCTTTGTTCCCAAATCCGCAGGAACTGCTGTCGGTCTAAACTCCTTGGTCAATAACCGCAACAGGTCGCTCATCGCTCTCAGACGCAGCGCAGGGTTAGTAGTGGCCTCCTTAACCTCGGCTGCAGCCCTGCTGAGAACACACGCAGCACAATCAGCTTCGACTCTCAAGTACTACCAGACCCACCTATCGCTTCATTGCTTCTGCAAACTCGCGCATGATCATATATGGGTTTTTCGCCTTAACAATGCCGCTTGCCACTAGCACACCCTGCGTGCCAAGCTTCAATGCTGCGGCACAATCTTCACCATGACTTATGCCTGCACCGCACAGAACCGTTACTTTCTTATTCACTTCTCTGACAAGCTGCACTGTGCCAGCGACAATCTCAGGGTGGGCTTTTGAAACGGGAATCCCTGTGCCTATCAGTTCAGGCGGCTCAATGGCGATCACACCAGGCTTAAGAGATGCTACTGCCGCACTAATAGTTGGATTATTGGCACAAACAACAGATAGCACATCATTCTCGCGTGTGATCTTGACTATCTCATCAATGTCCGAGAGTTTAAGCTGCCTTTCAGAATGGTTGATCAGCGTCCCTATTGCTCCAGCTTCTTTCACAGACTCGACGAGCACGTGCCCCGTGTAGCTGCCCGGCTTAATCGGATCCACATGTTGAGCGAAGACAGGGATCTCAACAGCTTTGGCCACGGCCGACAAATCTGCAAGTTGAGGAGCAACTGCCACACAGACACTTGTTTCACGGCTGACTTTCTCGGCTTTTTCGGCCAACTCAATCGCTCTTCTTCCCGTTGCTTCCATGTATGTTTTGAAGTTGACGATTATGACTGGAGTGTGAAAACCCGCCATTAGCTGCTTCACCCTTATTGAGGGTTAATGCTATGCGTTAATATCGTTTTGGAATAGAAATAACAAAATGGTCGATTTCTCGCACATAACCTTTCTTTTTTCTGAAGACAAACATGCTCTCAACAAGATCGAGCCCACGGAGGGGTCTAACCCTTCCCGCAGTGGAAATACCTCCCTCGCAATCCCTGTCTCTATATGTCTAATGCATGCAAAGGTTTAAGACTGTTGGACTGTACTCGCTCTAGTTTGGATGGGTGATATATTGAAAAGAACGATTGCTCTAGTGGCGCACGATAATAAGAAGGCTGATCTGGTCGAGTGGGCTGACTTCAACAAGGAGACCCTTGCTCTTCACAACTTATATGCAACTGGAGGAACCGGGAGGAAAATCATCGAAAAAACTGGCCTAGACACAACTCTGCTTAAAGATGGTTCTCATGGCGGCGACATGGAAATAGGAGCTTTGATCGCCAACGAGAAGCTGGATTACTTGATCTTTTTTTGGGACCCCCTAGAATCTCTTCCTCACGACGTCGACGTAAGAGCCCTTCTCAGAATAGCTGTCTTGTATAACGTACCAACTGCATGTAACAGAGCGACAGCAGATCTAGTAATCTCCAGCCCATTGTTTCAGAGTAAAGAATACAAACCAAAAAGGAAATGAGCTTGGACGCGGGCGGGCAGTCATTCTCATGATAGCGCGCTAGCGAGAAGCTACGGCATTTCACAGTCAGTTAGTGACGGATTGTAGAAAAGAAGGCTTGAAATGAAGAATCGTCGACAAAAGCTTCATGGAAAAAATACTCTTTTGGAATAGAAAAAAAGGTTGTATATATTGCGGTAGTAGTACAGTCTCGGCTTCTAGCCTTTTCTCAACGGTTTTTCATTCTTGCCTCGAACAAAGACTGCTGCTGCGATTGCTGTCGTCCACACGCCGCTCTTATCTCCTGTCGCAGACTGTGTCACGTTGGCCGTCTTGATTATCATCCCGCTGGTTTTGAAAAGCTGCTCTTTTTCGTGCCAAGCAATTTCTGGGTCAAACTGAAGCCCCATGGTTGTGGCAAGCATTGTTGCAGCAAGATCTTCCGAGTAATCTCCAGCCTTATCGTCAGGCTGCCCGAAAGAATGGTGTTCAGAAAGGTAACCATAGTTGTGTTTGCCTGAAGGAATGGCGACCCCTATTGACGAGGCTATCAGTCTGTGCGGTTCGTTCGTTGAGTTTCTGGCAAGGACAACGAAGGTTATTTCTCCAGGTCTTATCATCTTAAGACCACGTTCTCTCGAAATCATCTTGCAGCCGGGTGGTATTATGCTTGAAACGCTGACTATGTTGCAATGCTGTATTCCTGCGTCCCTCAAGGCCAGCTCAAAAGACTGTAACTGTTCCTTGTGTTTCCCAACGCCCTTTGTCAGGAAGAAATGTTTAGGGATCATTTTGCAAATACATTGATCCATGTACTTATTAGTCTTTTGTATTCTGAATCTATCCTATCACTTGCTAGGGAAAAGGATAACAGAGCTTTCCACATAGATACTCTGAGGTAGACTCATTGTCGCAGGGCCGAAGCGTATTCAGAGACGAAACAAAGCTGGATATCAACTATGTTCCCCATCGACTTCCTCACAGGGAACATGAGCTGCGTTTGCTGAGGGAATTCTTCGGCTTCACTTTGCAGTCACCAGAAAAAATGGCGCAGCGAGTTATGATTACAGGAGATGTAGGCACTGGAAAAACGGCTCTTTCTCAACGGTTTGGAGCAGACATCACCCATGAAGCAAACCTGCGGGCAATAAACCTTCGTTATATTCACGTTAATTGCCGAGAATACAAGGGAAGCCTTTTCCTCGTCCTTCAACATGTAGTCTCAGTTTTTCATCCAAACTTCCCCAAACGTGGCTACTCTGGCGAAGAACTTCTACAGATACTTGTGCAGATCTTGGACGAAGAAAACTCTCACATAATCTTGAGTTTGGACGAGTTTGAAAGTTTCGTTGAAAGAGAAGGCTCCGACGCTGTCTACGAACTCACACGACTACAGGAGACAAGACAAAACAAACCTCAACGACTTTCGCTCATATGCATCCTGCGAAATCTGGAAGCAGTCAAACAGCTTGATGCTAGCACAAGAAGCACCCTGCAATCCAACATCATAGACCTTGAGAAATATCCAAAACAGCAGTTGATCGACATTCTTAATGACAGAGTGTCCTCAGCCTTCAGGCCCATGGCTGTACCTGAAGGAACCGTAGGGCTCATTGCCGAACTTGCTTGTTCCGAAGGCGGGAACGCTCGGTTTGGAATCGAGCTACTGTGGCGCGCTGGAAAATACGCAAACGCTGAAGACTTGGACACTGTGACGCCTGAGTGCGCACGAGAAGCTGTTTCAAGCATAATCCCAGCCTTGCGCAAAAGCGACGTAGCCACCTTGAGTCTCCATGAAAAACTCTTCTTGCTTGCCATAGCCAAAATCTTTAAAGAAAGCCAGAAGGAAAGCCTATCACTCAATGAAGCTGAGCAGACATATGCTGTCTTGTGTGAAGAGTTCAACACCACACCCGTCAGTCATACACAGCTGTGGAAATACCTCAAGAACTTCTCAAGCCTCGGTATAGTCCAATCAAAGGTTTCCGGCACTGGGTCTAGGGGCAGGTCAACAACTATTTCTCTGCCCAGAATCCCTGCTCATGAACTAGAGAAGGAGTTGAAAATTTCGTTGAGCAAGGAGACGGAGAAATCGTGAACATCGAGGACGCTCTCTCTTCAAGGATTCGCATAAAGATCTTGAAGATGCTGTTCAAAGTTGGCGAACTCAACGTTTCAGAAATCGCTCGAAGACTCAACATCAACTACCAGTCTGCAAGTAAACACATGAAGATATTGGAGGAGGAAGGCATTTTGCAGCACAAGATGTTTGGAAGAATCCGTCTTTACAGACTCAACGAACACTCGTCTAAGGTCAAGGCTTTGCGAAACCTTATTGACGTTTGGGAACATCAAGATAAGAACTAATCAGGTGATTGAGGGAGACTGTCAAATGGCGATGGTTGATATTTCCGATAAGCCAGAGATTTTTCGGGAAGCGACGGCAACAGGAACGATCAAACTCAAAACAAGTACTATACAGCTGATCAAAGAAGGAAAAATCGCAAAGGGAGATCCCTTTCACACCGCAAAGGTCGCTGGAATACTAGCTGCAAAAAAAACCAGTACCTTGATTCCTCTCTGCCATCCTTTGCCATTGACCAACGTGAAAATCGACATAAAGACTGAAGGAAAAACAAAAGTGAGAGTCACTGCGAAAGTCAAGACGAAAGCCTCGACTGGAGTTGAAATGGAAGCTTTGACGGCAACTGCAATCAGTCTTCTCACAATGTGGGACATGGTCAAACAGTACGAGAAAGACTTCGAAGGCCAGTATCCATCGACAGTTATAGGAAGCATTCGTGTTGTGAGAAAAGTCAAGAAAAGCAGCCAGAAGAAGGCATCAGAAAAATGAGTGAAACTGCCAAGAAACACAAGGCCGAAGCCCCTGCAAAACTGAAATTCGGCATCTTCACCTGCAGCACGTCTCGCTATCGACAATCGATAAAGAGGGAAAAAGTGGAAGACGTTTCTGGAGACTTGATCGAAACACTGCTGAGAAACGCAGGCCACCGAATAACCTTGCGAAAACTGATTCCAGATGACAAAATCATGGTCCAAAAAAGTGTGGAACAGTTACTGACATTGCCTAATCTCGATGCTGTAGTGTTTTGCGGCGGCACCGGCATAGCACCATCAGACATAACGATTGAAACAGTATTACCTTTTCTAGAAAAAACCCTACCTGGATTTGGAGAGATTCTTAGACGATTGAGCTTTGACAAAATTGGTTCGGCAGCGCTACTCTCGCGTGCGATAGCTGGAGTAGCCAAGGGTAAGGCTCTCTTCTGCATTCCAGGCTCGCCCAATGCCGTGAGGCTTTGCATGGAGAAATTGATTCTGCCCGAGGCGCCGCATGTAGTTAAACACGCGCGTGAATGAAACACTACTTATTTGGTTCAATTGAGACTACGCGGGCGATTTCGTCTGAACCTTGGTACCGTTCTCCGTTCATGATGACTGCCGGCGTTTTCAAAATCCCATATTTCAACGCTTTAAACCGGCCACCCACACGCCCAGTGTCATAGACCTTTACTTCTCGATTCTCTTTTTTTGCAATCTCAAAGATCTGACGCAGAGCATTTACATCTTCCTCAGGAAGTATGCGACCTTTAAACTGCGACGCCAGTTCTGCATATGCCCATTGAGCTAAGCCACACTCCCAGTGATAAGACATCTCCCGATAATGGCCCACATCGATGTCTTTGTCGAAGGAATGCACAAAAACCTCTATCAAAGATGAAACCAAGCGTGTCCCCAATAAAGGTTTGCTCTCATAAACTCTTAAGTCTGTTGGTACATGAAATTGTTTTGAAAGGCTATTTTCTGGTGGAAAGCGCTTTCAAGATCGCTTCTGAACCTTCATGCTTTTCTCCATTGATTATGACGACAGGTGTGTTTCGAATTCCACGCTTCATTGCTCTGAATTTGTCGGCCATCTTTGAAACATCATATATGTTGATGGATTCGTCTGTTTCCTTCAAGATCTGCAAGACCCGTTCCAAAATTGTTGAATCCTCTTCAGGAAGTAGCCGCCCTTTGAATTTGGAGAGAGCACCGCTCACTAGGCTCTCAGTCGTTCCAGGCGAGCAGAATGGATGTTGCACCATGTCTCTGCATGTTTCAACGTCCATGTACGGTGAAAATGAACGTACAAAAACCTCTATCAACGAGCTCACTAACAGTTTAATCGATCTATAAGCATTTAGCCTTGTCGATTCACCATGGAAAATGTCCAGCCTCATCAAGTAAGTTTTATATGACTGCAACTGTTGTGATCGTTAGGCACGCACGGGAATAACGATGGTTCTGAGAGACGAGTGTGGTCGACCGCTTCTAAACCTGCGGGTTGCGATCACGAAAAGATGCGACTTGAACTGCTCCTACTGTCATGGTGAAGGAGAGGGAAGTCCCGCAGAGGTCAACCAGACAGAAATGGCTTGTGATGAGATCGTCAGGATCGTAAAAGTCGCTGTCTCATTGGGCATTTCTAGAGTGAAGCTAACCGGCGGAGAACCTCTCATGCGCAAGGATGCTGTAGAAATTGTTCAAGGAATCACTTCCATATCTGGATTGACAGATCTCTCCATGACTACTAACGGAACACTGCTTGCCCCCTTGGCGAAAGAGTTGTATGCTAAAGGTCTGAACCGTGTAAACGTGAGCCTTCCCACCTTGAACCATGATGTTTATCATAAGCTTACGGGCGGCCGAGTTCAAGATGCATTGAGAGGAGTAGAGGCTGCTGTCAACGTTGGACTATGCCCAGTCAAGCTTAACATACTCATTCTGAGGGGAATAAACGACCTTAGCATACCCGAGATGATTGAATTTGCCAGAGAGACGGGCACGATTCTGCAGATAATCGAGCTTGAACCAATAAATGTCAGCAACGAATTCTATTCAACGCACCATGAGCCTTTAGAGGTATTCGAAGCGATGCTAAAGGAAAGGGCGACAAGAGTCGAGGCCAGACAGTACATGCAGAACCGTCGCGTCTACCACTTGTCAGACGTAAGAGTTGAAGTCGTGCATCCAATAGAAAACACCGAATTCTGCTTACACTGTAGCCGTCTCCGCGTGACAAGTGACGGAAAACTCAAGCCATGCCTAATGAGAAACGACAACCTAGTAGACATTCTCACTCCTCAAAGAAACGGCGCAAGCGATGAAGAACTCGCAGCACTCTTTAGGCTGGCAAACCAGAAGAGACAACCATACAACAAGAATTAATAATCACAACTGGCATTTCAAACGTTGACATTTCATGCTTGAAGGCAGGAAGATCAACCTAAAGCTTGCTGAAAAAGAAGATTTTTCTCTCCTAGTGCAGTGGTTTAGCGATGTGAGTCTCGCTGGGTCCTACCAGCATTTTCCAGAGCAGATGACTCATGCTGAACCTGAGAAGCAGATAGTCGAACACAAGAAGTACCAAAACGAATGGGTCGATTTCATCGTCGAAAAGAAAAATGGACAAGAAATTGGGTGGATAACCCACTACATCAGCGCGCCGAATTCTGCCTGGATAGAGATCGGCTTTGCAATAATTCCTAACGAGAGAAACAAGGGATACGGAGCCGAAGCGATCCAAATCATGGTTGACTATCTATTTCTGACAAGAGATATCGTAAGGATACAGGCTGTTGTCGATTCTAGAAACAAGGCTTCTCGAAGGACACTTGAGAAGATTGGGTTCAAGAGGGAGGAGAGCTGCGGCAAACACTATGGAATGCTGAAGGAAAATGGGCAGACGGCTACATGTACAGCATGTTGCGAGAAGAATGGAAAAAGCCCAGAATATTGAGACCAGACTCAGCGTAGGGAGAGTTGAACATGAAAGTCGTGACTTACAGAGAGCTAGAATCGACAGACGGTCTCCTGCCGCTATTAGACCATGCTTTCAAATGGGTCTTCAACCAGAAAGAGTTTGATGCCTTAATCAAGATTGACCCACGACTAAAAAACGGTCCGGTCAGCCTTTGTGCGATTGAAAATGGACAAATAATCGGACACGTCGGCATAGCAGATGTGGCCACCCGAACATTGCACGGAGATCTAGAGTATGTTGGTGGATTATACGGTGTTGCCACGCTGCCAAGCCATACACGAAAAGGCGTCTGCACCGCTCTAATGGATAGAGCACATCAGTACTTTAAGGAGAAACATTATCGTTTTTCCTTCTTATCCACAAGCCCAGCATTCATAGCCCACGACTTTTACAAGAAGCTGGGTTACATTGACCTAACCGAGTATCCTAGTGCACACAAAGTCTTTCACGGCAAGAAACCCATGCACTCGCAAAAAGAGAATGTAGGATTTGACACCAACAGGATTCTGAGGATATACAATGAATTCTCAAAAGACAAAACAGGTTTTGTTGTTCGCGATAAAGCCTATATCAAGATGCTCAGAAAAGCTGAAGGAATAAAGCCCAAGCAATGCATAATCAGCGAAAGAGGATACGTCATATTTAGGGAAGACAAGAATGGCGTATGGGTCAGAGAACTTGTGGCGTCGAACAAAAAAGAAATGCACAACTTGGTGGACACGATAGAAGACAGATCAAGAGGCGTGGTCTACGATAGAGCAGTTCTAAACGCTAAATTGCTCCAGGTTTACCAGTCTCGCGACTACATGATTCAGACGAAGGGTTGGGGAGTAATGATGTTCAAACCTCTGGTTTCCAGCGCTTCATTCAAGCAGACATTCGGAGACAAATTCTACATGAGCCGCTTGGACGCCATCTGAAACCCGTTTTCAAAGTTCGACAATCTTGGCTTCATGTTTTTCTGCATCAAGCAACGCGATCGTTGCTTTTCCAGTTAAGTATCCACAAACCTCGCCTGGATTGACGACAAGAGTCTTGCCTTTCCGATAGATCTCCACGTTGTGCGTGTGCCCGTGAACTACAAAATCGAAATTTTCGCTGTTAACTAATGCTTTCAGAAGATCTCTGTCGCTTCCATGGAGCAGTGCGATCTTCATGTCTTCAACCTCGACTTCTGCAAAATTGTCGTGTAATTCTAGGTTTTCATTTTCGCTGAACCTCTTTTTGAGAAGCTCATGGTCGCCGTCATTGTTGCCGAAAACGCCGATCAACCTTGATTTCAACTCCTTGAACCTCGGGATCACGAAAGGAGCCACGTAATCTCCTGCATGAAGCACGAGCTCGACATTTTTCTCGTTCAGTTTTCTGGTAGCCTTGTCAACTAGAGGAAGGTTGTCATGCGTGTCCGAGATGAGTCCTATCAACATAGTTATCACCCTTTGTTAGATATTGGCTTCTAGAAGAAATAAGGTCTTTGCAGAGTTTATTTGAGCTCTAGAGGTTTGTTCTAGAGAATATTTCGATTCTCGACATAGATTCATGCCCGAAATACTGCTTAAGAAAAGCTAGGTCTCCTTCTATTACAGAAAACAGTTCTAAAAGAGGCATATAGAAAATGAATCCTTGGGGTTCGAATCCATCCACGAAGAGAAGAGACAGACTCTTCATAATAGCTGAGATTCTTGACATTGCCAAAGAAGGATCTTTGAAGACACAGATTATGTACCGCGCAAATCTGAGTTTCACACAATTGAACGATTATCTGAAGTTCATGTTGAAGATCAGTTTGCTGAAAAAGACCTCGGAGAATGATAAAGAAATATACAGGGCAACGGAGAAGGGCTTGGATTTCTTGGAACGTTATCGTGATATCACTGAGCTTATCAAAACTGAGGAAGATAGTAACGGCAAGAATGGAGTCAGAATTCCTCCCCCGCACCTGCTTAAGAAGAACCAATAATTCAAGCTTGGACTCAGCGAGTTTCTGAACACAAGAATACTTTCCCAGACCTCAAAATTGGTGTCCTGACAGGAAGCAATTGCCAAGTGATTACTGCTTCGAAAACTGCGTTTCCAGATACTTTCTGACCTTTTCTCTCAACGTTGGAAATTCATCAAGCATGGCCTTCATGACCTGCCATCGGACTCTGTTTCTTGACGATGTTTTCATACTATAGTCCAGTATATTGTGTACCAATACATCATATAAACTTGTCGCCGCCCTAGATAAATGAATGAAAAAAGATGGAAATGAAAGATCAAACTGGTTATTCATTCGCCTTCTCTAACAGCAAGTAATAATTAACAGTGGTCGGGGTTCCGACGGCCTGATACGAATAGAGGCGCGCCATCCCTTCTTTTCCCCTTCCTCAGTGGGTTTGCCTATATCCTTGTGCTAGCCGATTTCTACACATTACTATTGTTTGGCATGTATTCACCTAGTTATCTCACTGTTTGCGCTAGTTGGTCCTGTAGGCCCAAGCATCTGGGACAATGATCCAAAACGTAGCCTGTTACTTTTGATCGGGGTGCGGAGAAAGATGTTCACTTCCTTTTTATCGCCTAGTACAACAACTCTTTTTACCTCCTTCATCAACAGTTGCGTGAAAGGTGCGAAAATGGAGGCTGAGGCAGTTCTGTTTGACTTGTTCAACACTCTGGTCCTGCTTGAAGACGATGAAGCCTTTTACATGCCTTCACTGAAGAAACTTCATGACTTCTTGGTCATGAAGGACATTAACATTCCTTTCGAGGACTTCACACGAGCCTATTTCGAAGTCCGAGACAAGATCTACCAAGAAGCGAACAAAAGCTTGGAAGACCCGCACTTCAATGTGAGAGTTTCGCAGACGCTGCAGAAGTTTGGATACGGACTGGCCGTTTCTCATCCCACTGTCAACGGAGCCACTCAAGCCTTTGCTGATGAATTTATGAAATATGTGAGCCTCGATGATGATGCTCTTCACGTCTTAGAAAGACTGCATGGAAAGTACAAGCTTGGGATCGTTTCCAATTTGTCAATTCCCGAACTTGTTTCGAAGCTTCTTGCAGAATTTGGCTTAAGTCGATTCTTTGGAGCTGTGATCATTTCGGGAGCCATCAACAAGCGAAAACCAAGTCCAGAGGTCTTTTGGAAAGCATTGAGAGCTCTTGGTGTAGAGGCAAGCAGAACCATTTTCGTCGGCGACACACTCGACATCGACATCAGAGGCGCGAAAAGCGCTGGGCTCAAAGCCGTCCTCATTGTAAGGAAACCTTCGCCACCTGAAGGTTCAATATCCCTAGTGTACAAGCCGCCAAATGAGGGTGAAAAAGTCACTCCTGACATAGTCATTAGAAGCTTGAGAGAGCTGCTGGATCTCTTGAAAGACTTCTCCTGATCATAGGCGAAATGTCAGTTGGAATATCACTGTTGATCCTATGACCACCTCCTTGAACGCGCACGGAGACCTGTAAAACACAGGGAATACCACACAAGGTAACAGCATCATCTGCCAGAAACGTTTATATCTGGTAGAATGCCTTCACTTATATTTTGGTGATCAACTAGCTCCGCAACTTTACGGCGGCGGCTCAACTCCGACCATAAAGGCGCAGAGTCGCCCTACAGAATGAGGATTGTTGGCCTCCAGTTGCGGAGACAGAAATGTGGACCTGACATGCTGATTTTGTTAGGTCTGAATTGGGCTTTGGCGTAAAGTGGTTTATTCCCCTCCAGATCCAGTCGACTTTGCGGTTGTACAGCCAATAAGCAAAAATCTGGCTGTTGTCAATGTGGAGCAAACTCCGGTTGATCCTGCCGGACCCCACTGCTATCGGGATGGGACTAAGACATGCTAGTCGTGCGCTTCCTAGCCACGCTGGAGGCGCGGCACACAGCTCAGTAGCACGTGGCTAACCTGCCCTTGGGACGGGAACAACCCCGGGAAACTGGGGCCGATTCCCGATAGGTGAAGATTCCTGGAATGGATTTTCGCCGAAAAGACATTTGGGGCATGCTTCTAAGCGTTGCCCAAGGATGGGGCCGCGGCCGATCAGGTTGTTGGTGAGGTAATGGCTCACCAAGCCTTTAACCGGTTCGGGCCGTGGGAGCGGTAGCCCGGAGATGGGCACTGAGACAAGGGCCCAGGCCCTACGGGGCGCAGCAGTCGCGAAAACTTCGCAATAAGCGAAAGCTTGACGGGGCCATCCCGAGTGC
>Ga0315296_10002759_pt1 | contig 14857 bp, 14 predicted proteins | sample YL17G14_18_MG_FD_203921 | JGI IMG/M metagenome (GOLD analysis project Ga0315296, IMG submission 203921) | Sediment microbial communities from Yellowstone Lake, YNP, Wyoming, USA - YL17G14_18 | ecosystem: Environmental > Aquatic > Freshwater > Lake > Sediment | place: USA: Wyoming | collected... | reverse complement strand
CAGGTTATGATTTTATTGAGCTGCATAGAGAAAGCGAGAAAGACTTGAAGAGGATATTAAGAATAGTGAGAAGGGGGGCAAAAGAAAAAGTTTTTCCGATTGGAATTTATAATCTAAGAGGCGAACTGCTGGAATTAGCCCAAAGAGGAGAATTTGAGTTAGTAGTAGCCGGCACGCCGATCGTTGAGAATAAAAGGGGTTGGCAGATTTTGGTGAGGAGGAAAAGCGCGCAATAAATTGCGCTATTACAGATTTGAATGGTAGAATAGCTTCATGGCTTCTTTAAAAAAACGCCTCGTTCTGATTGATGGTCATGCCATTCTTCATCGCGCTTATCATGCTCTGCCGCCTCTGACGACTTCGGCAGGAGAATTAGTCAATGCGGTCTATGGTTTTACGACCATGCTTCTACGGGTGGTTGATGAGTTAAAACCGAATTATTTAATTGTCGCTTTTGATACTCCCAAACCCACTTTTCGTCATGCCGAATTCGTTGGCTATCAAGCCCAAAGACCAAAAATGGAAGATGAATTAGCCGGTCAGATTGAAAAAGTGCAGCGGATTGTAAGAGCGCTGGGAATTCCTATTTTTGCGGTTGAGGGGTATGAAGCGGATGATGTTATCGGCACGCTTGCTAAGCAAGCTGTGCAGAACAAAGAGCATAGAACAAAGAGCATAGAAACAATAATTGTCACTGGAGACAGGGATATGTTTCAGTTGATTGGGCCGAGAATTAAAATCTATGCGCCGGTCAAGGGGATGAGTGAGGCAAGGATTTTTGATTATCAGGCAGTTGAGGAAAAGATGGGCGTTAAGCCAGAACAGATGGTTGATTATAAAAGTTTGGTTGGCGATCCTTCTGACAATTATCCGGGTGTGCCAGGAATCGGACCAAAGACTGCGGCCCAGCTTTTGCATCAATACCAAACAATGGATAATCTCTATAAACATTTAGATAAATTACCTGAACTCCAGATGCAAAAGTTGGTTGAGGGAAAAGAATCGGCCGAACTTTCAAGAAGATTAGCGAGAATTGTGGTTGATGTTCCCTTAGAACTTGATTTTAAAAAAGCCCAATTCGTTTTAACTGATGAGGAAAAGGCAAAGGCGATTGAAGAATTTAAGGTTTTGGGGTTTAGGAGTTTGGTGGCGAGGATGGGAGGAGAAAAAAAGTCTAAGTTAAAGTCTAAGTCTAAGTCTAAGAATCTTCAGGAGAAGCTGTTTTAAAACAAAAAAATGTCCCGACATTGCTGTCGGGACTTGATGGTCCGCCTTGCGGCGGACCAAAATGCTGATAGATTTCTCTATCAGCAAGGGGAATTATAGCAAAGCTAAGGCTGATTGTCAAGTTTTTGAGGAGAAAATTAAGGGGTTTCTTTTGAGTCTAATTCCAGCTCGGCACATTCTTTTGCGAATCTTGCTGTTTCTGAAAAAACTGAAGGTGAGAGAGAAATAGGGTTCGATTCACCTCCGGAGTAGAAGAGACTGGTTGTTTCCCATTCGTCTTCATTTAATTCGGTTTTTAAGATTACCCCTTTTTGATTAATTCCTAAAAATAGAAAGATTTTGTCAGGATTCACTTCTGAGCCGAAAGCAAAGACCACTTCAGAAAGTCCTTTATCTAGATCCAGAAACTGACGTATTTCTGGGGGAAGCCTGGTTGGGGAGACTTGGGCGGAAAAACTTACTCTTGGTTCAAATCCTTCTGGGCAATTTATCTTTGGAGAAGTTAATTTTTTAAAATTGTTGCTTCCGCAGATATTAGTGATCTCGGTTCGAAAAATCGTGATGTCATCCTGGGGACCTAGAGGGATTTCAGGGACCGGTTTTCTTTTTGGTTTTGCCAAATCACTTAGAAAGGCAAATTTCCAGAAAGGAGTAGCACGCTCTCTAGACAACATTGACTTCTCTTATAAAGATTTAATTAAGGTTTGTCAAGGAGAGGCTTAATTTTTTGAGGCTTTTTGTTATACTAGGGAGGAAGATGAAGATTGCATTGGTACATGATTACCTTAAAGAATATGGAGGGGCGGAGAGGGTTCTGGAAGCCCTTCATGAAATCTGGCCAGAGGCACCAATTTACACCGCTTTTTGCCTTAAGGATTCAGCTGCCGGTAAGGCTTTTGCTGATGTTAAAGTGATTGAGTCGTGGCTGGCACCCCTAATTAAATATAAAAACTTATACAGCCCTCTTCGTTTCCTCACGCCTCTCATCTGGAAGAGCTTTAACTTTTCCAATTATGATTTAGTGATTACTTCTGCCTCTTGGTATATTACCAGGGGTTTTCGGATAGGAAAGAAGACTAAAATCTTGTGTTACTGCCATACTCCACCTCGGGCCCTCTATGGCTATCCGACTTCAATTGAATGGCAGCGTTACTGGCCAATTCGAATTTATGGAACGATTGTCAATCACTTTTTAAGGCTTTATGATTACCGCTCGGCCCAACAAGTTGATAAGTTTATTACCAATTCTAAGAATGTGGCGGCGAGAGTAAAGAAATTCTATCGACGTGATTCAACCGTGATCTATCCGCCAGTAGAAGTTGAGGAAATCATCCAGGCGACTCGAGGGCTTAAGCCGAAAGACTATTATTTAATTGCTTCTCGGGTAGTGGGAGCTAAGGGGATTGAGTTGGCGGCTGAAGCGGCCGAAAAAGCCAAGGTCAACCTAAAGATTTTAGGTGAGCCAGCCGGCTTACGCTGGTTTGGTGGCAAGTTAGAAGGTCTTAAGAGCGAGAGAGTGGAGTTTTTAGGTCGAGTGTCAGATGAAAACCTTTATCGCTACTATGGTCAATGTAAAGCCTTTTTGGCCTTAGCCACCGACGAAGATTTTGGAATGACACTCGTTGAAGCGATGGCTGCTGGCCAGCCCGTAATTGCTTTTCGGGGGGGAGGTTATTTAGAGACTGTTGTTGAAGGAAAGACGGGCGAGTTCTTCAACCCGCCTTCGCGTGAAGCTTCGGCAGGGCGCGGTGACCCAATGCTGGAATCGTTGGTTCAAGTTCTGAAAAATTTCGACCCGAAGAAATATAAAAGAGAAGATTGTCTCGCTCAAGCGAGGAAATTTAGCAAAGAAAGATTTAAAAAAGAAATTAAGGAGTTTGTCAAGAAACATGCCTGAATTACCCGAAGCTTGCAACACGGAAAGCACTGAATTTTTTAGAAACACAGAAAGGAGAATATTGTGCCAGAGTTGCCGGAAGTTGAGACAATAAGAAGGGATCTTTCAAGATTAATTGTGGGGAAGAAGATTTTGGAGATTACCACTGATTCGCCCAAGCAGGTGAAACCGTCACTGGTAGTGGTGAAGAAAGCGATTGTTGGGGCGGTGATTAAACAAATTGAAAGAAGGGCGAAAATGCTTCAAATTTTTCTTTCTAATAATCAGATTTTAGCGATTCATCTCAAACTGACGGGCCGGCTTTTAGTCAGGAAAAAGGGCGCGACTAAGGATGATTGGCAGCATGTGATCATCAAACTTAAAACTCAAAACTTAAAACTCAAAACTGGAGACTTAGAGTTGAGGTTTTGTGATTTAAGAAAATTTGGTTGGGTGAGGCTTTTAAAAGACGCAAAAGAATTGGAAAAATTGCTTTCGGAATTTGGGCCTGAACCTTTGGACGATCTTGATTTAGAGACTTTTAGGAAGATCCTCGCTTCCACCAACCGGCCAATTAAAATTGTCCTGATGGAGCAGAAGAAAATTGCCGGCGTGGGCAATATTTATGCTAATGATGCTTTATTCTTAGCCAAGATTGACCCTCGACGGCCGGCTAAAAAAATTACAGAGAAAGAAGCAGAAAAACTTCTTAAGGCAATCGAGACCGTGCTTCAAGCCGGGATTAAATATCGAGGCGCTTCTGACCAATATTACCTTGATGCTTTAGGGAGAAAGGGTTCTTATCAGGAGCACTTCCTCACTTATGGTCGGGATGGAAAAAAGTGTTTTGACTGTCAGGGTGAAATTAAAAGACTGAAAATCGGCGGTCGGGGAACTTTTTATTGCCCCAAGTGTCAGAAATGATATTAAAAAAGCTTCGTCTTCAAAGCTTTCGCCACTATAAAAAACAGGAATTTGAATTTCCTGATGGCACGACCTTGGTTATTGGCCCGAATACTTCTGGAAAAACCAATTTATTGGAAGGAATTTATCTTTTGGCCACCGGTAAAAGTTTTCGAGCGAGTCTTGAGCAGGAGATGATTGCCTACGACCAAGATTTAGCCAGAGTTAAAGGCAGGATTTTAAGCAGGGAAAGGACTGATTTGGAAATAATTTTAACTAGAGGCGAAGTTTTAGGCGAGAAGGTCGCCAAGAAAAATTACCAGGTTAATGGGGTTTCAAGAAGGGCCATGGACTTTGTCGGCAATTTACGCTGTGTTTATTTTGGACCAGAGGATTTAGCCATTGTGGTTAATAGTCCGGCCACCCGCCGCGCCTATCTTGATCGGGTCTTAGAGCAGGTCGACCGCCATTATCGCCGCGCCAGTCTTTCTTATCAAAAAGGTTTAAGACAGAGAAATCGATTGCTTGAACAGATTAGGGAAGAGGGGAAGCCAAGATCGGTTTTGTTTTTCTGGGATAAACTTTTAATTGAGAATGGCGGGGTGATGACTCAGAAGAGAGAAGAGTTTATAGAATTTATTAATCAACAACCAAATTATTTTGGTGATTTAAGTATTCAATATGATCAAAGCCCTATTTCTCCTGCGAGATTAGAAAAATATGCTGATGAAGAGGTGGCCGCCGGGATGACTTTAGTCGGACCCCATCGGGATGACTTTGATATTAGAATAAAAGAGCGAGAAAGCGGGAGAGTAAAAGAAAGGAGTCTACATACTTTTGGCTCGAGGGGAGAACAGAGAACAGCGGTTTTTAGTTTGAAGCTAGGAGAGCTAGAATATGTTACCGAAAAAACAGACGAACGCCCTGTTTTACTTCTGGACGACATTTTTTCCGAACTTGATCACGAAAGGAGAAAAAGGCTTTTGGAAGTTATTCCTCAACAACAAACCATCATGACCACCACCGATATTCACCTCGTTGACCCGGCTTACAGAAAAAAGGTAAAACTGATAGAATTGAAGTGATGGAAGAATTTAAGGAAGAAGAGTTAAAAAAACTTGCCAAGTCCCATAAAAATTCAGGTAAAGGAGATAATGGTCAAGTCGTGATTATTGGTGGTTCAAAACTCTTTCATGGCGCCCCCATTCTTTCTTTAAAAGTGGCTTCGCGGATAGTGGACATGGTCTTTTTCTCTTCGCCTGAGCCTTCAATCGGACCCGTGGCCGAGAAGATGAAAAGCGAACTCAGTTCCTTTATTTGGGTGCCTTGGAAAGAAGTTGAAGAATACATTAAGAAGGCAGACGCGATTTTAATTGGACCGGGCTTATTGCGTTATCGCCGCGAAGGCGGAGAAGAATATGACAAAGCAAGTGAGGAGAGCAAGGAAATTACAGAAACGCTGCTGAAAAAGTTTCCGAATAAACAGTGGGTGATTGATGCCGGCAGTTTACAGGTGATGGAGGCGAAATATATTCCCCAAAACGCGATATTGACCCCCAATGAGAAAGAATTCCGATTTCTCTTCGGCGCTGAGGTCGGAAGCCAGCCCTCCCCGCGCCAGCTTCTGGACATTGCCAAAAAATATAGCTGTATTATCGTCCTCAAAAATATTGAAACCTTAGTTTGTTCATCCCAGGAATGTTTAGTGGTCAAGGGTGGTAACGTAGGCATGACCAAGGGGGGAACCGGTGATGTTTCGGCTGGTTTAGCCGTTGCTTTGGCAGCCAAAAACCCTCCTTTTCTAGCGGCCTGTGCTAGCGCCTTTTTAACGAAAAAAGCGGCTGATGAGCTTTATAAAAAAGTCGGCTTTGCCTATAACGCCGACGATTTAGCCGAAGAAATTCCTCGAATTTTAGGCGAGTATTGGCGCTAAACTTCTTGTTTTTTTCCGCAAAAAATGCGAGAATTATTTAGATAACTGGATAATTAGAGAAGATGTATACCCCCAAGTTTAAAATTACCAACAAAATCCTCAAAAACATCGGCTTGGTTGAAGCTTGTCGGGAAGTGATTGATAATGCGCCGCTGGTCCCTTACTGGGAAAAGAAATTCCAGGAAGAAGCCATTCAAAAAACCGTTCACTATGGCACTCATTTAGAGGGAAACGAGCTTTCTTTTCAAGAGGTGGCGAAGGTGCTGGAAGGGGAGAAGGTCATCGCCCGGGAGCGGGATGTCCAGGAGGTCATTAATTACCGGAAGGTGATTAAATACATCGAGGGATTGGGGACTGAAGGTCTTCAATATTCCGAGGAGCAAATTAAAAAAATTCACCAGCTAACCGTTCATAAACTTATTCCTAAAAGCCAATCAGGAAAGTACCGGAAAACCCAAGTGGTTTTAAAAAATGCCCTTACTGGCGAGATTGGTTTTCGGCCACCACCAGCGGTTGAGGTTCCTTATTTAATAAAAGATTTTTTTGCCTGGCTAAATAGCCCTGAGTCAAAAGAGTTACATCCGGTTTTACGGGCGGGAATGGCTCATTATGTTTTGGTCGCCATCCATCCTTTTGTCGAGGGCAATGGTCGAACGGCCCGGGCTTTTGCCACCCTAGTTTTGTTTTTGGAAGGCTATGATATCAAAAGATTTTTTTCTCTGGAAGAGAATTTTGATCAGGATTCTCCCTCCTATTTTGGCGCTTTGATGGCCACCTCGAACCAAAACCAAGATTTAGATAAAAGGGATTTAACTACCTGGCTAGAATATTTTACTGGTGTTTTGGCTATCGAACTCAACCGAATAAAAGAAAGAGTCAGAAGATTGTCGATTGATATTAAAATGAAGACGAAGATTGGTAAGCAGGTAGCGCTTTCGGAAAGGCAGATGAAACTCGTGGAATATCTTGAAGAAAATCGCGAACTAACTACCCCTACAGCTCGAAAAATTCTACCGATGGTTTCCGATGACACCCTGGTTAGGGATTTGAAAGATTTGATTAAAAAAGGTATAGTCAAGAAAGAAGGGCGGACGAAGGCCGCCAAATACTTAATGAAGTGAAGCCGACTGACCCTCAGTTTTTATATATGATTTTGGTTCTACCAACTCTTTTTGGCCTGACTTTAGTGGGCGAGGGGTTGAATAAAATTCTTAAAAGCGATCGGGCCGGTTGGCTTTCGCTTATTTTTGGCTTATTGTTCATCGGGGTGGTGATTTTTGCTTATTTTTTCTTTTCCCAGACGATCGGTTCTTAAAAAATATGACTTTCCAGAAGTTGGCCTCTTACTTCCAGCAACTTGAAAAGACTGCCTCAAGGAATCAGATGACGGAAATTCTCGCCAAACTGATAAAAGAATCAAGCGCGGCTGAAGTTGATAAAATCTGCTATCTTTCTTTGGGTCAATTAGCCCCTCTTTATGCTGGCATAGAGTTTAATTTGGCCGAAAAAATGATGATTCGGGTTTTGGCCCGGGCTTATGATAAAAGCGATGAGGAGATTAAAAGGAAATATAAAGAATTAGGTGACCTGGGTGATGTGGCTGCCTTCTTCGATGAAAGGACAAAAAGTAAACCGATGACGATTAGTCAGGTTTATGAACGGCTTTATGAACTTGCTATTGATGCGGGAGAAGGTTCGGTAGAAAGGAAGATTAACAAACTGGCTGAACTTTTAGATGATCTGGATGCTCAAAGTGCCAAGTATGTGGTGCGGATTCCTTTGGGAAGACTAAGGCTAGGCTTTTCCAACGTGACGATTCTTGACGCTCTTTCCTGGATGATGGCTGGTGATAAGACGAAGAGAGTTGAGATTGAAGAGGCTTTTAATATTCGGGCGGACATTGGCCAGATTACCCAGATTGTAAAGGCAAAAGGTTTAAAAAGCTTAAAAGGTTTAAGGGTTCAAGTGGGAGTGCCGATTATGCCGGCTCTTTCCCAAAGATTGCCCACGGTCGAGGAAATGGTTAAAAAAATGACTTCAGAAAAAGAAGAAATCGTGGCGGCGGAGCCGAAATATGATGGCACTCGGTTACAAATTCATTTTAGTAAAAAAAGAAAATTTGTGGCCACTTTTACTCGAAATTTGGAAAATAATACTCAGATGTTTCCTGATTTAACCCAGGCGGTTTTTAAGGGAGTTAAGGCTAAGGAAGCGATTTTGGATGGTGAAGCGATTGGTTTTAATCCAAAAACAGGTAAGTTTTTGCCTTTTCAGGAAACAATCAAAAGGAAGAGGAAATATGGGATTGGAGCCAAGGCAAAGGAAATTCCTCTTAAGTTTTTCTGCTTCGATATCTTATTTAAAGACGGACGAGATTTACTCAAGTTGCCTTTTAGCCAGCGTCGGAAGATTTTGGTAACCAGTCTTTCCTCGAACAACAAAACGATTCTTCTTTCGCCTCAAATAGTCACCGACAGCCCGGCTGAGCTACGGCGATATCATCATGAACAAATTCAAAAAGGACTTGAGGGAATCATGATTAAAAAATGGCAAGCTCCCTATGATCCTGGCAGGCGAGGCTTTACTTGGGTGAAGTTTAAACAGGAAAAAAGCAAAAAGGGTGGAGGATTGGCGGACACCTTGGATTGTCTGGTCATGGGCTACTATAAAGGTAAGGGGAAGCGAGCGGGATTTGGGATTGGTGGATTTTTGGTTGGAGTAAGAAAAGAGGAGGGAAGCGACCTCTTTGTGACTGTTTCTAAGATTGGCACCGGACTTTCGGACGAACAATGGCGGGAGATGAAAAAGCGCTGTGATAAAGTGGCGGTTAAAGAACAACCGAAGCAATTTGAGGTTGATAAGAATCTTTTCCCTGATATTTGGTGTTCAACTCAAACAGTGGTCGAAATTCAGGCGGACAACATCACCAAATCGCCGATCCATACGGCCAAATACGCTCTTCGCTTTCCGAGATTAATCCGTTTCCGTGATGATAAATCGCCAGAGCAAGCAACGACTCTTAAAGAAGCGGAGAACTTGTATAAGCTCCAAGTCTAACCCTTTCTTTTTTCTCCTAGAGAAGATAAAATTCGTAAATCTCTGAAAAAGTAGTAATCGGGGCTCAAAGATTGTTGCTCTGGGGGAGAAACTTGTTGCTCAAGAGGAAAGCCTTGTTTAAATCTTTCAAAGTGTTCTGTTAACCATCGAGAAATTTCCCCTGATTCCCTAAAGCGAAAGTGTCTCTTCTTTTTGGTTGGTGGAACCACGTCGCAGCGCTGGATTTCATCTGGTCTAACTGGTTTTACTGGTAAAGGACAGGCAGTTTTTTTAACAAGGATGACGTTAATTGTTGGTAGTCTTAATTCTTGAGAGAGTACCCGATGAAGTCCATCGACGAGGACTAATATATCACCATCATCTTCGGAAACTTCGACCACTGGTGGAGAAATAATGCAGTGGTTATGGTTACCCCACCTATATTCGATAAGAGCTTTATCCGAAGTCATTCTTAAGAGGTCAACCCCTTGTTTTAAAAAGGCATTTCTTAACTGTTTTATGATTCCTAGTTGAGGTTCAAGGACATATAGGGTACAAGGATGAATTTGGTTAAGAGGAACTTCTTCAAGAGTAATTAGGCTTGAGCGGTAAGGGTGGAAACCGGGAATGGAATCATTTAAAAGAGTAATGTTTCTGGCCTCTCTCTCAATTTCTCCAAAACCATGAGTAGCCGTGATGACTAAATTTTCCTGGCAGTTAATGGATTCGGGATGAAAGCCTTCTGGTCTTATACCTGACATAGTAATTTTAGGGGTTAATAGTACTATAAGATGTCAAAGAAATTTAAGTTATTGGAAAAGCCTGCCTTTTTCTATTGCCTGCCTGACTGAATCAAATACTTCTTCTATGGGACGATCAGCGGAGATTCTTTCCACTGATAATCCAGGAATAACCCCTATTGCTTGGTCGTATCTTTGGGAAACCTGTTTTAATTTTTCTAACTCTTCAAAATCACCAGTTGGTACTCCGTTTTTCTCATGTCTGCGGTAGATTCTTCTTAAAGCCTCTTCGGCTTCAACCTCTAAAAGGAGGACTAAATCGGGAAAAGGAGCAAAACGATTCAAAAATAGAACCTCTGCCATTCTTAATGGACTTTCTCCTTGGTAGGCCAGGCTACTCAAGAAGCTTCTAATGCCAATGACAGTTTCCCCTAAAGCAAGATGACCGGTAATTTCGTTGGCAATCCCGACTCGATCCGCAGCATGGACCAAGGCCCGCACAGATTGATTTATTGGCTGACCTGTTTCTTCTTTTATAGACTTTAGAATTTTTCTTCCCAATTCTGACGGTTCGCTTATGATGAAAGGAGAATGTCCTTGTTCTTCAAGATATTCTCTCAGAAGCCCTGCCTGAGTTTCTTTTCCTGAGCCACTACTTCCTTCGATGACAATATATTTACCTGGATAATCCTCAAATTCCCTACTTTCTAACGGATTTTCTAACAGATTAAGGAATAAATTCACAAAGGGCCATTTTTTCATGGCAATCTTCTGACTAAGCGGTATTTCAAGGGAGGCGATTCTTCTAGGCATTAAATTACGGAAAACAGCCAAAATTTCTTCGATTGGACGGCCACATTCCATCCCCCAGGTAATCACTCGGAGAATACCAGAAGCACCAAATCCGGCTAGATAGTCTGCTTCTCTAAGAACTTGACCCTCAAGGCTTTTTTCCGGGCTAAATCTGTCGTGGTCCTCAATAACATCGCAGATTCTTTTAATTTCTTCCTCTCCATAGCTGAACTCCGAGAGAATTTCTCTTGTTAATCTAACTGATAACTCAATGCTCTCCTTTTTATGCTTGCTTGGATTGATTCGGCCCAGGTCGTGACAAATTGTAGCGACACAAAGAAATTCATCTTCCAATTGGTAGCCTTTTTTAGTAAGGTCTCCAGATAATGTTTTAACCCAGGTTAGGGTTTCGTCAAGATGGCGTTGACCATGGCTTGGGCTTTTTACGAGTTCAACGACATGTTCATAGACCCTTGTGACTCTATCTGGCCGGTTTAATTCTGGTAAGCGGTCAACTTGACTCATTGTAATTTTCTTCAAAAGGGTAATTTTTTAGCAGCTCCACCATTATCAGGGGTTGATTAATCGATTCAAGTTGAGTTTTTTCAGAAAAAAGTGAGCTGTTTAAGCCTAAATTGAAAAGAAAAATAAAGGAAAACCTTAAGAATTATAGGTTTGAAAATTAAAGGTTTTCGTGCTATCATGGCTCGGCGATGAAGAAATATAGATTTCCCACTCTGGTTGAGATTTTGAAGGTCAAGATTGGCACGAAATATGTTTGGGAAGAGAGGGTTCGCCACCAGGCGACTCTAGTTCATTTATTAGAAGAAGCTTTTGATACCAAGCTTAATCTCCAGGCCTTCTCTTTCTACCCTAATCATCTTTATTTTGGAATGTCAATTACTTCTCACCCTGAATATGTCAAGAAAGCCAAACCACTTTGGAGAGGAATTGTCAAAACTTTTGAGAAAAACCGTTGGAATGTTTACGCTGCCTATCGCCATGCTGACCCCAGCTTAAGTGTTCCTTCGAAGTTTGACGCTTTTGAAGAACTTAATTTTGATTATGTTGAATTGCTTCTATCAGAATTAGTCCTTATGGATTTGAATTATCCTTCTCATGGAGTAGGCGAGGAGTTGGGTTTGTCTTTGTTCCAGCCAGTAATTGGTTTTTCCAAAAACCCAGTTTCTCGAATGGCCAAAGGTCGACCAGGCACCCTGATTCTTAAATATAGGACAGAAGAGGAATTATTGGAGTTATTGGCCAAGATTTCCAAAAGAAAAAGCTTTCGCCAAGAGCCATTTTATGTCAAAAAATGCTCAGCCCACGCCCTAAAAACCGTTTTCAAGGGAAAAACTTGTCTTAATTGTTTGTTTAAAGATAATCTTCATTCCTAGTTGTTCAATTCCGTGATGATAAATCTCCAGAGCAAGCAACGACTCTCAAAGAAGCGGAAAAGCTGTATAGGCTGCAGAAATAGGAGATAAGAGATAGGTTGAAATTTTGTTCGAGTTATGTTATTAATAACTTACTGCCTTGAGGGCAGTTTTTAGGTGGAAGGAGGTGAAGAAGATGGAATCTATCGAAGCAGGGCAGACAGGGTCCGTTGATCAGATAGAACCAAACGGAGAAGCTGTGACTGGAATTACTACTCATGAGCTTCATGAAACCATGGGTATGGAAGGAAGGGAACTCCTAGATGTATCATTCGCGGCTATAGCAATTGCCTGTGAAACGGTATTTGAGTTATCTTTAACGCCGGGAAGCAAAGAGGCGGTAAGGGGCCGTTTAGCCGCAGTCGCAGAAGAGGGAAAGTTGGGAGAGAGATTTCCTGGGGTTTTTGAGCAATTTCCGTCTGACCCCGAATTAGTCCGACGAATTTTAAAAACTTACGCTGAGGGTTTTTGACGAATAGCTTTTAAATCTCGGGATAGATATGATAGCATGGAGGCATGGGGAAGAGATGTACAGGCTTCAGAAATAAGCGTAGCTTGTTGCTTCGCAATAAGCAAAGCCTGTTGCTGCGCAATAGAGTTGAAATTCTTTTCAGTCTGTGATATTAATAACCTACTGCCTTTAAGGCAGTTTTTATGTGGAAGGAGGTGAAAAAATGGGAGGAGAAAAATTAATAACTATAGAAGAGCAATTTGAAGACACAGAATGGACAGCAGACTTTTCTGAATTTAGAAAAAAAGCTGAGTCGATTTTTGGTCCTTTAGAGAATCTCGCTGAAACTGACCCTGATGTATACGCTCACTGGGTTTTATCGCATGGATTTATGGAGTATGCTGGGGTGGAAGGTCTTCTTGATGGGATAAAGGCGGAAATTGCCGGCAGTGAAGAACAATTCCTACAGGTAATTTGTAATCCTGCAGCGGAGCAAGGAGAAAGATACCGCGAAGAGTTTCGAGAGAAAGCCAAGGGAGAGTACACAAGGTGGGCAAAAGCCAATAATTTACCTGAAGACTTACTTGAAGATGGATGGCAAGCTTATTTGAATGATTGATTGCTAACTATCAGGATGAATTCTATCAATCGTGAAATAGGATTGAGATTAAGTAGAAATTAGGTTGAAAAATAAGTAGCGATAAGATGGTGCTTGAGTGGTGATGAAGTGGAACTTCTAGGTTTTCTTCAAATAGTTTATAATTTAAGAAAACAAAATGATTATTTTCTATTTGCTTTTGATTGCCTTTTCTTCTTTAGTTTTAATTAAAGCGACTGATATTTTAATCATTAATCTTCGACTCTTAGCTCGGCAAACTCGATTAGGCAAATTCGTTCTCGCGGCCATTATTTCTGCTTTGGCGACTTGCATGCCTGAATTTTTTGTCAGTCTCACCTCTCTTTCCCAGGGATTGTCCAATCTGGCTTTGGGTAATATCATCGGTTCCAATATTGCTGATTTATCTTTGGTGGTCGGCGGCGCGGCTTTAATTGGCGGCAGTTTGAAAGTGAAAGGAAGTTTTTCCAAAACCAACCTGGTTTATACTTTTTTAGCCGGCTTGGCACCGATTTTTCTTCTCTGGGATCGGACGCTCTCCCGATTAGACGGTCTTCTTTTGGTTATTTTCTATGTTTTTTACATTTTTTTGATTATCAATGAACGAAAGAGTGAGCTCGCCGATCAGGAAAAGAGGGGCATCGTCCAGCGGGTTTTGCGCCACTCTCATCTAGAAAAGACGGGTAAAGAGTTAGGCTGGATTGCCCTGGCGACCCTCCTGTTGATAGTTTCAGCGCAAGTCCTGGTCTTAGTCGCCAAACAACTGGCTTTGAGTTTTAATATTTCCCTCCTGCTGATTGGTTTATTTCTGGTGGCGATTGGGACGAGTTTACCAGAGCTGGCCTTTTCTTTAGAAAGTTTAAAGGCTAAGGAAGTGAAAATGTTTTTCGGTGATTTGTTGGGTTCAGTGGTGGCGAATGGTACCTTAATCATTGGTATCATGGCTTTGCTTAAACCAATTGAAATATTAGCCTTTGAAGAGTATCTTTTAGCGACGGTGACTTATGTCGTTATCTTTTTAATTTTCTACTTTTTCATCCGGACCAAACAGAGCCTGGAGCGTTGGGAAGGAGCTTTTTTAATCGGTTTTTACCTGGCTTTTGTCCTGTCCGAGTTTGTCCACCCATAGTCTATGGAAATTATCGCTGACCTTCATTTACACAGTAAGTATTCGCGCGCGGTTTCACCGCAGATGATCATCCCGGAAATGGCCAAGTGGGCGAAAATTAAAGGCATTGATTTGATGGGAAGCGGTGATTTTACCCATCCTTTATGGTTTCGGGAACTAAAGGCAAATTTAGAAGAAGCGGGCGAGGGAGTGTTTTGTTTAAAAGGCGCCAAAGAGGGAATTAAATTTCTCTTAACCACCGAAGTCGCCTGCATTTACCGCCAAGACGGTCAACTGCGCCGAATTCATCTCATTCTTTTGGCACCAAATTTAGAAGCAGTTGAAAAAATTAATCAAGTTCTGGGTCGAAGAGGAAATTTGATGTCCGATGGCCGACCAATTTTTGGGATGACCGCCCGAGAAATAACAGATTTGGTTTTGAATGCTTCTCCAGAGGCTTTAATTATTCCGGCCCATATTTGGACACCCCATTTTTCTCTCTACGGCTCGCAATCTGGTTTTGATTCGCTTGAAGAATGCTTTGGTAATTTCTCCAAGCAAATCAGGGCGATTGAGACCGGGCTTTCTTCTGATCCGGCGATGAATTGGCGGATTGGCGAGCTTGACGCGCGAGCCATCGTTTCTTTTTCCGATGCTCATTCAGGGCCAAAGCTAGGTAGGGAAGCGACCGTTTTCGCTTCAAGCGAAAACGGAATTTCTAATTTGAATTACGATGATA
>Ga0315296_10002758_pt1 | contig 14857 bp, 12 predicted proteins | sample YL17G14_18_MG_FD_203921 | JGI IMG/M metagenome (GOLD analysis project Ga0315296, IMG submission 203921) | Sediment microbial communities from Yellowstone Lake, YNP, Wyoming, USA - YL17G14_18 | ecosystem: Environmental > Aquatic > Freshwater > Lake > Sediment | place: USA: Wyoming | collected... | reverse complement strand
CCCCGGGGTAGCTTCCCCGAAGGGATGGAGAAAAAACCATGCAGAAAAGAAGACTTGGAAGAACCAACCTCCAAGTTTCAGTTATAGGATTCGGCGGCATACCCATAATCCAAGCCACCGTGCCAAAAGCCGTCGAAATGATAAAACACGCCTACGACTTGGGCATCAACTACTTTGACACAGCCCGCGTCTACGGCAACGGCGAAGAAAAACTCGGCAAAGCTCTAGAAGGCATCAGAGACAAAGTCATAATCGCAACCAAAACGCATCAGAGAACACGCGAAGACGCAGCACGCTCAGGCATAAAACAAAGCCTGCAGAAACTCAGAACCGACCACGTAGACATAATGCTACTCCACGGCATAGACGACGAAAGAACCCTAGAACAAGCCATGGCAACAGAAGGCTCCCTCACAGCAGTAAAAGAAGCCCGCCAACAAGGAAAAATCAACTACATCGGAATCAGCGGACACAGACCACTAATCCTCATGAAAGCAATTCGCAGCGGCGAGTTTGACATAATCCTCGTACCCTTCAACATCATAAACCGCGAAGCAACCGAAGAACTCCTCCCACTCGCCAAAGAACATGACATAGGCGTAGTCGTCATGAAACCCTTCGGAGGCGCAAACCTCGGCTTCACCGCCCGCGAACTCTGGGCAACCCGCGTACCAGAAAAAAACGAATTCAACCACATACTCGGAGAAGGACACGCCAAAACAGAACGCGCGCTCAGATACATCCTAGCACATGACATTCACACCATAGTGCCCGGATTCAGCACTGTTGAAGAGGTGGAATCAGCCACTAAAGTCGGGAAAGAATTCGCAGGTCTGACCCAACAAGAAAAAGTTGACCTAAAATATGGTGAACTGCCACCACCACCCTTCTGCCGAGAATGCGGACTCTGCATGCCCTGCCCAGACGGCTTAAACATGTCGCTGATACTTGGACTCGACAAATACTACACGTTCCACGGAATCGCAGATTGGACGAGAGAAGTCTACGAAAGACTCAACACCAAAGTGGACAGTTGCACCGAATGCGCCAAATGCGAACAAAAATGCCCATACAGACTGCCAGTAATGCGAATGCTCTACAAGGCTCATGAAAGACTGTCTAAATAGAGACACGGTGCTCACATGAAACAAGACGCATGGCAAAACTGGTACCCAAGAAAAGAAGGAACCGTTGAACCCGAAATCCCAAAACTCGCCGAACTTCTAACGCGCAACCACTCCTCAAAGCTACTTGACTTCGGCTGCGGAGCAGGAAGACACGCCATCTACTTCGCCAAGAAAGGATTCGAAGTTTACGGCTTCGACAAATCAGCAACTGCTATAGAACAGGCAATGCAAGCACTTGAACGTGAGAACCTTCGCGCAGATCTCAGAGTATGGGACATGACTCATCCGCTTCCTTACAAGGACAGCTCCTTTGACGCAATCATCGCCACCAGAGCAATACACCACACCTACACGAAGAACATCAAGAAAATCGCAGAAGAAATCAACAGAGTGCTAAGAACAGGGGGCTACCTCTTCCTCCAGGTCCCCGCATACCAACGCCAAGACCGAAGGGAAAAAAGAGAAGACCACACGTTCACAGAAGTGGAGCTAAGAACCTACATAGCCTCAGAAGGCGAAGAGAAAGACATACCCCACCACGACTTCACAAGACAAGAACTGAAGCAACTATTCAGCAATTATACAACCCTAAAGATCCACCGAAGAACAGAGCACTACCGCGGATGGTGTTGGCTAGCCCAGAAGCACAAACAGCGCCGCTGAATTGCATACAAAACCTTTTTACGTTTGGTTTAGATTCCTCATGTAGCCTATTTCAGGAAAGGGCGAAAAACACCAATGATGCTTGATCATAAGCAAGAGAGCATCGTACTTCTTTCGTTCAAGTAGGGAGGACTAGACTAGTTATGGGTCGTTATCGTCAAATCGAAGAAATCGTTAGGCTCATGAATGATCCCGTTCACATACGTAACACCAGCATCATCGCGCATGTGGACCACGGCAAGACCACACTAAGCGACAGCTTACTCGCTGCAGCAGGCATAATCAGCGAGCAATCCGCTGGGCAGAAACTCTTCCTAGACAGCTGGGAGCTTGAGCAGAGACGCCAAATGACCGTGTTCGCCAGCAACATCAGCTTGACACACAGCTACAAAGGCGAAGAGTACCTCATTAACCTCATCGACACGCCGGGGCACATAGACTTCAGCGGCGCAGTCACCCGCAGTCTACGAGCGGTAGACGGCGCATTGGTCGTAGTCGATGCCGTAGAAGGACCCATGACCCAAACCGAAACTGTCCTGATGCAAGCCCTACGCGAACGAGTCAGACCCTTACTGTATATCAATAAGGTCGACCGCCTCATAAAAGAAATAAAACTCACGCCGCAGGAAATCCAAAACAGATTCGCAAAAATATTAGCCCGAGTCAACGCCCTTATCGAAAAATACGCGCCTGCTGAACACAAGAAAGACTGGCAAGTCAAAGTCGAAGACGACCGAGTAGCCTTCGGTTCAGCCCTACACAAATGGGGGCTCAACCTCACTCACATGAAAGCCAAAGGCGTCACATTCCAAGACATAATCGACGCCTACACCGGCGAATTCGAAGAAATAGCCAAAAAAGTCGACGCCCTAAGCAAGAAAGCCCCGCTCTCCGAGCCCATACTCGACATGTTCTGCCAGCACTTGCCCAACCCATTGGAAGCGCAACCGTTCAGACAGAGCCAAATTTGGCCCGGCGACCCCAACAGTCCAGTCGGCGCATCAATGGCCAAAGTGGATCCAAACGGCCCTGTACTCATGTGCATCACCACAATAGAGGTTGATCCACAGGCAGGCGTCATAGCCATAGGCAGAGTCTTCAGCGGCACAATCGAAAAAGGCAAACCAATCCGCCTAATAACCAGCCGCCAGCAAGGCCTGATCCAACAGGTTTACATGAGCATGGCAACCGACAGAGTCATAGTCGACAAAGTGCCAGCAGGCAACATCGCAGCCGTTGGGGGAATCAGCGGCATGCGCGTAGGCGAAACCGTAGCCGAACAAAACGTGGAAACCCCAGCCTTTGAAGGACTCCGATACGTGTCCGATCCGGTGGTGACAGTAGCCATCGCACCAGCTGACGTTAAAGATCTGCCACTCTTCGACAAAGTCATCCACAAGCTAACTCTCGAAGACCCTAACCTGCGCTTCACAATCAACAAAGAAAGCGGCGAATACCTCCTGAGCGGCATGGGCGAACTGCACCTAGAAGTAACAGCCTACCGCATGCAAGAATCCAAACTCAAAGTCAAAACAAGCAAGCCCATAGTCATATACCGCGAAACCATAAGCCACGACTACAAAGGCCCAGCAATAATGGGCAAATCACCCAACAAACACAGCAAACTCTGGGTCACGCTACAGAAACTATCAGAAGAAGAAGTCGATGCCATCCGAACTGGCAAAATCGGCGAAATGCAAACCCGCGATGAGAGAGCAAAAAATCTGCGCACACAATTCGGCTGGGAAACAGATGACGCACGTAGTGTCATCTCCGTAGAAGAGAATAACCTCCTAGTCAACCGCATCAAAGGACGCCAATACGTAGCAGAAGTCCTAGACCATATCAAATCAGGCTTCAGAGAAGCTGTCCACACTTGCGTCTTAGCCAAGGAACCAGCCTACGGACTAAGAGTCAACCTCGAAGACATAACCGTCCACGAAGACCCAGTGCACAGAGGACCAGCGCAAATACTGCCCATGACATGGAGACCCATATGGGCATGCTTCCTCCTAAGTGACCCCAAGCTACTGGAACCCATACTAAGCTTCGAATGCAAAGTGCCACAAGCCTTCGTAAGCTCCGTGTTGTCCCTAGTTCAGAAACGCCGCGGACGCGTACTAGAAATGCCAACCGAAGACGACATGATAATAGTCAAAGCAGAAATGCCCGTGTCCGAAAGCTTCGGCATCGCAGACGAGCTTAGATCCTCCACTCAAGGCAGAGCCTTCTGGGCAACCCAGTTCAGCCGTTGGGCACCCGTTCCCGAAAACATGGTCCTCGACATAATCAGCCAAATACGCAAACGACGAAACCTAGCCCCCAACCCACCCAGAGCAGAAGAATTCCTAGAAAGAGAATAATCCTCTCTTTTTCCTAGTCCTTTCTTCTCGCTGTAAAGCCAAGAAAACGATGCCCCGTCTCCCCGAAACCCACGCTTCTGTACACACTAAGAGCCGCTGCATTATCCTTTGAAACATAGAGCATCACCTCTTTGCCTTCATCAAGCAGCCTGCTAACCAAAGCAGAACACACAGCCTTGGAGTAACCCTTGCCTCTTTCACTTGGAGCTGTAAAAACCCCTCGAACAATCGCCAAATCCTCCAGAATCTCAGGCGAAGCAGCATAAGAAACAAGCTTCCCCCTTTTGAGAAGCCCAAAGGCAAAGCCCCTAAGCAAATCCAAAGCCTGCTCCAGCTTGACGCCCAAAAGACCTGCAAGCTCTGTTGCACTTTCTCTCTTCAATTCTCGAACTTCACGTAGTAATACTGGTTTGAAAGTGTCACGCGCAGCTTTCATAACTACGAACGTTGTTATCTTTCCCACGGTCATCTTGTCAGCAGGGTCAATCGGCTCAAACATTTTCTTCACTGCTGACAGCTGACGGGCTTCGATGTTCAGCATGGCCTCGGTCAAACCAGAGTTTCCTAGAAGAAGAGGAACACATTCTCTGGGTCCACGTATGCACAGTATGCGTCGGTCATATTCGAGTAGATAGCCAACAACACTATCAGCCGACAATGTAAGCCAAACAGATGTCTTATTTCTAAAATGCTCAAGATCGTAGATACTGAAGAAATGGCTAATCCTATCACGGTTCATAAACTCAAGCAGCGATTTCTCAAGTCTCTTGGTTAGAGCCGCGACCTCGATATTCTCCATGCTTTCTATCATACAGAAAAGAATACAAAGCTACGATTCTTAAGCGTTAGTGAACGCCTTGCAGAGCCCAGAACATTTATTTCCAGCGGATTTCACCCTCTCTAATTGGAAGATATCCATATGAGAAGAGGTCACGCGTCAAAAGGGCAAATCCTCATCATCATACTGCTCATCCTCTTCGGACTCATTGTCATCTCTGGGCTCATCTCCATTTTCTCTGGGCGAGACAGGTCCGCCCCAGTTATCAAAGAAGCCTACTGGCTCGTAAACGGCCAAAAAGCTTCCACAAGCAACGTAGGCGAAGAAGTCAAAGCACACATAGTAATCCAAACCGTTGAGCAATATGCGGGCTCAATCGTAGTCAAAATAAGAAAAGACATCCGCCTATGGCCCGACACAGACTTCGCAGTTGCCACGATTCCCATCGACATTGCTGGCGGCGACGAAAAAACAATAGAGCTCGCTTTTACACCGGACGAAGCGAGCCACGACGGCTTAACAGGCTTACGCGGCTACTTCATGGAAATCGAGTTTCGGGCCACAAGAACTACTTGGACAATGGAAAACGCCTATCCGCCAAGACTAAGCGTTACAGCGCGCGCGCTTCAGCGGCCCGGATAAAGAACAAACAGCACGACAGCTACTATAATGAGCATAATTGCCAGAATAATCAGAGGCAAGAGCAGACTAGAAACAGCAGCTAGGAAGAGGGCAATAGAATCCTTGAGCGACAGGCGTAACGGTTTCTTCTTTTGTATGTCTCCCTCTTCTTTTTCTTCTTCCTTTCCCATACAAGCCACAGTCAGTTAGGGACGTTTCATAAACAGTTAAGGATTTCCCGCAAATCACGGGATACTTATTTGGTTTTCTCACTTAGTTTAAATACGCAAAATTGATTAAACTACTGTTTCAAGTGGAAAAGCTTGAGGCCGAGCAATAGAACATGCCCCTGTTAGACGTCAAAAACGTCAAAATGTACTATGAACTAGTGGGCAATAGATATGTTAAAGCTGTGGATGATGTAAGTTTCTCGGTATCAAAAGGCGCTTCACTGGGCGTCGTCGGCGAATCAGGCTGTGGAAAAAGCAGTTTAGCAATAACTATTATGCGACTGTTACCCATGAACGCCAAAATTCTTAGTGGAGACGTCACACTCGACCGCCAGGAAATCCTGAAGATGCCTGAAGCTGCTCTACGTAGGGAGATTCGATGGAAAAGAATTTCCATGGTTTTTCAGGGTGCCATGAACGTTTTGAACCCAGTTCGCAAAGTCGGTGACCAGATGGCCGAAGCTATCATGGCGCACGATGGCGTGTCTAAGAAAGAAGCCATGGGCACGTGCAGAAAATTGCTATCTGTGGTGGGCATCGACCCGTCGCGCATAGGGAATTATCCCCACGAGTTTAGTGGAGGCATGCGGCAAAGAACAGTAATAGCAACCGCGCTGGCTCTGGATCCAGACGTGCTAATAGCAGACGAGCCTACAACAGCCTTAGACTTGGTGGTTCAAGCGCAGATACTTAAGCTCCTTAAAGAGTTGAAGGAAAAACTTGGTCTATCACTTATCCTAATCTCGCATGACGTTTCAATAGTATCTGAAATGAGCGACAACGTCGCAGTAATGTACGCCGGCAGAATAGCTGAGTATGGCAAGGCCTTAGATGTTTTCTTAAATCCTCTTCACCCGTATACAGTAAGCCTGCTATCAGCTGTACCTAGCGTAAAAGGAAAACGAAGACGACTACAATCAATCAGAGGTGTACCGCCTAACTTAGCGAATCTTCCTGAAGGCTGCAAGTTCGCGCCTCGCTGCGACTACGCCAAACCCGAATGCCTATCTCCTGAGCCTACACTCGAACTTTTAGGCAATGGGCAATACGTAAGATGTTACGGAATCACAGAAGGCTGGATCAACTATGGTAGACCCATTGATAGGCGTTAAAAACCTCAGAAAATGGTTTCCTGTGCGTCGAGGCTTGCTCACGCCCAAGCTTTTCGTCAGGGCAGTGGACGATGTCTCATTCTCGATCGAAAAAGGAAAAATACTGGCGTTGGCAGGCGAGTCGGGCAGCGGCAAAACAACAACGGGCAAAGTGATGATTCGCCTAATCGAGCCTACCAGCGGCAAAGTACTGTTCAACGGCGAGGACGTCACAGGCTTTGACTCCAAGCGACTTAAGGAGTTTAAGAAACAAGCGCAGATAGTCTTCCAAGATCCTTACGACGCCATGAATCCACGGCAGACTGTATTCCAGATACTTCAAGAACCGCTTCTAGTGCATGAAATGACGGGTTCTAGAGATGAGGCAACAGACCTAGTCTACCGAGCTCTCGAGGATGTTCAACTCACGCCAGCGGAGGAATTCACTCCGCGTTTCCCACATGAACTGAGCGGGGGCCAACGCCAACGCGTAGCAGTGGCCCGAGCGCTCATTTTGCATCCCAAGTTCATCATGGCTGACGAACCAGTCTCAATGCTTGACATGTCAGTCCGAGCCGAAATACTCAACCTCTTTCTAGACCTTGTTGAGAAATATGATTTGGCGCTGCTTTTCATCACTCATGACCTAGCCGTTTCAAAGTACATCGCAGACGAACTCGCAATAATGTATCTTGGAAAAATAGCGGAAATCGGCAACCCTGAAGACGTGGTTGACACTCCATTGCATCCTTATACAATTGCCTTAGTTGCAGCTGTGCCGGTTCCAGATCCTAGAGCGAAGTTAAGTGAGATTCCTATAAGCGGAGAGATCCCAAGCCCGATCAACCCGCCTACAGGCTGCAGATTCCATCCACGTTGCCCAATTGCCCAATTCCCAATATGCCGAGAAAAAGAGCCTTCACTTGAAGAGAAAGTCTTAGGTCATTTCGCAGCCTGCCACTTCTCCAACTTGCTGGTGGAGAAACGCAAACCTGAAGGAAGAGTGAGCAAAGCAAACTGAGCAGGGAGAAACATGGCAAAAAGCACAACTAGAAAAAGAAATGTTTTGATCGCGTTAGCCAATCAGTGGCCTTTCATAAAATACATCATTAAAAGAGGCATAGTCCTATTCGTTGTTCTCGTAGCCGTGATGCTTTCCATCATTTTGATCGCAGGTGGATTTGGCATCATGGATCGCATCCAACGACTCCAGATTCAACGAGATGTCTTAGACTTGATTAGGTCAATCCCCAACTCTGGAACATGGACACCAGAACAGAGAAAATCATTCATTGCAGATCAGGCAGCGCTTCTGGAACAAGCTAGAGGACTGGATAAACCATTCTACACGCGCACCTTAGGGTATCTCTATCAGGTCCTGACCTGGGATTTCGGAAACGCACAGACATTGACCAGCACTTCGGGTTCCAGCTTGGTTAGTGTCATGATTTTAGAGAGATTGCCGCGCACCATCCTACTGTTTACGACTGCCACAATAGTGTCTGCAATAATCGGCATAGCTGTTGCTTTGGTTGTGGCGCGCAGGCCTCTGTCGCCTCTTGACAGAGCAACGTCGGCTTTTGCAGTTGTAACGAACTCGATTCCATGGTGGTGGTTCGGCATGCTGATGATAATCATGTTCGCTTTCTACTTGAAGATTTTTCCATCAGGAGGGTTCGTCAGTGTTCCGGCTCCCAAGGAACCCGTGGCTTTCGCATTGGACGTTTTGTACCACATGGCTCTTCCAACAATAAGCATAGTCCTAGTGAGCTTCGGCGGTTGGGCATACGTTGTGAGGAGCATTCTTCTGGATGTATTTCAACAAGACTTCGTTCTGTTTGCCCGAGCAAAAGGACTGCAAGAACGTGTCGTCATGTTCCGTCATGTGTTAAGAGCAGCCATGCCCCCCGTTGTCACTATGCTCCTTTTTTCCATTGTAGGCTCGTTCGGTGGTGCCATCATAACTGAAGCAATCTTTGACTGGGAAGGAATGGGTCGCTTGTTCTACCAGGCCATAAGCCTACAAGATTTGCCTGTGTTGTTGGGCTTGACCTTCGTCTCCGCCTTTATCACAATAGTTGTAATACTGATGCTGGACATAATCTACGCATTCCTCGACCCAAGAGTGAGGACTGCTCCTGTAGCAGGAATGTGATGAGCCATGACAGCAGAGAAAACGCGCCGTAGATCAGCAAGCGAAAGATACAGGAGCTTGAGAGAATTTCTGAGCGAGTTTCGAAGGAGCAGATCAGGTGTCTTAGGATCAATAATGATCATAGCGTTCGCTGCAATCTCAGTTTACGCGACTGTGCGCTATCCATACTCTGAAGTCACCAAATGGAATGATCCGCGCAATTGGACTGAAAACCCAACGAGCGTTCCTCCAGCGTGGGTTCAAGGTCTAATTGGTAGAGCTCTTCCTGAAACAGCAACATACATTGCACCCGCAACAACAAAGGCAAACCTAACCTATCGTGGACAAACAGCCCTGGTCACTACAGTTGACCAGTTGCTGATTTTCAACAATAATTATGATGATACCCCTACAAACATCATCATTTCATTTGCCGTGCAGTATTCAAAGAATTCGCCTTCAATCATCGTGACATGGGTCAAACCTGACGGTCAAAAGATCGAATTGGCAAACTTCATTATGGAACGAGGCGTCGGGGAACCGCCTTATCGCGATATGACGAAAGATCTATACCCGATATACGACGCTCAGATCAGGAGAAACATTGCCGCGTACTTGAAGACAACTTTTAACCTAACAGCTGATGTTGATCCAAGAATGGTGATGACGGTTTTGTATGGGACCAACCAATCCATTCATGGAAGTGTCCCATTCGAAGTTGAGAAAGGCCAATACCGCGTCAGACTCTCCCTTCAAAGCTACAATGCTGCAAATGATTTCCCAGTTTCTAACCCGACCGATGACGTTCTGAGCTTCAAGCTTGTAACCACAGGCAAGGTTTACGGCTTTATGGGCACAGACAGCTTAGGACGAGACCTATTCATCGGTATCCTTTGGGGTGCACCTGTTGCTCTCCTGATCGGGATCCTGACTTCCGTAATAAGCGTCGCAGTAGGCGTGTTTCTTGGCGTATTCAGCGGGTTCTACGGGGGGAAAGTTGACAATGCGCTCCAAAGAGTCACTGACTATTTCCTTATACTGCCGGTTCTGCCTCTCCTCATATTCCTCTCTTTCATACTGGGAGCCGCAGGAGGACGTTCAGTTTGGCTCCTTATCGTGCTGCTAGCCGTATTTGGATGGCCCGGCATAACTAAAGTGGTTCGGAGCCTAGCGCTCCAAATCAGAGAATCCGGATATGTAGAAGCAGCCCGAGCGCTTGGAGAATCAAACCCACAGATTCTTTTGCGACATATACTACCTCAGACATTGCCCTACGCTTTTGCCAACATTGCACTCAGCGTGCCAGGCTTCATCTTTACAGAAGCTTCGTTGAGTTTTCTGGGTTTAGGCGATCCAGTTCTTCCTACTTGGGGCAAGATTCTGGGAGACGCGCAAATGGGAGGAGCAGCCGTTGCGGGCTATTGGTGGTGGGTCTTGATACCTGGAGTGTGCATAATTCTCGTTGCAATGTCCTTTGCCCTGCTCGGAAATGCTCTGGATAGAATTTTGACCCCGCGACTGAGAAGAAGATAGCGGGGGACGTGGTCAAATTTTATATACGTTAAGCGAACACACACAGAAGACTGGAGGAAAATAGTTTGAGAAAATTCGCTTTGATGTTAACTGCGATTCTCATATTCTCTATGATATCAGCGCTTCCCTTTGTTCCACGAACAGAAGCACAAGCGAGTGTTACTGGACCATTTGTTGATCAACTTACGTTCAAGGCTACAACTGATGAAAGCAAAGCGCTGGGCGACGTCAGTGCTGGACTTACTGATCTATACCTTTGGCGCGTGCCTATAGCCTTAAGAGAGAAGGCCAAAGGAGACCCCAACGTCAAGCTGGTAACGGGCTTTGGAGGATACCTCAGCTTTGTTTTCAACCCGTGCAATGCAACAACGACCTTCAACCCGTTCAAACTGAAACCCGTCAGGCAAGCAATGCAGTATCTCATTGATCGGGCGTACATCATAAACGTGATCCACAAAGGAGACGCAAGTCCGAAGATCTTGTTCCTTGGCAGATATGACGCGGATTATCAGTACATTGCAGACATCTCAGAAGCTTTGCTGGCAAAATATACTTACAACTTTGACAGAGCTAATGAAATCATTACGACTGCACTCACGGCTGCGGGAGCTTCGAAGGGCAGCGACGGAATATGGCGAGTCGGTGGAGCCCTAATAACCATTAACGGATTCATCAGAGTTGACGATCCAATCAGAAGAACCATAGGTGATCTTCTTTCCACTGACTTGGAAAGCATAGGCTTCACAGTCAATAGAATCTATGGAGATCTCACCAAAGCCTACGACGTTGTCTATGGATCAGACCCATCTGAAGCACAGTGGCACTTCTACACAGAAGGCTGGAGAGCAGGAGCATTATCGAAATACGATCAAGCAGGCCTGCCGCAGATGTACTGTCCATTCTACGGGTACATGCCAGGATGGCAAGAGCCAACATTCTGGAACTATGCAAACAAGACACTAGATGACCTTGGTACACGATACCTGGGAGGCAATTTCACTAGCCTTGATGATAGAGCATCAATAGTGAGGCAAATCATGAATCTGGCTTTCGACCAATCCGTGAGGCTCTTCATCGCTGACCAACTTGAGCCATACCCATACAATTCAAGGTTCCCAGCATTCGCTTATGAGCTTGCTGTAGGACCGGCTACGCCTTACTCGTTCTACACAATGCGATTGCCAGACGGTGACGCGAACCGTCGACCTGACGGCACAGGTGGAAACCTAACGATAGCTCAGAAACTGATGTACCAGGCTTCGTACAACCCTATACGTGGATTCACTGATGTTTACGGAGTCAACATTTACAACATAATAAGAGACCCTGGGGTCTGGCCTGATCCTCATACTGGTACATATATTCCAATGAGAGGACCATACACGGTATCCACTGCTGGCCCAAAAGGAAAAATGGATGTTCCTGTAGATGTGGAGACTTATGACACCGTTAACCACAAATGGATTACGGTTGGATCTGGAAAGCAAGCAACATCCAACGTGACTTTCACTTACAAGATGGGCAATTGGCACTACAGCGCCCTGACTGGCACAAATGTGTCTATCACCGAAGCTGACATTCGATATGCAATATACATGTCTTTAGAATGGGCAACACGAGGTGCCGAAGGAGCAAATGATCCCAGATACGACAGTGAATATGCGGGCGTACAAACAGCTTGGGTCGACAACTTTGTAGGTGTGAAATTCACAGGTAAGGACAAAGTTACAGTTTACACCAACTATTGGTTCCCAGACGACAGCTATATCGCCAGCTTCTCTGACGTGTTCCCTGCAGTTCCATGGGAAGTCTACTTTACAGCAGAGAATGTCGTTATGGCCAAGCAAGCAGCGTGGTCCAAATCAGTCAGCAACTCCATCGGAAAGCCATGGCTAGACTTTGTTGCGCCTGCAGCAGGTCTTCCAGAGATGAAAGCAAACCTAACCAATACAATAATACCTGGTAACCTGAAACCTTATGGTGGAGTGAACGGTACGGGCTTTCCACTGCGCTACTTCGACGACGCCAACAGGACCTCTAGATACAATACTCTGCAAACTTGGGTAAATGCCAAGAACCACTTCCTGGTAAGCCAAGGCATGTTCTACTTTGACACCAGCGACAGAGTTGCAGGCGCAGATACGGTGAAAGCTTTCAGAGATCCGCTGTATCCGTTTAGACCAGGAGACTGGAGCTACCTTGTGCCTGTTGGAATCCCTGCGATAACGACTGAAGCGCCAAGCACCGTCGTAATTGGCAAAGACGCGATTGTGAACATTAAGGTTGCAGTAAGCGGAGCACCGTCATCGGCAGCTAGCATAATATACCTTGTCCTTGACTCCTCAGCAAGTGTGATCCTCAGCGGAACAGCCACAGCTACATCGATTATTGGCACTTTTGAGATAGTGCTAAACTCCACTATGACCGCAAAGTTCCTGCCCGGAGGCTACACATTGAGCGTCATCGCCTACAGTTCATCGGTTATTATTCCACAGTTCGACAGTCGAGTCTTCACAGCGTTGCCACCATTCGAAGAGATAATCGGTGCAGACTTGGCTAAGCTAAGAGCAGATGTAGGGACTGTAAGCGGCGACGTAGCTGCGTTAGCCACAACAACCGATGACATTCAGTCCAGAGTCGGCACACTTGAGAGTGCACTAGCTTTGCTCACAAACGTACTCTATGTGGCCATAGTCCTCATCGTGGTAGTCATCGCCATCTCAGTACTAACGTTCTACAGATACTTACGAAAAATAAAATAAACCTCTCTTTTTTCTATTTACTCCATTCTCTTAGACTTGTTTCTCCGACGTAGGGGTTCAAATTCTTCAGATCAGCACAATCAGCTACGAGCAGTGCGCTAGGGGTCATCCGGCGGTTGTTTCGAAGTCAATCAGAGAGAATACGTCGTACCTGTTTGATAGGGCTTTTCTTCCTTGAAGGTATCCCAGTTCTATTAGGAAGCCTATGCCTACGACTTCTCCGCCGAGTTTCTCCACGAGTTCAGCGTTGGCTTTGATTGTGCCTCCTGTCGCCAGCAAGTCGTCGATCAGTAGGGCTTTTTGACCCGGTTTGATTCCGTCTTCGTGGATTTCTATGCTGTCTGCTTCATATTCTTTCTTGTAAGTTAGACTTACGGTTTTGTAGGGTAGTTTTCCCTTCTTTCTTATGGGAACAAAGCCGGCTCCAAGTTCGTAGGCCAGTGCGCCTCCAATTATAAAGCCTCGGGCTTCGCTTGATACAACAGCATCTATGTGCTTGCCTCTGAAATGATCGGCTAGTTTCTTTATACATTCGCTGAAAGCATCCTTGTCTTTGAGAAGGGTGGTTATGTCCCAGAATACGACGCCTTTGAATTCTGGTATTCTCCTTATCTTCGTCTTGAGATCCATTGTTGTCACCATTTTCAAAAAGCTTCTAGACTAGTGCGCTTTTCAATGCATGTTTGCATTCGCATTTTCTTTCTTTGGGCAGTGTTCCTATTGTCTCCGTGATTAGTGTTTTGATTTTGTCTATGTTCTGCTTCATGGTCTTGGCGACTTCTTCAGCGTTGACTGGACGGTCTTTCCAAACATCGTAGTCAGTGACTGTTGCTATGCAGGAATAGCATATTTCGGCTTCTCTGGCCAGCACGCATTCGGGAACAAGCGTCATTCCGATTATGTCTGCGTCCCAGCTTCGGTGCATTTTAGATTCTGCTTTTGTTGAAAACCTTGGGCCTTCTATGCACACGTATGTGCCTGTTTTGTGATAACGGATTTTCATTTCTTCAGCTCTCTTTATGAGTGTGTCTCTAAGTTCGGGGCACATGGGATCAGCTACAGAAATGTGGCACACTCGTTCACCTGTGTAGAAGGACTGTTCCCGCTTGGTCGTTCTGTCTATAAACTGGTCAACAATCACTGTGTCGCCTGGCCTGTACTCTTCTTTGAGGGAGCCAACGGCTGAGGGCGCCAATATCCGCTGAACGCCTAGTTTCTTCAATGCGTATATGTTGGCTCGCGAGTTAATGTCGGTTGGTCTTATAGTGTGTTTTCTTCCATGGCGCGGTAAGAACGCGATTAACCTGCCCTTCAGTTCTCCTATTGATATCGCATCAGAAGGCGAACCGTATGGCGTACGCATTTTCACTTCCTTGACGTTCTTGAGAAGCGTCGGGTCGTAGACGCAGGTTCCGCCGATGATGCCAATCTCTGCCTTCATGGTTCGTGTTACTGATTGGTTTTGCTAAATAAGAATAGCGGACTGCGAGGCTATACACCCATCGTTGACCGCATCAGCGAAACTGGAAACCGTTCTGACGCTAGCTAATCTCCT
>Ga0315296_10002757_pt1 | contig 14860 bp, 18 predicted proteins | sample YL17G14_18_MG_FD_203921 | JGI IMG/M metagenome (GOLD analysis project Ga0315296, IMG submission 203921) | Sediment microbial communities from Yellowstone Lake, YNP, Wyoming, USA - YL17G14_18 | ecosystem: Environmental > Aquatic > Freshwater > Lake > Sediment | place: USA: Wyoming | collected... | reverse complement strand
CAACGCCAACCCCCACACCACCGCCAGCACCACAGAAGGTGTTGAAGATGGGCGCTAGCTTCGCAATGGTGAACCCCATGGGAGTACAAGAAAAGAAATGGTTTGAGCTCTTCGCCAAGCTTTACAATGATAAGGGCGGCTGGGAAATTGGCGGCGAGAAGTATAAGGTTGAGATGATAATCTATGATGACCAAGGGGATCAGGTTAAAGCAAAGAGCAACTTGGAAAGGCTGGTTTTGCAGGACGGTTGTAAAATCATCTTTCGCGGGACACAGGGCGCCGTGACGGATGGCCTGGTCACCGAACCAAACAAGGTACTGGTTTGCGGTGAGGATATGATGGACCAATGCTCAGACCCCAAGCTGCAGTATTGGTTTGGAGGTGCTGACACATTCTGGGGACGGGCCACCAATTACATAATCTATAATGATTTTAAGAGTAAAGGCGCCAAGACCATAGTTCAGGTGAAGTCGGACGACATGTTAGGTCATGTATTCGCTGGCTTGTTGGAGTCATCGGCGAAGGCAGTAGGACTTGAGGTATTGCCGACCGTTTACTATGACCCGGCCACATCCGATTATGGGCCCATCGCCACCAAGGTAAAGAGTCTTAATCCTGACTGTGTAAGCGTGATGTACGCCAGCATGCTTCAAATCGTCCCGGCACTGAAGGACGCCGGGTGGAAAGGTTTCATGGAGCTATCAATGCCAATTGAATCATATCTGCCTGAAATGATCACCAAGGTCGGTAAAGAGTACATGGAAGGCGCGGAAGGCGTGATTCAAGACCCCGCAGGATACCAGAAGGACCCTAAGATGCTGGCATTAATGGATGCCTACGCCAAAGAATATGGCAAGTTCGAGATCGATGACACCCTTTTCATGTCGCGGTGGTTCGTACTTGAAGACGCCATCAATGCCACTCAGAGCGTGGATCCTGATGTTCTCAAGAAATATCTTGAGAATTCCCCACCCGCGGTGAGGACGATGTGTGGCTTTACCCAGCTCATGGCCCGGCCAGACAAGAAAAACTACAGGACCATAGATGGTGCTATGGGCCACGCGATAGGAATTGTAAAGGACGGCAAGTGGGTACCCTTTATTCAGGGTGCAGTCAAGGACATGTATCTGTATACTATCAAGATTCTAAAGTGGGAGGATACCTACAAGAAATACTGGGAGGAATATGGTTATCCCACCTTCCCTGATGAACCGAGCATGGCCAAGTTCTCCGATTTCGGGATAACCGGGCATGATTAAATAAAAGCGATAGTAGCAGGTGGCAGGTTGCTCTACCTTGGTTATAGAGCAACCTGCCAAGTTTAGCGGCAGTTTTGAAGTAAGGAGGTACCTTAGTGAGTGTAGGTCTGTTTTTTCAACTCCTGGCAAATGGCCTAATGAGCGGTGGCATGTATGCCCTGGTAGCCTCCGGGTTAACGCTGACCCTGGGTGTACTTAAGATATTCAACTTCGCCCAGGGTCAGTTTTTTATGCTTGGGGCATTCGTTACCTTCGCGGTAGCAGAAGCTCTCGGGCTTCCATATCCTGTAGCTATTCTTGCCGCACTGATAAGCATGGCAATACTGGGCGTGGTGATGTACTTTGGCATAATTCAACAGGTAATGACCAACTTCTTCAGTTCGATGATGGCCACCATTTTTTTCGCTATGATAATCAGCCAGGGCTCGCTTCTAACCTTTGCCTCCCAGGAACGAGCTATCCCACCGGTATTTCCCGGTACATTGAACCTTGGCGAAGTATCACTTAACTGGGGTAAGTTACTGGTGATAGGCTGCGCTATTGTCGTAATGGTAGCCCTGTACTACTTCATGAGAACGAAGATAGGCACAGCAATGCTGGCGGCGGCGGAGAGTAGTGATGTCGCCAGCTTACAGGGAATAAACGCTAAACAGATATTCTGGGTAACTATGGCGGTCGGTTGCGGTCTGAGCGGTATCGCTGGTGCCATCATAGCACCGGCTATGGGTGCTTACCTTATGATGGGGACAAACGTTTTTATGCGGGCTCTCCTTGTCCTTATGGTTGGAGGTATGGGCAGTATGTCAGGTGCCCTTATTGCCGGTTTTCTCGTTGGGATAGTTGAGAGCTTTGCTTTCCAGTTCGTGGGATATCTAAACCTAATAGTAATTCTTGTGCTTGTGGGAGCTCTGATGTTCTTTAGACCGGGCGGCTTGTTAGGTAAACCGCTCCCTGTCCCTGGGGAATAACTGAGAGATAATGAGGGTGCAACAATGTCTAGAATAGCAAAGATAGCCTTAGGGGTGCTGGTATTACTATTAATAGCGTTCCCTTTGTTGGTTAACCCTTACACGGTGCAGGTGGGCATCACGACTATAACCTATTCCATGCTGGGATTGGCTTTTGCCTTCAGTATGAGGGTAGGTCTACCGAGATTGGATATTGGTGCCTGGTGGGGTGTAGGGGGCTATACTACGGCGCTGCTGATGAAAACGGGCATGTCTTTTTGGTTAACGGCACTGATTGGGGGTATAATAGCCGTAATCCTGGGTTTTTTGCTTTTCTCAATAGCTCTGCCGCGGGGCATGATGGCCTTCTTTATCTTTTGTATGGTTTTGTCTATGGCATTTTATCAGATGTTTGGCTCGGTGCCGCTTTTCGGTGGCTGGGGGGGTATCTTGGACGTACCGGCACCAACCATTGGCTCCTTTACGTTCATCAACAAGCCGGAGCTGTATTATATGGGGCTTTTCTTTCTGGCGTTGACTTTGGTGGTATATTATCTTCTTTACAATTCAAAGATTGGTCGGGCCTGGGCCGCGATAAGTTCAAGCCTGAAGCTAGCCCGTTCCGTGGGAATTGGCGTGGTCAGATACAGGATGGCTAACGTTCTAATCGGGAACTTCTTTATTGCCTTGGCGGGGAGTTTTTTTGTCGCCTATTACCGGGCCGCGATACCGACTATCTTTAGCTTCCAAGCCGGGGCTATAGTCATGGTTTACCTCATTATCGGCGGATTTATGCACTTTCTGACTGGCCCCATTCTTGGTGCCCTAATAGCTACCTTTATCCCGGAATTTGTCAGTAGATTCAAAGGGTATATAGAGTATCAGTCGATAGCTATCGCGGTCATCGTGATACTCATCCTTATGTTCCTACCCCTGGGTATCCTGGGTTGGGTAGACCAGAGGGTAAAGCCCTGGCTTTATCGCAGGAAGTGGTACTGGCGGATAAGTAGATGGGGGGTAAAAGAAGAACGGGAGATTCCGGCGTAATGAGGACATTTATAGAATGAAGAGTCAGGAGGCAACTGATTATGGCATTGCTAGAGCTTAAAAGCATAAGCAAGAATTTTGGCAAACTGCAAGCCGTTTCCAATCTAGACCTCGGTGTTACTAAGGGGGAAATACACAGCCTGATAGGGCCAAACGGTGCCGGCAAGACCACCGTGTTCAATGTCATTACCGGTTTTTATCCGGCGACGGATGGTAAAGTAATATTCAATGGAGAGGACATAACTAAATTACAACCACACCAGATAGCACAGCGGGGCATAGCACGCTCCTTTCAGCAGTCATTCTTCTTCATGTGGTCAACAGTGCTTGAAAATGTCCTAATCGGCTTTCACATGAATTGCCGAGCTGGGGCATTGAAGGAGTTCTTGCATACAGATTGCGCCAGAAAGACAGACCGGGAAGCAAGGAAGCAGGCTCTGGAGATAATTGAGTTGATGGGGCTGAGTAGACAAAAATATGAGTTGCCGGGGAATTTGCCTCACGGACACCAGCGGGCTCTTGGGGTAAGCATTGCTTTGGCGTGCAATCCCACTTTGTTACTGCTGGATGAACCGGTAACCGGCATGAACCCAACGGAAACAAAAGAGATGGTAGAGCGGATTAGAAAGATACGGGATAAGGGCATAACCATTATCCTGGTAGAGCACACCATGAAGGTGGTTATGGACATTTCTGATAGAATTACCGTGTTAAACTATGGCCACAAGATAGTCGAGGGACTACCTGATGAGATAAAGCAGAACAAGGAGGTAATTGAGGCATATCTAGGAAGGGAGGAGGAGGAAGATGCTGCTTGAGATTAAGGATTTATGGGTTCATTACGGGAGAGCAGAAGCCCTAAAAGGTATCTCGATGGATATTGAAGAAGGAAGTATTGTTGCTCTTATCGGAGCTAATGGCGCTGGTAAGACAACGACACTAAGAACGATATCCGGTCTGAAGCGGCCGACTTCAGGCGAGATATGGTATCAGGGCAAAAGAATCGATGCCTTGCCGCCCCATGAGATTGTTAGGCGTGGAATTACTCACGTTCCTGAGGGCAGACAACTCTTTTATAGCCTATCCGTGATGCAAAACCTGGAGATGGGCGCATACCTGCTCAAGGGGAGGGGGGAGTTTGAAAGAAATCTGGAGTCACTGCTGGGACACTTTCCTGCCATAAAAGACAGAATAAAGTACAAGGCCCTTGACTTGAGTGGCGGTGAGCAGCAAATGGTAGCAGTAGCTCGTGCTTTAATATCCAATCCCAAAGTACTGTTGATGGATGAGCCAAGTTTGGGGCTATCACCGATATTGGTAAGCGAAGTGGCTAAAATCATCACCCAGATTAACCAGATTGGCGTAACCATCGTATTGGTAGAACAGAATGCTCGTATGGCACTCAAACTAGCTAACACTGCCTATGTCCTCGAAATTGGCAGTATAGCTTTGAAAGGCGATGCTAAAACTGTAGCCAAGGACGAAAATGTAATAAAAGCCTATCTAGGCGGTTAATAGGCAGAGTATCTGTCCGGAGGTCATAGCCCAGCTAATCTACGGTAATTTTATTACCTTAGCTGGCTGGGGAAGTAGGATTCGAACCTACCCTAGCGGATCCAGAGTCCGCTGTCCTACCACTAGACGATTCCCCAGCACACCAAAATTATAACACAGGGCTATACCTATCACAATAAGAGAGACAATTTGACAGAGCTGGCTAACCCATTTATGCTAAACTACTGAAGGAGCCGAACTATGGCCGACTTGGTAGAGCTGCAACAAACCCTGGGCATCCCGTTTAATGACCTGTCCTTACTGGAGCAAGCCCTGGTTCATACCTCCTATATCAATGAGAACCCAGGGCTTACCCTGACCTCCAATGAAAGGCTGGAGTTCCTGGGTGATGCTATCTTAGACTTTATCGTCGCTGAAGAGCTATATCAGCGCTTTCCCAACTTGAGCGAAGGGGAAATGACCAAACTCCGCTCATCTCTGGTGTGCCGAGATTCCCTATCCCGTATGGCCAGGGCTATCAGCCTGGGCAATTACCTCTACCTAGGAAGGGGGGAGGAGGCAAGTGATGGGCAGCGTAAGCCGGCTAACCTCGCCGGAGCGTTAGAAGCGGTAATAGCCGCTATTTTCCTCGACCATGGTTTAGCTGCCACCAGAGATTTTGTCCTGAGGTCAGCGGATAAAGAGCTAAACAAGGTGCTAAGTCAAGGGGCAGAGGCTGATTATAAATCAAAGTTGCAGGAGCTTATCCAGGCCAGACACCAGCAAACACCTGCCTACCGGGTAATAGAGGCAACCGGACCCGACCACGACAAAATATTTACCGTTGAGGTGAAGCTAGGTGATGCTGTTCTGGGGAGGGGGTCAGGTAAAAGTAAAAAGATAGCTGAGGCAGAAGCTGCCCGTTCTGCTCTAGCCCAGCTTTCCGCCAACTTTACACCATAATTTTCCTCTGCTAAACTTCAACTAGCCAGGCAAATAGAGGTGCGACTATGGGAAAACGAGATTTTAGATGGAGAGAAAAGAAGAAGTCGAAGAAAGAGGCTAAGAAAATAACCACCACCATCTTACCCCCTCCGGTAGAAGTGGAAGTAATCAAAAAGGGGAAAAAGCCAGGGGAAGAGGAGGAGGAAGAGATATAGCTGCTTCCCCTATAGACATCAATTCACCCTCCCACTGAGGTTCGTCCTGAGATAAAGCGATGGGCAATACAGATTTAGCCTCGGTGCACGCAATAGTATACGGCTATGTTCAAGGCGTTTTCTTCCGCGCCTTTGTCTCCCGACGGGCGGAAGAGCTGGGCTTAACCGGCTATGCCCGAAATTTGCCCAATGAGGCAGTAGGGGTTCAGGCGGAAGGGGAAAGGAAGCAGTTAGAAAAGCTAATCAATCACCTTAAGGTAGGACCACCCGCCGCCACGGTGGAAAGGGTAGTTGCCAGCTGGTCGGAATATACCGGAAAGTATTCTGGCTTCAGTATAAGGTACTAACAGAATACCCCTGCCCTAGCGCATAATGGTTTGAAGATGCTTGACCAGAGCTTGACGCTTTTTCTCGTCCTTCCGGTCTTCTTTAATCTTCTTCCAGGTAGCCGGGCAATTTTTATATCCCACCCCGACAGCCTGATGAACAGCCTGGTCAATCTGTTTTCTGTTTGCGGAAGTAACGACTATACCAGCCTCATCAAAGACGCCTTTTAGGTGCCGCAAGTAACAGGACATCGGGCATCACCTCTCTGGAGTTTCCTGAACCGGGTGCAAACCATAATATTGGTCATAGCGGAGAAGTCGGGATAGAACCTCAACCGAGGTTCGGTAACCACCCCGCCATTGACTCAACTGCTGGTTCAGTTCCTCCAAATTAAGAGGCTGATTACCATTAGCCAGAACAAGCCGAAATACGCTCTCTAGAATAGGCGTCCTCTCGGTAATAAACCCCGGCGCCTTGGCACAGCAACCCTTAATATGAGGTGGAAACTCAGCCGGTGAAAACTGCGTCTTCCCTTTCTTCAGTCGCTCAGTGCACTTGGGACACAAACAGCCCTGAGCCAGAGCCAAAAATGAGCGATTATTTTGCTCAAGCCAGTCTAAATCAATAAACCAGCGCCCAACGGGTTGGTCATTAGTCATACTCTCTATACCTAACCTTCTAGCCCTACCCTGGCTTCCTTAATCAAATCAAGGTAATCGGTCTTAAGCCCCAGTGCGCCTGAAGCCTCACAATCTACCTCATAGGGCTCACCAACAAAAATCTGGTCACGCTCCTCAACCTCACCTTGAGTGGGGTCATCCTGTCCGATGAACTTCTGGCGAGCTTCAATAATCCCCAGGTCAAAGGGGAGAGTAAAATAGAGGTCAGTTATTACCTTATCTATCCCCAGACTATATAAAGCCATCCACCCCCATAGTGCCCCACCACCGTACTTACTGCTCGGCAGCACCCCAAGCAAGTTCATTATGCTAAGGCTGCCACTACCCTTAATAACCTTTAATGGCGCCACAGTTATCAAGTAGTCGCAAGATAAGATAACGTTAGGCACCCAGAAAGTAGGCACGGCCAGGGGCTTAGGTAGCGGATTATCTACCTCGACCCAGACACAGTCTTTCACATCCAGCGTCAATATCCGAGGAAAATTGTAACCCAGGCTCTGGTATATGGGGAAGACTGATTCCCCTCCCGGCGTACCCTCAAGTATTAGAATATCGGCATCACTAATCTGCCGGATACCTTCTATTATCGCCGATAGCATCCCCGGGCTGGTGGACACTGGATATGATACCGGGTAAGCGGCGCTGGGTTTAATCAAGACCCGCCGCGCCCGGGATATGACCGACGGTGCTTCAAAAACAAATCCCGAAGCGTCAAATATCAATCTCTTCACCCCAGTCCAGCATCATTACCTTGACCAGGTCCCCTGGCTTCACCCCCGGCTTATCCTCGGGAACAACCACCAGCCCATTAGCTAGAGCCATAGAGGTTAGAATCCCTGAGCCCTGGGGACCAGTAAGTCGAGCCAGGTATTTACCACCACGCTTTTCCACTACCGCCCGAGCGAAGATACGGCGCCCATCAGTATTTTCAATAGTGCCCTCGAGCACCGCCTCCACAGCGGGCTTAACCAAATTCTTCTTCCCCATCATCTTAAGAATCGCCGGGCGAACGAATAGCTCAAAGTTAATCATAGCGCTAACCGGGTTACCGGCGAGACCAAAGAGGGGTATATTTCTGACCCCACCCCCCTTACTGCGTCCCTTAATCACACCGAAGGTCAGGGGTTTCCCCGGCTTCGCCCGAACCCGCCAAAAGACAATTTCACCCTGTTTCGCCAGAACTTCCTTCACCACATCGTAATCGCCAACCGAGACGCCGCCCGAGGTTATCACCACATCAGCATCCAGCCCCCGGCGGAGCATAGCTAGCAGTGAATCTTCACTGTCTGAGGCTATTCCCAGTATTCTGGGAGTTCCACCATAGCGTCGGACCAGAGCCGCTACACTATAGCTATTACTGTTATATATCTTACCTTGAGGCAGCGGCTGCGTAACGTCCACTATTTCATCTCCGGTAGCCAGAATAGTCACCACCGGACGGCGGATAACCATCACCTTACTACGACCCAGCGACGCCAGGACACCAACCTCGGCCGGTCTGATTACCGTCCCTTTTCTGAGCACCAGCGACCCGGCGGTAATATCCTCACCCGCTTGCCTGATTTCCGCGCCGGGCTTTACCTCAGTCAGAATGCCTATCTCTTCTGGAACACCGTGGCGCGCCGACTCATCGGTATCCTCAAACATAACCACCGAGTCAGCACCCTTAGGTACTGGTGCCCCGGTCATAATCCGAATAGCCGTGCCCGGTTTCACCTCGGACTGGGAAATAGTCCCAGCAGTGACCGTGCCAATAACGTGCAGAACACGAGGAGACTGTCGGCTAGCACCACGAGTATCGGCTGACCTGACGGCATAGCCGTCCATGGCGGAATTATTTAGCGGGGGGATGTTAATGGTGGAAATTATGTCCTCCGCCAGAACCTGCCCCAGACAGCCTAGAATAGGGCTCTCCTCGGCTTCAAGAATATCTATATGCTCAAGCACCTTTTCTAGAGCCTCGTCAACACTTATCACCGCTTATCTCCTTAAGTAGTTGCTGTGCCCTCGCCAAATCAGCCTCAGTATTGATGTTGAAAAAGCTCAGGTGTTTCGGGTCGAATCTATCAATCTCACCAGCATCAACATACCTGACTTTAACCAAATCAAACAGCGCCCTAACCTTTATATTGCCCTGGTTGAGCAGCCTTTCTATAGGGGCGAGGCAGCTCTTTGAGTAAACGGCGTGAAGCGGCTCGGTCAGTTTTCCCACCTGTGGCACCACCACGTCAAATCCAGCCGAAATTTGTACCATATAACGCAGCAAGGTTTGGTTCAGGAAGGGCATATCACCGGCAACGACAAGGTTATATAATGAGTTTGATACCGCCAATCCAGTGTAGATACCACCCAGGGCGCCTTTGCCCGGGTAGGTATCAGTTACTATCCTAACCTCAGTGTAGTCAATAAACGGGAGAAGGGTCTTGTCACTGGCAGTAACTACAATAATATCATTAATATCATTGTTAAGGGAGCTAATCTGGGATACTACCCACTGGAGCAAATTCCTGTTACCAACAATCTCTTGAACCTTGTCCCGCCCCAAACGCAAACCTTTGCCTCCAGCCAGAACAATACAGCTTATATCCAAAGTATAATTCTCACTCCCCTAACCTCACCCCCAATATATTATTATACCACTATCGTCAACAACCTGAAGCTAGATTTTAATCCTACAGCGCTGGTTTCAGAACCATGATTTGACTGGTGGCTGGTAGCTCTCCCCGTTTGAACTCCACCTCGCTGGCATCCAGCCGCCTTACATTTGCTTTCCCACGGAGGAATTCATCCACCCCGGCAATTTCAGGCAGGCCCTTCTCCGTCCTATAGTGCATAGGGATAATTACCCGGGGCTTCAACTGGTTACAGACCTGGGTGGCAGCCTTGGCATCAATAGTAAAATAACCGCCTACCGGGATAAGCAGTATATCGACACTGCCTATCTCTTTCACCTGCCTATCATCGAGCAAATGACCCAGGTCACCGAGATGACAGACCCTTATCCCATCCACATCAAAGCAGAATATGGTGTTGTTACCCCTCAGCCTCCCCTTAGCCTCATCATGATAGCTGGCAATACCCTTAATCTCCATCCCCTTAGCCGTTGACCTGCCCGCCCTTCTAACTACCTCAGGATTGCCTCTAACCGCAGCCACATTGCCATGGTCAAAATGGTCATGGCTTACGGTAACAATATCGGCTGATTCGGTTATCACCCCATAGGCCCAACCAGGACCTGTCTCATAGGGGTCAGTTATTATTTTTACTCCTTTGTCTGAAGTGATGAGAAAAGCGGAGTGCCCCAACAATTTAATCTTCATAGTCCCCTCCTATCTGGCCAGGGAGAGGGTAAAGTTCATCGGGTCCCCCGGCAGCCCCTAGAAGTAACTACCCACTGATTTAATAGCCGCTACGACTAGTTCAGTGGTTCTTTCGAGGTCTTGCAAGCTCAATAACTCCACCGGGGTGTGAATATACCTCGTCGCTACGCTAATCACACCCGAGGGAATACCTTCACGCGTCAAACTGATGGCAGAGGCATCGGTTGTGCCCCCCTCTGATACCTCTATCTGATACGGGATACCGTTTGCTTTCGCCGTTTCACATAGCCATTCCAGCACCTTCGGGTGCGTAATCACCCCCCTACCGCCAGCATCCATTACGGTAATCGCGGGCCCTTTGCCAACTTGAATCGCGGAATCGGTCTTTTTTATGCCCGGATGGTCCCCAGGTACACAAACATCGATGGCAATGGCAACATCAGGATTCAGCCCGAAAGCGGATGTCCTAGCCCCCTTCAACCCAACCTCCTCCTGAACGGTGAACACACTTATTACTGCGGGCTCAAGACCCATCCCGGCGATTCTTTGCATTGCGGTAATCAGCACCGCACCACCGGCACGGTCATCAAGCGCTTTACCGGTGACCATATCATTGGCCAGTCCGACCAACTTTTGGTCAATGGAAGCCGGCACTCCGGGCTCAATGCCCATCGCTATAGCCTCGTCCCGCGATGAGGCACCAACATCGATGAACATATCCTTCGCCTCTATCGCCTTCTTTTTTTCCTCGTCCGCCATCACATGCACCGGTTTGGAGCCGATTACTCCAACCACTACCCCCTTTTTGGTGTGCAATAACACCCGCTGGTTAACCAGCGTTTGGTCGAACCAACCGCCTACTTTGGCAAATCGAACGAAGCCTTCATCATCCACATATTTTGCCATCAGACCTATCTCATCCATATGGGCAGCTAGCATAACCGACGGCGATTTCCCTTTTTTGATGGCAATTAAATTGCCAAAGGTATCGATTTTAACCTCGTCGACATATGACTCTATCTCTTTCTTAATAACTTCCCTGACACTGCCTTCGTATCCCGAAATCCCGTGAGCATTAGACAATTTCCCCAACAGATTTTTTATTTTTTTAATTTCTTCTTCCATGTCCACATAACCCCCTATCTTTCCTTTTTGATTTAGAACCTAACGCCCCACCTCGCGAATAATCTTATCCAGTACCGGCGTAATGTCTCTAGAGGTATCCACAGCGTAGTGGTTACGGCGTATTTTCTGAACTGTAGACCTCATCCTCTGGTATACCTCCCAGTCGGCGTCTGATTTATTCCCCGGGTTGGTTCTCCCCACCCTGCTCTTAAGCCGTTCATATACCACCTCGGGAGGCGCTTCAACCCGCACCAGAATCAGCTTAGCCTCCAGATGGTCGGCAATATTATACAGGCGCTCACGATATCGCTCTGATAAATTGGTCGCATCTAAAATAAGGGGAATCCCCTTCTTGAGTAGCCGTTCAATGAGGAAGTGCAATGCCCGGAAAAGGCGGGCGCTCTCCTCTGGACTATAGCTTGGGGGTGAGAAAAGCGTCTTGCGCAGGGCATCACTTTCCAGGATAACAAAGGGTAGCCTCTCGACCAGCTTAGTGCAGAAGTAGGTTTTTCCTGTCCCTGGCAACCCGCTGACGGCAATAAAGGTGGGCTTGACGACCGGCTCGGGAAGCTCCCCCAAGCTCTCAGTCAGCCGCTTGACATCAGAAAAAAGCTGGCTGTCCTCCACAACTCCAATTATAGAATGTTTGCCCCGTTTTGGCTAGGGTAGTGCGCTTGTTCATATGATTAGCGACACCTCACCCCCTTAGTCCCCCTCTCCTCTCAGAAGAGGGGGAGAGATAGAGAAGAGGGGCTGACGCCCCTCTTAGACGCCCCAGAAGTAAGAGAGTTAAAGAAAGGCAAACCTCTCTTGGATACCCCCAAAAGCAGGAGAGTTAAAGAGAGGCGAAGCCTCTCTTAATTAAATATTTCCCCCTTCCCCTCTAGGGGAAGGGGGTCAGGGGGATGGGGCTAATGCTGCGGAGAGACGAAAATAGCCGGCTATCTTTTACCTTTCTGCCCGCGGTCGAAGATAAAATCCTTTTTGTTCCTAGCCCGAGCCAGAGCCAGCCTAGCGGTGGGGATAAACTTTAGCAGTATTACTAAGCCGAGGACAATGCTGAAGATAATAAACGGTGTCGATTTCATGCCCAGCCAGGCGATGAAGGGCATCGATAATAGCCCAATGCCCATAGACAGGGCAACATTACGGGTGATGATGAAGGGTATTAAGATTACGGCGAAGAAGAAGGCTAATCCAAGCGGATACCCATAGACGGGCAGCAAAACAAATAGGCCACCTATGGCGGCGCCCATACCCTTCCCCCCGCTGAATTTCAGCCAGACCATCCAGTTATGACCAACCACTGCCGCCACTGCTGCCGCCAGAACGAAGGGTGGGGACACATCCAGCAGCCATTGGGCTATGGCGACGGCGGCTGCCCCCTTACCCAGGTCAACAATGCCCACCACCGCTGCCGGAATAAACCCCACCTCACGGTAGACATTCAAGCCACCGACATTACCCCCCCCCAGCTGGCGGACGTCCTTGCCCGCAGCCACACGGGTAGCAAGATAGGCTGTCGGAATAGAACCAAGTAGATAACCAAGGATTACCGCTATAATTCCGTTAACCACTAACCCTCCTTATAAAAAGCAAATCCTAAGGTTCCCGTGCCGCAGGCATAGCCCATTACCGGACTAAACCCGGTAATCCAGAGTTCCGCACAATTGAATTCTGATGATACCCGCTCCTTCAGCCTCTGGGCATCATCTAGAGCATAGGCATGCATCACCGCCACATGAACTGGACTCTGCCCTACCCTGTCTCTCATTATCTTAAGCATCCGCTCTATACCACGTTCCCGGCTTCTCACTGCGCCGTTAAAACGGATCAGCCCTGAGGACATAGTAAGTACTGGTTTGATATTAAGCATAGACCCCACCTGGGCGGCTATCTTGGGTATGCGCCCGGTGCGGTAAATATGGCGGATGGTATCCAAGAAAGCAACAAAGTTAACCCTGCCTCTCATTTCCTCAGCGGCTTTAACCACCTCGGACAGGCTCTTACCTTCGTCTGCGGCTCGAGCCGCAGCTAAAGCAACAAAGCCCTCAGCCGCAGTAGCCATTTGAGAATCCAATACCTCTATGGAGACGTGGGGAAATTCAGCCTTGAGGCGTTCTCTAGCTTCCAGGGCAGCATTATAGACCGCGCTGAGCTTAGCGGAGAGAGTGATACAGAGAATGCTCTCGGTCTCGGTGCTTGCCTCACGACAGGCTTTATACCACTCCCCAGGATTGCCACCAGATGCCTTAAAAGAATCAGGGTTCTTTAAAAATAGCTCATATGCCTCATCAGGGGTTATATCCACCCAGTCTTTATAGACTTTGCCCCCAATGGAAAAGCTAACCGGTGCAATCCTAATCCCATACTGCTCCGCCAGTTCTTTGGTGAGACAAGATATACTATCGGTAACAATAACTACCTTGTCAGCCATATCAGCAGTACCACGCTCTTTAGCCTTCAGCGTAGAAAGCCAGACCCAAGGTTCCGGTACCAGTGGCATAGCCCATCAGCGGACTAAACTCACTAATCCAGAGCTCAGCGCAATTGAATACCGACGCCACTCTATCCTTCAACCGCCGGGCTTCATCCAAAGCATAGGCATGCATTACCGCAACATGAACTGGTCTTTGTCCCGCCTTGTCTCTCATCACCTTAAGCATCCGCTCCACGCCATTCTCTCTACTTCTTACTGCCCCCATAAAACGCACCACCCCTGAGGAGATAGTCAGCAGTGGTCTGATATTAAGCATCGACCCGGCTAGGGCGGCTATCTTGGGTATGCGCCCAGAGCGGTAAACATAGCGGATTGTATCCAGAAAGGCGATGAATGTAACCTTGCCTCTTATTTCCTCAGCCACTTGAACCACCTCAGCCAGACTTTTACCTGCTTTTGCCGCCTGAGCCGCCGCCAGGGCAACCAGACCCTCGGCGGCAGTAGCCAGCTGAGAGTCCACCACCTCAATAGACGTCTGAGGAAGCTCATCCTTAGCTTGCTCTCTAGCTAGTTTGGCAACATCATGCGTGGTACTCAACCTAGCTGAGGCAGTAACACAGAGGATATTCTCGGCAAGATTGCTTACTTCCCGATAAGCCTCAAGGTAATCCATAGGCGATGGTGCTGATGAGCCCCAGGACTCAGGGTCCTTTAAAAATAGCTCATAGGCTTCAGAGGGGTCTATATCCACCCAGTCTTTATAAATCTTGCCGTTAAAGTGGATATTGAGCGGCACAATCCTAATCCCATATTGCTTTACCAGTTCCTTGGTTAGACAGGCTAGGCTATCAGTGATAACAGCTACCTTTTGCATCATAGCCTCCGGGATTTTGCCTAAGTTGCCGATTGCTGTCCGGTGTGCCTCAGCGTGCGTTCTACTAGCGCCGGGCTGAGCAGAAGAAGCAACATCACCACAATTAGAATCAAGAGGGCGGGGAGACTAAGCCTACCTTCAGTATAATAGGCGACCATGGTTAGAGTTATTAACCCCGATACAACCA
>Ga0315296_10002756_pt1 | contig 14866 bp, 15 predicted proteins | sample YL17G14_18_MG_FD_203921 | JGI IMG/M metagenome (GOLD analysis project Ga0315296, IMG submission 203921) | Sediment microbial communities from Yellowstone Lake, YNP, Wyoming, USA - YL17G14_18 | ecosystem: Environmental > Aquatic > Freshwater > Lake > Sediment | place: USA: Wyoming | collected... | reverse complement strand
TCTGTTATTCTAAAGAAAGTTTGCGGCGTTCTCGTCCTTTTGGGCGGGGTATATCTGATTTATACAGCACCATAATCACGTGAGAAATAAATTCAGGGTGGAGACGAATAAATGAAGAAAGAAGAAATCAAAAAAATTGTCCGGGAGGGTTATCGGAAAGTTGCCCGCTCATCGGATAATTGTGTCCCACAGGAATGTTGCTGCGGCGGCGGAATAAATTCGGCGAAGACCATCAGCAGAAAAATCGGATATTCCGAAGAAGATATGCAAAAGGTGCCGGAGGGTGCGAATCTGGGATTAGGTTGCGGAAATCCGATTGCCCTGGCTTCTCTTAAACAGGGCGAAACGGTGCTTGATTTAGGTTCAGGCGCCGGATTTGATTGTTTTCTCGCAGCAAATAAAGTCGGCCCGGCCGGAAAGGTCATCGGCGTCGATATGACCCCTGAAATGCTCAGTAAAGCAAGAGCGGGTATTTCCAGGTTCACAGAAAAAACTGGACTTTCCAATGTCGAGTTCAGACTTGGCGAAATTGAGCACCTTCCTGTCGCAGATTCATCTATCGATGTAGTAATCTCAAACTGTGTAATCAATCTTTCGCCTGATAAGCAGCAGGTCTGGAATGAAATCGCCCGCGTGTTAAAATCGGGCGGTAAAGCGTGTGTCTCTGACCTTGCTTTAAAGAAACCTTTGCCAAAGAAAGTTCTCGATTCTGCCGCCGCACTGGTAAGCTGTGTCGCTGGTGCGGTTCTTGTCGATGAAACTATAAAAATGGCAAAGCAGGCAGGTTTGGGTGATATTCAGACAGATGAGAAGGCATACAGCATTGATGTAATGGCTGATTGTAACGACCCGCTCTACCGACAAGTAAAAGAGTTTTTGCCGCAGGGTGCAAAGCTTAGCGACTATATCATTAGTGTAAATATCACAGCATTCAAAAATAATAAATAAAGAATTCAGATATGGCACAACATAAAACAGAACAGGCTCAGGAAAAAGGGTTAAATATTTTTGAAAAATACCTGACAGTCTGGGTAATACTTTGCATTGTGTGCGGGATTGTACTGGGCAAGGTTGCCCCACAATTTGCAAAGTCGCTTGACGGAATGGCCATTTATGTAAACAACGCCCCCATCGTATCAATCCCGATTGCAGTCTGTCTTTTCTTTATGATGTACCCAATAATGGTCAAAATCGACTTCGCAGAGGTCCTCAAGGCAGGCAAAAGCATAAAGCCCGTGGGACTTACCCTCTTTGTCAACTGGGCAATCAAGCCATTTACGATGTATGCCATTGCACTATTTTTTCTCGGCACTTTGTTTTACGGTTTTATCGGCGGCGAAGCTGCCGACCTTGTGAAGATGCCGTTCGGCCTCGACCTGCCTCTCGGGGCGGCTTACGGAGTGGGCAGGGTCGTTATGGAAAACGGTGTCAAAATGCTTCAGGTGCCGCTGTGGCGGAGCTACCTTGCCGGCTGCATCCTCCTCGGCATCGCACCCTGCACGGCGATGGTCCTTGTTTGGGGATACCTCGCCAAAGGAAACGACGGCCATACCCTTGTTATGGTCGCTATCAATTCCCTTTCTATGCTTTTCCTTTATGGGCCGCTCGGCGGTTTTCTTTTGGGTGTTGGTAAACTGCCGGTTCCGTGGCAGGCATTGCTTTTGTCGATAGCGATTTATGTAGCTCTGCCATTATTTGCCGGATTCATCTCCCGCAAATGGATTATTGCTCATAAAGGCATTGACTGGTTCGAGCAAAAGTTCCTTCACGTTCTTACACCCGTCACCATTATCGCCCTTTTATTAACGCTCGTCCTTTTGTTCTCATTCAAAGGTGAAGTTATTCTTTCCAATCCGTTGACGATTCTATGGATTGCGATTCCCCTGTTTATACAGACAAATCTTATATTTTTCATCGCTTATGTCCTCGCTAAGGTATTAAAGCTCAGTTATGCCGACGCCGCCCCATCGGCTATGATAGGCGCATCAAACCATTTTGAAGTGGCGATAGCCACCGCCACGATGCTCTTCGGCCTCTCCTCAGGGGCCGCTCTGGCAACAGTCGTTGGCGTCCTCATAGAAGTGCCGGTTATGCTGATGCTGGTCAAAATATGCCTGAGCACCCAGAACTGGTTCAGGAAACACTAATGATGTCGCTGTTTGTCTTACCGCCGCCCATTCGTTGTTGACTTTTCTAAGGCCCAGCAGTATATAGTATCTGCCGAAAGTTTACATAATAAGGAACCTTAAAATGGACCCTTCGATTTTCAAGGCGTATGATATAAGAGGCATCTATCCTGACCAGCTCAACGAAGAAGATGCTTGGAAAATCGGTTGCGCAACTGCACGTTTTTTGCCCTCTCTGGTCAGCGGTTATGAGCGCGGCCAGGCACATTCACGCTCTATCTGTGTCGGCCACGATATGAGAACCCACAGCAAGGCCCTGGTGAATGCTCTTATAGATGGAATAAATTCCGCGGGTATAAACGTCATTGATATAGGTATGGTTGACACGCCGCAGATGTACTTCGCAGTCAATCATCTCGGCACTTGTGGCGGCATCCAGGTTACAGCCTCGCATAATCCTGCCAAGTATAATGGCTTCAAAATATCAGGCCTACAGGCCAAACCTGTCGGTGTCGATACAGGCCTAAAAGACATAAAGCACATCGCAACTGCTTTAATCCACACAAAAGGCAGGGTAACAGGCTCCGTTGAAAAGTATGATTTGACCACAGACTACAAAAACCATGTTCTCAAATTCTTAAAACCGAATATCAGGCCGATGAAAATCGCCATCGATGCCTCAAATGGTATGGCAGGAAAAATGGTGCCCGAACTTTTCACAAAACTCCCGATAGAAATAATCGCTCTTAACTTCGAGCACACCGGCAAATTCAAACACGAGCCTAATCCTCTTATCGAGGAAAATCTCGCCGACGTGAAAGCCGCTGTCAGGAAGAATAAATGTGACTTCGGTATCTGTTTCGATGGCGACGCCGACAGGTTAATGCTCGTCGATGAAAAAGCTGCCAATATCGGTTGTGACTTATTGACTGCTCTGATGGTCCCATACTTCTTGAAAAAGCAACCTCGGTCTGTTATCGTCTACGACCTCCGCAGCAGTTGGGTCGTAATCGAAGAAATCATCAAAAATGGCGGCACACCCCGAAGGGAACGCGTCGGCCACGCTTTTATGAAAAAAGCATTGCGCGATTCTCACGCAATCTTTGGCGGTGAAGTCTCAGGCCATTTTTATTATCGCGACAACTTTTATACCGACTCCGCCCTGATTACTTTCGTCCACGTATTAAACATCCTCAGTGAAGCTAAACAGCCCATCAGCGAACTCATCAAACCTCTGCGAAGATACTATAGCAGCGGCGAAATAAACTTCGAGGTCGAGGATAAGCAAGGCAAGCTCAACGACCTTGCAAAAAGATATGGCGACGGACAAATCGACCACCTCGACGGTATCACCATACGCTATAAAGACTGGTGGCTTAACTGCCGCCCAAGTAATACCGAGCCTCTGTTGCGGCTGACCGTCGAGGCCAAAACCAAAAAAACATTCGATGAGAAGTTCCCTGAAATCGCCAAACTGTTCGGAAAGCCGGTCAAGGTAAAAAAAACAGCCGGCAAGAAAAAGAAAAAAACAGGTAAAAAATAAAAAGCAACAGTTGAGTCAAAAGACTTCTTGTTTTGGCATAAAAAAATTTTCATCTGAACAATATATGGAAATGTACACAAAAACGTATCAAACGCCAAACGGTCTCGTGGAAGGAATGCAGGTCAAATGGGCCGGCTTCAATATATTATTGGTGACCGGCTCAAAAGGCTTCTTGGCCTGCCCGGCCATCGACGTCGATGCCTGCCAGCGCTACGGAGTCGCCGCAGCCTTGGTTGAAAGTACGCCCGACAATCCCATCGGCACTCTTGAGCGTTTCCCAAACCGAAAGATTACCAAGGTAAATGCAAACGCCGGAAAACTCCGCATCAAAGAGGGGATGGACGTCACCGATGCCTTCGCCCTTATTGCATAATATGCAAAACCACACTGAAAAAACAGAAAGGTAGGGAGATTATGAAAATCGAAAAGCATTTCTATCTTCTAACCATCATCACCGCAATCTTATGCACCCCCGCCTGCGGAGAGGTTGAGTTGCCTCGGGAAGTGGAATCTTCGTTAATCAGCCAGGTTAATCCAACTTTAGCTGGATTGGAAGAATTGTATGTGCTTGTTGCACCGACCGATTCAGAGCCGAATAAAAACGCTCAGCTCTGGAAAGAAATCGAAACACGAATAGAAAACAAGCTCAAAGATGCGGGCATCAAATTACTCCCTTCTCTTTATCTCGGGCAGAGAGTAATCCCCCTCGGTATTCCAACTCTTAAAGTTGAGATAGGTATGCTCAAGCTCAACGATTCTCAGCAGTATGTTTTTCACGTCCCAATGTCATTATCTCGAATGGTGCACTTAGTAAAACAGCCAAGGCCGGACCTAATGGCCGATGTCTGGAAAACCGAGCCGGCAATGCAGGCGACGTCTGTACAGGATATGCCCGCCACAGTTACAAACGCAGTCCTGGAACAAGTTGAAGCATTTATCCACGCCTACCTCGTGGCCAATCCGCCGGACAAAAGGACCGCTGACGTTGATAACGCTACCATAAGTTCAAAAGAAATCGCCAGACCGGCCCCCAAACCGCCGGTAGCCGAATACAAATTTGTCGCATCGAAAAACAGTCAGGTCTTCCACAAAGCCGATTGCAGCTCAGCCAGGAGAATCAGCCCGGAAAATCTCATCGGCTACAACACCACCGATGAAGCAACCCAGGCCGGAAAAAGACCCTGCAAGCGTTGTAAACCCTAACGCGCTCTCCGTTCGCCACCTGTGATTATGTAAGTTTATGGTTTCCAATTTTAATAGAAAGGCCACAAGTTGAATAAAGTCGCTGAATATGAAAAACAGCCGTTCGTTAAAGACCGATTGGCATCGATTGATGCGCTCCGGGGATTTGATATGTTCTGGATTATCGGCGGCGGAGCAGTTTTTTTGAGCTTAAATGAAATCTTCAATAGCCCCCTAACGGCATTTATTGCAAAACAGCTCGACCACGTCGAATGGGAAGGCTTTCACTTTGAGGATTTGATATTTCCTTTGTTCCTCTTCGTAGTAGGCGCGGTTCTGCCGTTTTCGGTTCTGAAACGAATAGAGCGAGGCCAGAGCCGCACCAGCGTTTACCTCCATATTATTAAACGCACGGTGACACTAATTTTGCTCGGCCTGATACTCAATGGCCTGTTTCGATTCAACTGGCAACAGATGCGCTGGCCCGGCGTACTCCAGCGTATCGGGCTTTGCTACTTCTTTGCCGCCTTGCTGGTGATGAACACAAAATGGCGCACTCAAGCGATAGTTACTGCCGTGATTTTGCTCCTGTACTGGGCTGCAATGACTATCGTTCCCGTGCCGGGTTATGGCCCGGGTCTTATCACGCCCGAAGGTTGTTTATCCTCATACATCGACCAGCAGCTCCTGCCAGGCAAAATCTACGAGCAACATTATGGTTACGGCGATAACGAAGGAATAATCTCCACCCTGCCGGCCATCTGCACGGCCCTTATCGGCGCACTGGCAGGACATTGGCTACGCTCAAATCGCCCCCAAAATCGAAAGGCGATGGGACTGGTGCTGATGGGACTGCTGAGTCTGGTTGCAGGATATGCCTGGGGAATTTACTTCCCCGTTATTAAAAAAATCTGGACCAGCTCTTATGTCCTGGTCTCCGCCGGCTATAGCTTATTGCTGCTTGCATTTTTCTATTGGGTCATTGATGTCAAAAGATATAAAAAATGGGCCTTTTTCTTCATCGTCATCGGCCTGAACGCCATCACAATATATGTCGTCGAGTGGGTTGTGAACTTTGACGTCATTGCCGGTTATTTAGTTCAGGGTGTGGCTGAACTTGCCGGCTCAGCCAAACTCCTGATTCTTGCGCTCGGGGCGCTAATGCTCAAATGGCTGCTCTTATGGCTTTTATACCGTCAAAAAATATTCTTGAAAGTCTAACTACATAGCAGGTTATAATTACGGCTCCCGCCTTTGAAATGGATACTTAACAAGAAATTCTTTATGAATAGAAAAAAACAAATTCAAACAGATGACATTTACAAAAGTGTCCCCCTTGAGGAAATTCCTTGGAATATCGAGACCCCGCCTCAGCTTTTGGTTGAATTGGTTGACAGCGGAAAAATACAGCCCTGCAAAGCCATTGATTTGGGTTGTGGCTTGGGTAATACCGCTATTTATCTGGCAGGCAGAGGCTTCGATGTCACCGGCGTCGATTTCTCACCGACAGCCATAAAAATAGCTAAGGAAAACGCCCGGAAAAAAAACGTCAGGTGCCGCTTCTTCGTAGGAGATGTTCTCGACATTCTTGCAAAATTCAATCAAAGCTGGGACTTCGCTTACGATTGGGGGCTGCTGCATCATACATTCCCTCAGAAAAGGCAAAAATACCTCAAAAATGTCCGCCGTTTACTTAACCCCAAAGGTAAATATCTGTCTGTATCTTTTAGCGAAAAAGATACAGCTTTCGCAGGCACCGGAAAATACAGAAAAACAAAGTTTGGCACTATCTTATATTTCTCCTCCCAAGATGAATTAAAAAAATTATTTCAGAAATACTTTGTGATAATCGACCTTCGGACAGTTAAAATCAGCGGTAAATTTGAACCTCACGTGTTCAACTATGTTTTTGCAGAAAAAAAATAAAATAACAAAAGATAAACGGTCGGGCCATTATGGGTTTAATCACGATAATAGTTATAGCCGTTGCCCTGGCGATGGACACCTTTGCCGTCTCTGTCGTCAGCGGTTCGGCATATAAACACCTGCAGATAAAGCACATTTTTCGCATGGCTGCTTTCTTCGGCGGCTTTCAGGCGATTATGCCCTTAATCGGCTCCCTCGCAGGGATAACTGTAAAACGATACCTCGAAAATTATGACCATTGGGTTGCCTTTGCGCTGTTAAGTGCGGTCGGCCTCAAAATGCTCTACGAATCATTCAAAATCGCCCCCGCTAAGCAAATCTTTAATCCTTCGAATATCCTTATCTTATTAGTCCTCTCAGTTGCCACCAGTATCGATGCCCTGGTCGTCGGCATAACACTTTCTTTTTTGAAAGTCTCAATCGCAGTCGCTGTTGTAATAATTGGCCTTGTAACATTCCTGCTCTCATATCTTGGCGTTTTCATCGGCAAAAAAATCGGGCACTTCTTCGAAAGCAAGATCGAAGCCGCAGCAGGCTTGCTCCTTTTCGCACTCGGCCTGAAAATTCTCCTTCAGCATCTGTTCTTCTAAGTTCCCGCAAAGTTATCTCAAAAGCATCCTTGTCAGCAGGTCATATATCTGTTATAGATTATTGCAGACCGCTTCCGAAAACTTTATGCTCGTAGCTGGCTCAAATATCGCAAGTAGCACCCTCAGAATTGCAAAGGGTAAACATTAATGAGGCGACGATTGAACATCATAGTGCTGGTCGATGCGACAGCCATTCCTGCCAACGACCCTCATTTCAATTCCACCCCGGAAACCCCAACCACTGAATATTACGTAATCGCAGCATTGCGCACCTTGCAGCACAATGTATCAATCCTCGGAGCAGTAAACAACGTCGGAACAATCATCAGCTCCCTCAAAGAACAAAAACCAGATATCGTTTTCAACCTAACTGAACAATTCGCTGGAGACCGCCAGTTCGATAAAAACATCACCGCACTTCTTGAATTGGTAAATATCCCTTTTACCGGAACCGGCCCCACAGGATTGATGCTCTGTCGCGACAAACGCCTTTGCAAGCAGCTCCTTTCTCTGCACAAAATCCGCGTCCCTTCCTTTATCTACCTGCCTCCTGATAGGTCGATCTTTGTCCCAAGGTCACTTCGCTACCCTCTCGTTGTCAAACCCGCCTTCGAAGACAGCTCCGAAGGTATTTCTAACGCCTCACTTGTTGCAAATGAATCGGCCCTCAGAGAACGTGCAAAATTTGTCCACGAACGATGGCACGAGGCCGCCATCGCTGAAGAATATATCAAAGGACGAGAACTTTACGTCAGCATCATCGGGAACAAAAAACTCATCGTTTTTCCAATCCGGGAATGTCTCTTCGAATCCAACGAAGGTGAAGGACCTCAACTCGCTACATACCGCGTAAAATGGAATGAAAAATTCCGAAAAAAATGGAATATCGATTTTGGATTCGCCGGCCTTGACACTCCAACAGTCAAAAATATCGAACGCACCTGCAAAAGAGTATATCGCCTCCTGCAAATCAGAGACTATGGCCGTATAGACCTCAGACTTACTCCCGAAAATAAACTCGTAATTCTTGAAGCCAATTCCAACCCGGACATTGCTTCGGGAGAAGATGTAGCCGAAGCGGCAAAAAAGGTAGGTATCTCTTACGAAAAGCTTATTGAACGTATCCTCCGTATTGCCTTGCAGCGTTATGGCTGAGTTTACTAAAAAACATACTGCCGCAAAAAATTATAAAAATTGAATGTCGAAGTTTTTGGACAAGCTTGTCCTATGCAGGTTTCATAAAGGCGATTTCCTATGAGTTCGAAAGTATATTTTATCAAAGCATCGGTCAGTGACGGCGTGCAAACGCTCTCTGACAAAGCCGTCAAATTATTCGATGCAGCAAAATTGGAAAACTGCTTTGCAGAAAACGATTTCACTGCCGTTAAAGTCCATGTCGGCGAAGCAGGCAACAACACCTACATAAAGGCCCCCTGTATTAAGGGTCTGGTAGATAAGCTGCTCTCGCTCAAAACAAAACCGTTCCTGACCGACACAAATGCCTTGTATTCAGGACAAAGGCACAACGCTATCGACCATCACATCACCGCTGCCGACCACGGCTTCTCCCTAAACGTTTTAGGCATACCCTTCATTGTCTCCGATGGAATACACGGAACCGCCGAGACTACCGTAAAGGTCAACGCCGAGATTAACAAGGAAGTCTTCATCGCCTATGATATCGCAAGATGCCAGTCAATGCTTTCTGTTGCCCACTTTACCGGCCATATCGCCACCTGTCTTGCAGCTACGTTAAAAACACTCGGTATGGGTTGCGCAAGTCAGAAGGGCAAAATGCTCCAGCACACAGCTCTTTCGCTTACTATCGGCGACGCCTGCAAACGCTGCGGCGAATGTCTCAAGCACTGTCCCGCCGACGCTGTCACGCTGGACGATGTCAAGGCGCACATCAATCAGGACAAATGCATTAGCTGCGCAGAATGTTTGGCCGTCTGCAGATTCGACGCCGTCAAATACAACTGGGGCGAGGAAGACCAAAACCTCCAGAAAAGTATCGCCGAATACGCCCTCGGTGTCCTGAAAAACAAAAAAGGTAAAGCCGCTTTCTTTAATTTCCTCATCTCAATCACCAAAGATTGCGACTGCTTTGACACTCCCGATATGCCGAACATCGTCGATGATATCGGCATACTCGCCTCAACCGACCCAGTTGCTCTCGATAAGGCCTCCCTCGACCTGGTCGAGGAAAAAACCGGCAAAAAACTCCAGAACCTCATCGGAAATAAAAAGCTAAACCCTCTTCACCAGCTCCGGCACGCCGAACACATCGGCCTCGGAAGTGCCGATTATGACCTCATAAACGTCGATTACCGTCAAAAATAATAAATTTCGTTAAATATTTACCTAACTTTTGCTTGCATTTTGTCAGATTATCGCTACACTTTGTGCTATGTCTTTAGGCCAGATAATAAGAAAAAAGCGGGAGCAGTTAAATCTCACTCTCGATGAGGTCAGCAGAAGCACTGGCTTCTCCAAACCCTATCTATCCACCATTGAAACCGGCAAGGTCAAAAACCCCCCAAGCGACCAGCTCCTTACTAAGCTTGAAAAGACTCTTAAATTTGAGCCGGGTCTGCTTCTGCACATTGCTCATTTGGAGCATCTCCCTCCGGATATCCGCCAGAAATACGAATCCGCTGAAGCAGAAAAACAAAAACTCCGACACCTTATAAAAAACCTCATTCACAAAAAAAACGCCAAAGCCCATCTCGACAAACTCTTCGCAGAAACTAAATTAGATACCGAAAGCAATAGCACACCCGTCTCAGCAGGTCGACTTGTCCCCATCATAAACAAAATCGCAGCCGGCTATCCCGCCGATTTCGATGACCTTGACTACCCCGTCGGCATAGCTGACGATTACGTCCGTTGTCCTGACATCCACGACCCTAATGCCTTCGCTGTTCGGGTCGTAGGCGATTCTATGGAGCCAAAGTTCAGAGAGGGTGACATCGTTGTCTTCTCCCCGGCTTCCGAAGTCCACAATGGCGATGACTGCTTTATCCGTCTTGCGATTCCGCACGAGACAAGTTTTAAGAGAGTATTTTTCGAACCGGAAAATAAAGTTCGCCTCCAGCCAAGAAACGAAAAATACTCCCCTATTATCATTGACGGCAAACGCATCAACGGTCTATACCGTGCCGTCATAAAATACGAAAAACTTTAAAACCTTGTCCCTATTGTTTAGCGGCCGCCGGCACGGCAACCCTTAAATTTTTGTTCCCGAAAGGGGTTGTTGTTCCGACAACCGCTAAACCTTTTGCCCCGCAACTGCTAAGACTAATGCGAAAACCTTTGAAGCGCCGGCTTGTTTCAATGTCTTTGCGCACTCGTTTAACGTGGCGCCGGTCGTCTTTATGTCATCAACAAGACATATATTCCGCTTGCCAAAGTTATGTCCCCTGCGAACACCAAATGCCCCCGCAACATTCCTCGCACGAGCAGCAAAACTTGCCATCGTCGGCTGCGACCTCGTCCTGCGAACCCTCGCAAGCTCAGTATTAACCTTAGCCGATGGATGCCTCAGCTTTTTGGCAATAATTAGCGATTGGTTATAACCGCGCGCCAATCGCCTCGTCCAGTGCAGCGGCACAGGTACAAAAAATTCTATCTCATTTGCAAAACCGCTTCCCTCCAACGCGGAATTACCCAAAAAACCCAGGACAGTATCCAGTTCCGTCTGCCCCTTCTTAAAGGAAAGTATCATCCTTTGCAGCGCCTCCCTGTAAACCCCTACCCGCGATATCTCATCAAAGTGAATTTCCTTGCCCTGGCATTCCGGACACGCCCCCTCTAAAATCGCAAATTTGCTAACATCTCGACCGCACCTCCGACAATAATCACCACCGGTACAACTCACAAGCTCCCCCCAGCAGTTCTTACATAAACTATTATCACCTTCAAATATACTCCCCCCGCAACTGCTGCACACCGCAGGCCAGAAAAGATGGTTCAATCCCCCCACAGTATATCTGCCCCATTCTCTGAGCTTCATCGTATCCACACCGCCATTATATAAACTTTGGAATCAGGCTCAACGTCAATCTCCGACGGGTACCAAATCACAGTAGCAAAAACGGTTCTCTCTTAAAACGACTTGCCCCTTTCTGTGAAGGACCTTCTTGCCAAATAGCGGGCCGGCATATACGAACGAATGAAATTCCCCGTTTTCTCCGCATCGGTCAACCGTCCCGGGAAGCTCGCTTAAAAATCGCCTGTTAAATATCCTGCCGACGAATCTTCCCTCAAGGGCATTTGTGTCAACGCAGGTGATAATCGCTTTGTAACCCGACTCTATGAACCTGCAGGCAAGCTCGGTTGTATCCGCACCCCATACAGGAAATATCCCCTTCATCCCCATCTTAGACAGGTTGTCTTCTCGATATCTCCTTACATCTTCCAGAAAAATATCACCGAAAACTACCGAAGATACTCCTGCCGCCAGATACCTTTCCAGAACCTGCCGCATCCCGGACTCATACTCCCTGACATCTGCGCCTTTTGAAATATATACTTTTTCAAGTGCGATTCCGAGCGACTCTGCCTGCCGCTCAACCAGAACACGGCGGACGCCGTGCATACTGATTCTGTCGTAATCCTGTGTTATCGTTGTTAATAAGGCTGCTACCTCATACTTGCTGCTTCTGTGAATTTCCCCAAGTGCAAGAACGCTGTCTTTGCCGCCGCTCCATCCGACCAGGACTTTTTCCTTATCCGCCATATACCGTTAGTCCAAATCAAACAGTGTATTATCCAGCGGCTCAAACCACCCAAGATTCATACCGTCAAAATCCTTATTATATGCTTTAGTGCCTTCATACTTGGCCTTCTGCCGGGTATCGCAGTGTCCGTCCGACCAGCCGACGTTTGCGCCTCCCTTGTGTCGAAAATGAATGCTCGGCAGCGGATGAATTTTCATCAACCGACCATCGTATATCCAGAAATAGGGTTCAGCAAATGAATACTCGATTAGCATACCTCTCTGATTAAATCCTGTATCGGCAAACATCAATGTCTTGTCTGGCTTGGAGACCGATGTGATATTCGTCGTCTCGCTGTATCTTTCCTCGTAACCGAGCCCGCTCCGCCACAGGCAACTGCCGATGTAGCTCATATTATACCCGTATCCGCCGCATCCTTTCTCAAAGCTCTCCTGCCATTTTAGACCGCTTGTATATCTGACCTTCGCCGGACATTCCTTGACCTTCCCACCAGTCAGATAGCCGGCTAATGGCCCTTGATACGGGTCAAACGGCTGGTCTTTATCGTCCCTTACGCCGTGCCAGCGATGATACCCGCCGGCGCCGTTCCATATATCGCTTGCTGCCGCAACAAAAAATCCGTCATGCTCATCACTATACCCGATATTCGCCAGCACAAGCTGCCGAAGGTTGCTCCGGCAAACCGCACTTTGCGCACTGGACCTCGCCGTAACCAATGCAGGAACCGATATTGCCATAAGCAAACCAATAGTTGAAATCACTACCAGCAGCTCAGTCAGTGTAAATGCTTTTAGTTTTGAATCGGCCATAAGCTTCCCGCAAATATCACTCAATTACGCCAGCTTTCTTTGCCGAGCCATTGGTTGCTGAACTCGCCAAGGTCAAGCTCATCAATCACTAAATCCGCCGGCTCAGCCAAATCGCATCGGCCAATCCAGTTGGCCTGGCCAAAATGGCTACGCCACGCTGACCCAAACAGCGCAAAATCGAACATATCGACTACGCCGTCCAGATTGATATCTGCAGAATATTCTTGCTCCATCAGAACACCTATCGCCTCGAGATCCAGACCTCCTGAACCCCATGTTACCCATGCGTCATATATTGGATGGTTGGCATCGAAGTTTTGCCAGTTCGGCCAACTGTTTGGGTCGGTATGCTTGACAGCTTCATCATTAAAATCACCGCTGCCGGGTATATCAACTATACGAACATAATTTATATTGTTGATATCGACAATACCGAGAACGACATTCGGGTCATCGGTGATGTCATTCAAATCAAATGGCGTGCCGATGCACAGTCCTGATGCATTAGGGTGCTTGCCGGCAAGCCCGAAAACATCGCTAATCTCAAGCGTCCCGTATGCTCCGACGGCTCCTGCTGTTAATGATACCGTCGGAAATCTCGCAAAATTTATCCCGTCGGAAGACACTTCCACATATCCTAATTCCGCAAACATCTCACCGGCAACCGAGCCGCCGGATGTGTCGTATTCACTGATAAAACCGTTCTCGAAAACCGCAAAATCATAACCGTTCACATCCTGTATCAGCTCATTAAAAGACAGCACTATATAACCGGGCGGCTCGTTCGCATCGATTTGCTCCTGTTCTAAGTCGCCGAGACTGACAATGTCGATATTATTCCCTGTAGCTGCTCCTAATGCCTTACTTGCATTTGACCATTGGCTGTCCACGCCTGGCGCAGGACTATAACTTACTACACCTGTTGCCCAGCCCTTAAACAGCGGATTCAATACCGCATCCGCATCGCACGGGTCCGCATGACGCCAGTCGTCTCCGATATATCCGTTTACTCCAGCTTCCGTATAAGGCCCAGCCTTGGTGATGGCCGCTAAGTAAAAACAAGCAATGAGAAAAAGCATTAGTGTTTTTCTGCTAAACATCGTTTTTCTCTCCATATTATGGGTGGGGCTTCTGCCATAGCCCCACCCATTTGTTGAGCTGGCATATCTATACCAAAACAGCAAAGACTGTTTATGCCCAGCGTTTTCTAACAAGCAGTCCTCCAAATCCCAACAGGGCTATCGTGCCGGGCTCAGGCACAACCGTATCCGCCGCAAAATACGCCGGCGTATTCATTCCCCACACGCCGACGTCGCTCGACGACAGCGCAAACTCCAGACTTTTGACCACACTCAGCGACGTTAAATCAACAGACTCCCACGTATCTAAAATATAATCGAGGCTGTTATCTGCAAAGCGGTAATCAGCTAAATAAAAGTCAACCGTCCCTGTCGCCTCGCCGCCGGAATCCTTGCCCGTTATCGTCAGCAAAAACCAGTCCTCGTCATTCCCGCTTCCGCCGCCAAACTTCTTGGCGAACGCATCACCGTTTAGCATCGAGTAATAAGCATAGTTGTTGTTTGTAACGTATAAGCTATCGAGAGCTCCTGCTATATCCAGCGTAGCTGTAGGCGGCTGAGCCCAGCCGACATAGCCGATGGCATAATTACTCGAACCACTCTGACCGTAGCCGACAATAGCATTATATTGACCGGCCATCCCGCTCGTTGTCGTGTCTGTTATATTCGAGTATGAAAATCCGTCCCACGAGCTATACATCGTATTGTAATTATTATTATAGTAGGCGCCGCCGCTTCGGAAACCGCCTGACTCATCCGAGCCGTTCCAGTACGATTCCGGCCCAAGGGACAAATCCTCAAAATCACTCACCACCGCCGCACACGCCGAACCTGTTATCGCAAAAACAATCATAGTGCATATCATATTC
>Ga0315296_10002755_pt1 | contig 14867 bp, 20 predicted proteins | sample YL17G14_18_MG_FD_203921 | JGI IMG/M metagenome (GOLD analysis project Ga0315296, IMG submission 203921) | Sediment microbial communities from Yellowstone Lake, YNP, Wyoming, USA - YL17G14_18 | ecosystem: Environmental > Aquatic > Freshwater > Lake > Sediment | place: USA: Wyoming | collected... | reverse complement strand
AGAGCTTATGGAAAGCAAGGGGGTGGGTCCGGCCAAGGCTGCCACCCTTTTGGCCGCCTTTGGGCTTGCCCGAAGGCTCGAAAGCAAAGAGATGAAGAGGGGCACACAGTTCAAGACGAGCGCTGATGTGTATCATCATTTTCGCGGCAAGCTCAAGGGTCTCAATAAGGAGAGGTTTCTTGTTGTGCTCCTGGACAGCAAGAACAGGGTGATCCGCGATGTCCTCATCTCCGAGGGAAGCCTCACCGGAAGCCTCGTCCAAGCAAGAGAAGTGCCGTGCATAAGCATACCCTGTGTTTTGAAAGGGGAAATGAGCTTAAGCACTTGACATCTTTCGGGGATTTTGGTATTATTAATCATAATAAAATGGTTTTTAAAGAATACATAAAAGGGGATGAACTGGGTTTTGTTCCAGTTTTTTCTGACCAGGAGAGGCAACGATATCCCCATGTTTCCAAAGAAAAAATAACTTGTTCAATAGAGTTTGATACTTTTTCTGATTGGCTCTCTTATGGGTATAGCAAAAAAGGGCTTCTGGAAGCATTCGGTTTGATTTTTATGTCATACTGTGACAGCTTGGAAAAGTTTCACCACGAATTGAAAGGAGGTGAATCGAGTGTCAAGTCCCTTTAGACCAACTGTAAAGTTTTCACCTTTCTCTGGCCAATTGTTCCCTGAACTTAGCCATAAACACGATCACGAATTCGGTCTAGGATACGATATCTATTATAGAGACTCGCTAAACCTTATCCGAGCTAAAATGGATGGGTTAAAACCGGAGGAAGCAGCGGTTCTTAAAAAGAAATATGGACTTTAGACTTTTGAGATTTTTCCAGTTTTAAGAGACGAAGAAAAGTAATATTTCCTTCGTCTCTTTTTATTTTTAATCTCCAATAAAGAGATTCGTAACTAGTTTTTAAAATGACTAGAAAAGATATAATAAATTTATTTGTTGAAATTATAGAACCTCTCCATCCGCTTATGTTAGTTGAGTACGGCGATAGAAAAGGTAGAGATTTTGATATATTTGTTGTCTTTGAAAAAAGTCCGCTTACGATGGCAGAAATTGGACCTATAGACTATACTGCTATTGGTCGTTCACAGTTTGAACATTTATTAAGTCTATTTGATATTGTTGTAACAGAACCTATTGTGACGGGGTCCCCTACATTTGATAATAATTCTGAATTTATATCTTACCGAGAAAAGTTAATACAGCAGAAACCAACACACCAAGTAATAAATTATCTTGTAAAACGTTCTCTTGAAGAGTTACTCCATGCTCATATGTTTATTGAAGAGTATGAAAAAAGAAATGAATCGTATTTGATTAGATCTGCATTATATGATCTATCCTTTTCATGTTCTTATCTATTATCAGCAAGACATTATTCCAAGAAAGCTTCAAGCATTTTTATATTTCGAGATGCATTGGAGGGATATCCATTTTTAAGAAGAGTGCGTGAATACATTTCTTCAATTAATAATGGTACTTCGATAGAAATTCAAATTATATACAATCTCATTAACGACTGGGAAAAGCATATATTAAGTATTGATTAATTTAGATATTTATCAATAGTGGGTTTGAACTCTATGTACAAATCTGGATACAATTTTTTAATTTGTCGTAATGTATCTTTTCCTCCAAGTGGAAAATATCCAGAATTTTGCATTCTTAACAACTCGGCTCTTAAACATTTTTTGCTTTCAGTTAGGATGTAATGTCGGATACACATAGGTTTTCCATTTACATAAATCTTTGCTCTATGCTTGCATTGTATACAATAATTATTCATTTTATATTAAAATTTAGGAGAAGGGATTTACAAATATAAATCTTTCGTTTCCCATCCGATTTTTGTGAAAATTTTCTCTCCGGTATTCCTGACCTGAAAACAGCTTTCATAGATACACTATAATCAATTATTTTTCCTCTGTCCATACCATGGACTCAGGCCATTTTTGATACCCTCTACATCTTCCAAGACACCTTTATCCTTGTTGACATTTAAAATCCCTTCTATAAAATATGGATTATGGAAAACATCCTTTATTACGGTGATAATCTTCCAATCTTGAGGAAATATATTCCCGACAACTCGATAGACCTTATTTATCTTGACCCACCATTCAACTCTCAGGCTACATATAACATCCTTTTCAAAGAGTCTAATGGTTTACCGTCGAGAGCTCAAATAACTGCTTTTGAGGATACATGGCATTGGACCGAAGAAACAGAGGCAACATTTCAAGAGATTGTGGAAAAGACTCATTCAAATATCGTTGAAATGATGAGGGCATTTAGAAGCTTTATAGGAAATAATGACATGATGGCCTATCTGACCATGATGTGCATAAGGCTCATTGAACTTAAGAGGGTATTAAAAGACAATGGCTCAATATACCTTCATTGCGATCCAACCGCAAGTCATTACTTAAAAATTCTTATGGATTCTATATTTGGAAAAAATAATTTTCAAAACGAAATTGTATGGTGTTACAGCATAGGAGGAAAAAGTAAGAAGACATTTGCTAGAAAGCATGACACAATTCTTTTTTATAGTAAAAACAATGAATACTATTTTGATGGTAAAAGTTGTTCGATACCAAGAAAACCCCATACGCATATGAAAATCGGAATTGATTCAAATGGTAGAACATACCAAGAAAAGACAGATAAAAAAACAGGAAAAGTTTACAAGTATTATATTGATGAAGGGAAAATTCCAGAAGATTGGTGGCCAATTGAACAATTAAATAGAGAGGATGCTGAACGCCTGGGTTACCCCACTCAAAAACCCGAAGCACTTTTAGAAAGAATAATTAATGCTTCTTCGAAAGAAGGAGGCATTGTTCTTGATCCATTTTGTGGCTGTGGGACAACGGTTGCTGTAGCTCATAGACTAAAACGAGGGTGGATAGGAATAGATATTACCCACCTTGCTATAAACCTAATTAAATGGAGAATGAAGGGGAGGTTTGGCCTACAGGCAGGTAAAGACTACAAGGTTATTGGTGAACCAGAAGACTTAGCTGGGGCAAGACAAATGGCTAAAGAAAATCGTTATCAGTTTCAATGGTGGGCATTGTCTCTTATTAATGCAAGACCTTATGGTGATGAAAAAAGAGGAGCTGATACAGGAATTGATGGCTATCTCTATTTTATTGATGAAAGAGACAAGGTAAAAAGAGCAATTATTCAAGTTAAGAGTGGAGCTACCGGAGTGAAAGATGTAAGAGACCTTGGGCATGTTATCGAAAGAGAGAGAGCAGAGATGGGGATTTTTATCACCCTTGAAGAACCTACAAGACCTATGAGAACTGAAGCCTCAACAAAAGGATTTTATAAATCACCTTTAGGTGAAAAATTTCCCAAGATTCAAATTCTTACAATAAATGAGTTATTGGAAGATAAAAGGCCAAGAGTTCCGACAACAATAGTGCCACACAAGGTAGCCAAGAGACATATGGAGAAACCTAAACAAATAAAATTAATTTCAGACCAGAATGAAGAGGAATAGAGATATTATAATTGCGGTAATGTTTCTTTTTTATTTCTCTTTAGCATTTGCCCAAGAAAACCAATCTACCTGCATCGTCTCATCCTATTTCTCTCCGTACGACAATATCGAGAATGTCATCCATGCACAGCTTATAACAGCCTCAACATCAGTTCATTGCTCTTTATATGGCATCACCAATAAGAGACTCGCTGATGACCTGGTTGCCTTAAAAAGAAGGGGTCTTGATATAGCGATTGGCTTAGACAAAACTCAGTCCTCTGGCCCTCACGATTTGGGCAAATATCTCAAACAGAAAGGAATAAAAATTGTTGTAAAAAAGACCTCTGCCCTGGAACACAATAAGTTTTGCATTATTGACAATAATCGTATTATCATGGGCTCATGGAATTGGTCAGGAAATGCCCAGAAGCAGGACAACAGCGATGTTTTCATTACAGGCTGCCCGGAGCAGATAAAGAGATTTGAGGATGCATTTCAGAGGATATTAAAGAGAGATTTACAATGAAAAAGGTTATAACTTCTATTCCCTGTATTCTATCGGCAATAACAACCATATTGGGTTTTATACTACATAATCAAATCCAAGATGCTATCCACGGACAGGGACTAACTGGTCCTGAAGCATTAGAAATCTTAGGCCCTGTGCTTCAATTGATTGGAGGACTTTCTCTAATAATTAGTATACTCAGAATAAAACCTGAAGATGAAGCTTGGTCTAGAACAGAAGCAAAAAGACTTACGCACAGAGGCATATACCCAAGTCCTGAATCGCGTGTCGAAGCAGAAATAAATTTCTCCGAAATACTTACCAATCTACTCAAAAGAGAATTGGAAAGAAAAGAACAATTACTGTCTATAAGTATATTGTGTATAGGATTTACGGTTGAGCTTTTAAAAATATTTGTTCAAAAAGATATTCCCGTTATATGGTTCGCACGGATAATGTTAATATTAACGATCTTTATGATTATATTGTACTATTACCTTTGGGATAAATGGCGCAGTTCAGGTAGGGAATATGCGTTAAAAAACCTACCCATTTATTAACCCTTTTTTCAAGAGCCCTCAATAACATCTTCTGTATTTTATCTTATTAAGGAACACCGATATATATAATGATTTCATCTTTCTATAACTACTTGGAGTGGTAGCCTTTTTGGCCCATTGTTTTTTTAGAGCGTAATAACGCTTGGCCTCGGTTGGATGAGCAATTATATAGGAACAGAATTTTAAAGCATCCTTATATTTTTTGGTATTTTTCCAGGTTATATGGAGGTGAAATGTAACCATTTCGTTTCCTATTTTACTTTTCCTCACCATAAAGATTCTTTCTTCATCTCCACCGGTTCTCCATTTGAAATATTCTGTGTTATGTTCTAAACACCTAAGAATGGAATTGATGTAACCCTTTCTTTTGGATATTAAATATATATCAATAATGTTTTTCCCACCCAATCCAGTTATGGCAGTGCTCCCAAAATGGACAATCTCTAATTTATTACGATATTTTTTGAGAGCTTTCACTAAATACATCCGTTCCTTCTTAAAATATGAAGGCGCTTTCCTATTATATTTCCTTATAATAACAACTCGGTCCATATTGACATATTTGACGAATGGATTTATATAGATTATGGAGTTGATTAAATCACGAGAATCTTTAAAGAATGCTTAATTGTATAAAAGGCATGAATTTTCAGGAAGAAGTGGAAAACCTCGCAGACAAATACCCTCATCTGAACTTATTAGACTTGCACTATCTTTTAATGAAGTATTATGGCATTAACGATGCAGCTACCAAATTAGGAAGGCCAACATGGAATCTTGTTAACAACATCTCACTATATCACATCACTTTTGGATCGTCTGAACAAGAATCTCCTTATAATATTAACGAATTCGAAATCCAATTTTGTGGAAAATCTCTGCCTTTCAGAGTTGATTTTGTTGAAAGAATTCCCGTTACAATCGGAAGGTATTATTATTTTAGGAGAACGGATTATATGACACCTACACTTGACGATGAATTAATTATAAATCTGAATTTTCACCGCCAGTGTTTTACATGTAAATTTTGTCAGTTTATCCTTTATAAGGTTCAGCCAAATATTTCCGAAGAGGAGGGGTTCAATTTGATAATTAATGGGGGATTCAACGATTTTAAGGATGTTGCAGAAATTGCGATTGTAACTGGGGCATTGGGTTCTGAAAAGAAAATCTTCAATCATATTAATAAAATCATAAAGCTTGCCGTAGAATTAGGTTTTAGAGGCAGAGTGTTTTATATGGGTTTTGAATTAATTGACCCTAAGCTTATTAAACGATTACATTCTAATATTAGTCGATTAGGGCTTAAAAATTTTAGAATGGCTTATACTGTAGAGATGTTCAATGATCGAAAACGCCTTATGCGAGGTAATAAATCTGCAGGTTCTCTTTTAGAAATTATTCAGATTCTGAAATCGTTGAGAGATGAAGGCTTAATAAATCTGGAGTACGCCTATATCCCAAGTTTTGATACCCTTGATGAATTTAAACGGGGAGCAGAAAAGCTTTCGTTATTGGCAATTCCACATATTTCCATATTTAGACCGTGGAGAAATGGTCAAAGAAATCAGCAAGCGTCTACTGATTATATAGATAAAGGACCCCAGTATCTTTGCGAAATGCGACAATTTTATGAAACTCTTTATAGTAAAAATATCTACGGAAACAATCTGGGCAATCTATGGCCTTTTCCATTAAATAGGATAAATAAATTATGGGTTGAAGGTAAGATTGTCGGAGATTCGATTGGAAAGAGATATTGGTTAAATAAAATCGACCCAAGGATAACGATGATACAAATTCCTAATACGAATTCTTCCCCTCAATAGCCCTCAACACCATCTTTTCTATTTCAGGACTCCTTTTAATAGCCTCTAAAATAAAAGCATCAACTTTATTTCTTGCTTTCTCTATTTCTTTATTTCTTTCTTCCATTTCAATAGCAGTCTTTATATCAAGAGCCAATCCACAATTATTACACAGCTTGGCTGTCGCAGGGTTTATCTTTTCACACCTTGGACATTTCTTAGGCTTAAGAACACTCTCTTCTTTCTTCTCAGCCTCATTCTCAAGACCATAAACTTTCATTATTGCCTTATCCACATCCCTTCCTGATAAATGCACATAAACGGAAGCCATCCTACTCCCGGGTACCCAACCCATGTATTGGCATAATTGAGCCTCTGTAAGATAGTTCGCAAGATATGAAGCTCTTGAGTGCCTGAAAAGATGAGGATTAAATTTCTTCTTTATTACGGCCTTTGCAAATAATCTCTGCAAAACAAATATTATACTGACATAACCAAGCAATTTATGTCTATTCCGTGTTCCAATGCTAATCCAAACAAAAGAATCTTGGTCTTGTGAAGGAAGATTGTTTATCCACGTAGCTAAATATGGAACAGAGCTGATTAATCTTACTGGTCTAGGTCCTGTTTTCCCATCAACATTTAGGATAGCTCCATGTTTGTCAAATATTATATTCTTTTTTTGTAAAGGCAGTATTTCACCAATCCTACAACCAGATTCATAGAGTACCGCAATGAAAGCCTTATCTCTTGGATTTTCTGCTGTATTTATCAATTTCTTAATATCATCTTCAGTAATCATTTCGTCAGAAGACCTGTTTTTGATCTTTCCCCCATTAACTTTTATCCAGGACACAATTTCAGGATATTCTTTATCTCCATCTAGCCACTTGAAGAATTTCTTAATAGTTATTCTAAAATTTGCCTTTGAATATATAGAATATCCTTTCTCTTCAATTTTATTTAATAGATTTATAATGTCATTCTTTTTTACTTTTCTAAAATCTTTTTTTAGAAGTAATGATATTGTGTAAAGCATCTCTATATAATAATCAATTCTTCCAAGGCTAAGTCCAGAAGCTGATAATTCTGAATAGAAACTTTTAATTAGCTTTTTATTGCATTTAAGAATTTCTTCTGACCCATCAATTCTCTTCCATAAAAGAGCAATTCTTCTGTCACAGTGATGGATGTCTATTTTAGCCATATATTTTCGAGTATAGAAATATTTATAAAGCTTGCGTTATTTTATTGTAGCAAAACACTTTGAAGAGATATGGCTCCTTAAACATAACACTTAATTGTTTACAATCGATGACGAGATTCTGACAAAATTATAGATTAATTATTAAATCTTGCTATAGACCTCTCATTCACAAGATTTTTGCAACGACGTTTTGAGGCAACCACTACAATGAAACATAGATATAACACATACAGAGGTATTTTAATGTGGTCTACATTGTAGCCTACAAAATGTCCACACAAGCTATATAAGAGTTCTATGATTTCTCAAAGAACATGAAACAGCAAATATTCCAATTAACACCGTCATTAAAAATCATTCAGAGCATCAGCAGGAAAAACACCACAACACATATCTCCATTGATAAGACAATTTCCAATACATACTCTCTCAAGCCGAAATCTCAAGTTCTCGGCTACCTTGTTACAGATAAAGAAGGTAATCCAATTTTGCTTTTCAGTTTAAAGAATATTGAACTCTTCAGGGAGGAGAATAATGCAAACTGAAAGCAAGAAAACAGACACAAGCATTCTCACAGAACATATTGAGCCTGAAATATTAGAAAGAATGCCCGAGTGGTTCAGAATGTTAAGAAGAAAATATCAGGAGATGAAAGAAAGAGAAAATGTACAGCCCTAAAATCAACGATAAATACATTCCGGATCTCTACAAGCTGAGAGAGATTACAGGAAAGGCCATGACTACATTGGTAAATGAAGCGATTGAGCAATACATCAGCTTGTTTTCGTGGAAAATCAAAGAATACGAGCAAAAGTGTGAATCCGGACGCGAAGAAAAGTGTCCCGCGACGGGACAGCCCAGCCGGGAGGCGTATCAAAAATAAAAATGAGATTTTCAGCATATAACTCCCTTGAAGACATGATGAAAGATTTGGAAGAAAACATGAAAGAAGCAGATTCAAGAGTTCAGCCCTGGCAGGCAGAAATTAAACCAGGGGATCTCTACATGCAAGATACTGAATATGGATTTCAGATATTTGGAAATATTCTCAAGCCAAAAGGCGAAGGCTCTGAAATTTATAACGAGCCACATATGAAATATTATCGGTTAGTAAATGCCTATTCAGTTGCCTGTCCTGACGGTGAAATGGGAGATGTCCATGTCAGCTCTGTAACCAGAAAAATAACTGAATGGGAATTTGAATTAGCAAAAGATTTCAAATGGAATATTAAACTGCCAAAGCAATTAACATCACGAGAGTTAATCTTTGAGAAAGATGGTTTAACCTTGAAAGTCTTCACAGAAAGAAACAATGGAGATAACAAGAAAAATGAGTCTTGAATCTTCAATACTGTCCTATCCTGAAAGAGGACCCTATGGAGATAATAATTACAGAGGAAACTGCACTGGATATTTATTAAAAGATTTATTCCAATACTTTAATCCCAAAACTGTTCTTGATCCAATGGAAGGCTCGGGAACAACAAGAGATGTCTGTAAAGAGCTAGGCATTGAATACACTGGCTTTGACCTGAAAGAGGGACATGATCTAACAGGACTTACTATTACAAAAGAATATGATTTTATCTTTTTCCATCCCCCCTACTGGGACGCTGTTAAGTACAGCGATGATAAGAATGACTTAAGCAATTGCAGTTATAAAGAATTTGAAAATAAGCTGAAGATATGCCTTGAGACACTGTCGTCATGCTTATCAGATAACGGCCATCTAGCGGTCCTAATAGGAGATAGAAGAAAGAAAGGAAACTATTATCCTCTGTTCAAAATTGTCCTGGATTACCTCGATGAAAGACTTTCTCTTAAAAACATTCTCATAAAGCAGCAGCATAATGTCAGATCGAGGTTTAACGATTATGGAAACATCATTCCAATCTTACATGAATATCTTCTTATATATAGAAAATTAAAATCAGGAGGTAAATAAAAAATGAGAGTATATAGCCAAGAACCAATAGAATATAGCAAGATTTGGATACCAGATGGTGTCTATAAGTCAGACATCATAAAGGTAAGCGATGAGATAGGAACAGAAGGCTTTGGGGGAGAGCCAAGGGAATCAATAGTAATAACCCACCGTGTCTATGACAAGAAAAAGCAGCCCTATGAAGTGCCGCAGTTTGTAAATGCAATAGTAAGCAAAGGAACAGGAGATTATAAGAATTCTCAGCTTTATGACATCTTAGAGCTCGCAGGAAAAGTTAAAGAATTCTATAAGGAATATGATGGACTTGATAAAGAAGTTGATTTGGAGAAATGGGTCCTGGATTATTTCAGAGGATTCCTATTAGAGAAGCCATGTGAAGTGCAGGTTAAGACCATAAAGAAAAATACTCCAGAGAAATACTCTGCTGTTCATAAAATCCTGAAGCTCTTAGCAGAGACAGGATAGGAGGAGAAAATGAGACAGAATTCAGAAATAGATTGGGAGCCATTTGATAAAATACTGGTTAAACTCGAAAAGGATAAGGAGAAAATCCTGAAATTAACAGAATGGCACACTGATAACAGATTTCAGAGGCCTGGAATAAGATTCACAGTTATAGAAGAAGACAATAAGCAAGTTAGCAAGGAATTCATGACGACAAGCAGGCGCCTTATAACAAAACTCAAGCCAATAATCGAGATAGCAGAAGCTAAAGGAAAAGAGCACATAACTGTTTCCATAACAAAAACAGGAGATGGCTTTGAGGCAAACTTTATTGTTAAGGATCTTACATGAATGGAAACAGAGCTTTATTATTTGGATATACCAGGTATGGAAGGATGTTGCGGATATGGCATTCCCATAAATAAAGCATCTAACCATTATATTGGCATTGCCTTCATTGAAGATAATGCCAGGATTGAAAAGAAGCTGGATGAGATGTGCTTAGAATATCAAATAGCAAAGATAGGAGATACAGGCATAAGGGGGCTTATATGCAGAATGTTAATAGAGAATAATTCAATCCACTATCTTAAGAAAAGCGATCCTTTTGATGATTTTGCACAAAGAAATAAAATATTCCTCGAGCCCTATCTAATAAATGTTCCATTAGTAAGACTGCTTCTCAAGTATTCACAAGAAAACAAGGATTGGAAATCTATATTGCTTAATGGAGTTATACAAAATGGGAGCATACCAAAGATACAGCATTAATATTGGATCTCTGAAGCCAGATGAAATAGAGGACGCTCTAAAAGCAATAGAGAAAAGGATTAATAGAAACATTGGTATCGAAAAAATTGTAGAGAAATACCAGGGCGGATATGCCTTCCACAATAGAAAAGATATTTGTGAATCCCTTCCTTCTGTCTATATCGAACCAGAAAAGGATAGCTTATTTGATCTCACTGTTATCCATGAATCCAATTATCCTTATGGTCTTTACGAAAGTCTTTGCTGCCTGAAAAAAGAGCTTGAAGATAAATACGAGGATGTCCATGTCCAATATGTAAATCTTGAAGAATCCGGAGAGGAATTATGACACTTTCAGAGAAAAGAGGTGAAGATGGAAAGGTGGTACAAGGTGAAAAGAAATAATGTTCAGGGCCCTCAGATGCCCTATTATATTCAGCAGGAATTTCCTTTGGATGAGTTTTATACCAGGAGAGTTCAGGAGCTCCAAGAAAGCCTCGAGCTTATCCTGGGCCTTATAAGCGAAAGAAACAGGCTAAGCAAAAAGAATCTTGGCTCTATTGAGCAGGAAATTCTTAAAACAAGAGAGCTTGTGTTAAACATAAATCCCTTCTCTCGTAACTATGATCAAGCCTTCCACGAGCAGATTGACGCATTGAGATTGAATTTTGAACGAGAGATTATAGCTTTAGAAAGAGAAAAGAGACAGGAGGAAATATCAAGATGGAGGGATATTGTTCTTCTAAAGAACGATCTCTTAATGTCTTTAAAGGAGATTTCCGGTTTATCAGGAAGGATGGAATTGATTGATAAATTAAAAAAGAGAGAGAATGAGAATTAATGAATTAAATAAAGGAGGTGAGCAGGGCACATGTCTAAAAAATGTTTTTTCTCTCTTACCTATCCAATGAGACAGCGCCCTTATATAATATAAGAATAAAGAATAGAAAAGAATAGTCTTGAAAGAGAATGAAAAACGGAAAAGAAATACTGGAAGCTATAAAATCAAAGATTATATTGAATGGATATGATAACGAAGTGCCTGATATAGAGGTAGTAAGAGCAATAGGAGAGGAAGCTGGAATGTCACACTGCACAATATACCACTATAAAAAGCTCTTAGAAGCCTTTGGAATACTCAAAAGACATCCAAGATTCTCAAAGATATGGATCATTAATAAAAAGCAGATAGAGAAAAAAGATTTTATTCCCCCACATCCTCAAAGCAGTATTTAATTCCTTAATTCATTCATCAGATAGAGAGATATTATAAAAAGAGGGGATACCTGAGCCTTCACCCAGGAAAAATAACTCAATGGTGAGCCTTATAGAAAGAGATTTTGAGATCAGGAAGAGCGAAAATGGGGATCACTGCATTAGAAGCGTTTATGGGCGCGAGGAACTTCATCAGTTATCTGAGCAGCAAGAAAAAAGCAAGGGCTAAAAGGATTATTACGATGAACATTATGGATTTCCTTTTAAATGCAGAGATAAATAATCCAATGCTGAATAAAGCTGCACCTATCAACTTTGATAAAAGGACATCTTCCATTGACTATCCAATAATCCCATAGACAATTAGAGTAAATATGATTAAAAACAGAAATATCAAAGCCAACTTTTTATCTGAAATATATAGGAAAAATGTTTCAATAAGCAGACTTATGGATTGTATAACCTCAGACATTTATTCTCTAAATTACTTCCTCTCTAATTTCCTTAATCTCCCATTATGGCTTATGAGTTTATCCCTCAAGTCATCAACATCCTCTTTTATTTCGTGTAACCCATCCTTTATAGATTTCACAGTTTCTCCAATAAAATAACCGGCGGATAAAATGGCTATTACATCTGCTACAGCAGGACTTTGTAATACACCTACGGCTTTTAAAATAAGATAAAACAAGACAATCCCCAAAGCTATCCAGGCAAGTATATCCCATATGTTTCGTTTCATATTCATTAAATGTTTCCAAAGTTTATAAAACTTACGAATATAAAAAAGAGGGATGATAAATATAATTGAAAGGCTCAAGCCTATCTACGGAAAGAGAATTGAAGCCCTTTACATAGAATATCTTCTCTCTAATCCTCAAGATAAAAGAGAACTCGAACAAACACTTCTCCTTCTCAATCATAGATTCTTTCCTTTTGATGAGATTAACCTTATCCCTCCCTTACCGGTCCAGGCCCAGGGAGAATATCCCCTCGGTGATGTTCTTTACACCGGGATCCCTTACTGTCCCTTTGCCCTTAGAGAGAACGAATGGATACAGCATTTAGCTATTTTCGGAAGAAGCGGTGCCGGGAAGACAAACATTATTTTCAAGGTCCTTGATAATTTTATAGAAAAGAAAAAGCCCTTCCTCATCTTTGACTGGAAAAGGAATTACAGAGATACATTACAGAAGCAAGATAATATTTATATTTTTACTGTAGGCAGGAACATAGCTCCATTTCATTTCAATCCTTTAATTCCTCCACCCGGGACCCAGCCTATCATCTGGCTAAAGAAGCTCATTGAAATAATTTCACACGCTTATTTCCTCGGAGAGGGAGTTATCTATCTCCTTACAAAGGCGATTGATTATTGTTACAGAGAATTTAAGATATACGAAGGAAAAGCAAAGAGATGGCCTACATTCATTGATGTTCTTAAATATCTTGAAAGCTATAAGACTTTCAATTACAGGGAATCCAATTGGAAAGCATCTTCTTTAAGAGCAATTCATCAGCTCTGCTTTGGTGAAACAGGAAGGGTTTTTCTCATCCAGCAGCAGGCCTCAATTGAAAGACTCCTTACTAAAAACATAATCCTCGAGCTCGATGCTTTGAGTAATTCAGATAAGACCTTTTTCATTGAAGCATTACTGCTATGGATCCATCACTTCAGACTTCAGGAAGAAGAAAGAGAAATATTCAAACATGCAATAATTATTGAAGAAGCCCATCATATTTTATTGAGAAAGAAGCAAGAGCAAACCGGTCATGAAGCAATAACAGATACAATTCTCAGGGAAATCAGGGAACTTGGTGAAGCTATTGTTATCATTGACCAGCATCCTTCTCTTATCTCAGTCCCTGCTTTAGGCAACACATTTACCACAATTTGTATGAACCTTAAGCATAAAGACGATATAGACATGGCCTCAAAGGTTCTACTCCTTGCAGAACATCAAAAAGAATATCTTGGTAAGCTGCCTATTGGTTATGGAATTGTAAAGCTCCAAGACCGTTATTTTTTGCCTTTCCTTGTTAAATTTCCAGAAGCCAGGCTTAAAAAAGGCTTTATCCATGATAACAGGCTTAAAGAGCAATGGAATTACGGTGGTATTAAGACCAAATCTCTTTTTCCTGAGCCCCTGGTCCAATCCCTTCCCGGTTACGAGCATGTAAAATTAGAGGATATAGACAGAGAATATCTAATCAGTGTTCATAAAGAACCCTTCCTTAACATTAAGCAAAGAACAAAGCACCTTAACCTTAAAGCTCCAAAGGCCCAGAGGATAAGAGAAAAACTAAAATCTCTCAATCTGATAAGGGAAGTCAAAGTGAATACCAGCAAGAACCAAATAATGCTGCTTGAGCTTTCAGACCATGGAAAACAAGAGCTAAAGAAACTCGGAATAAAGGTCATCACAAGAAAAAGATTTGGTGGAATTGTTCATGAGTATTGGAAAGAAAAGATTGCTCAAGAATATAAAGCAAAAGGATGTAAAGTCTGGAAGGAGTATCCTATTGGAAAAGGGAAAGCCATTGATGTCGTTGTTGAAGAAGATGGAAAGTTAATTGGATTTGAGGTTGAAGTAAGAAAAGATGGCGTTTTTGTATTAAAAAATATTTCAATTCCGTGACAATCTAAATACAACAGTTATATTATCTTTATCAAAAAGTAAGCAATAGCCTATTTACATATAGCAACACCCCTCGGCCCATTTAAGCCTGTAGATGCTCCACTTATAGTCCTAATAGGAGAGACATTACCATTTGCTAATCTAGAATACACTGTAATTCTATTGTAGTGCTCCCCATTTGTCAAGACATTTTTTCGTCCTCTGAAGTGTAGAGGCCCCTTCCGATCCCAAACGGCTTCATAAGAAGCCCTATAGTGAATTATTCTCGAGCAGTCCATACCTCGG
>Ga0315296_10002754_pt1 | contig 14872 bp, 18 predicted proteins | sample YL17G14_18_MG_FD_203921 | JGI IMG/M metagenome (GOLD analysis project Ga0315296, IMG submission 203921) | Sediment microbial communities from Yellowstone Lake, YNP, Wyoming, USA - YL17G14_18 | ecosystem: Environmental > Aquatic > Freshwater > Lake > Sediment | place: USA: Wyoming | collected... | reverse complement strand
ATCCACTCGTACACTTTGGCCATCCCCGCCCTGCCCCCCACCAGCGTCCCCTGCGCCTCGTCGAGCGAGCCGAAGCGCCGCCCATCTTTCATCACCACCCAGTGCTCGCCTCGCGCTTTGGTATCGTGGATGGTGACCCATTTGATATCCGCGCCCAGCCTGGTACACAGCCGCCCGATGCGGCTGTTGGGGCCAGGACAGGTCCAGGCAGCGGTGGTGACGGCATAGCCCTTGTGCATGCGGTGGGTGTACTTGCCGCCGATGAAAGACAACTGCTCGAGAACGAGCACCTTCCTGCCAGCCCTGGCCAGTCCCGCTGCCGTCATCAGCCCGCCGATGCCCGCCCCGATGACAATCGCGTCGTAGTGGTCGTCGAGTTCCACGGGCGAGGGGGCCAATTCCGGTGCAGAGAAAACGTTGTTGGGGCATATCGTGATACATTCCCCGCAGCGGGTACACCGGCGCTCGTCAATGCGCGGCCACGTATCGGCCCCGATCTCCAGCGCGATTGCCTCCGTGGGGCAGGAAACCACGCAATAACTACATCCCGTGCAACGCACCTTTCCAATAGAGATGGTCATTATACACCCCGTACCTTTCCAAACTGCTCCTGTCTACTCGTGTGTCAACTCAGCAATGATCTGCAGCAGACGCTCAGCCTCCTGCTCTAACGCGCGCACATACTCCCGTAGCCGGGCATTTGCCTGTTCATTGCGCTCCAGAGTTTGACGCAGGCTCTGTTCTTCAGCACGCGCAAGCCGAAGTTCGACCAATTGCATGCGGTTCAGTCGCAGGCGTTGGATGTGAAACCAGCCACGTTTCGTCAAACCAATCAGCCGGCCGTCAGAAAGTAACCCGATATGCACTGATAGGTCATCCTGCCGCGGATGAAGCAGCATCAGGTCTGGACTAGCCTCTGGTGTAGGCCAGTAATCCCCTTTGAAGCGATTGCACACTGGGCAGGCGTAGACCAGGTTCTCCAGATGATCCTTGCCACCGTACGCCCGTGGACGAAAGTGTTCAATCTCCAATTGACCACCAGACTCGGTCTCCGTGACCCCGCAGTATCCACAGCGAAAGCCGTACAATGCACGGATGCGTTCGCGCAGTGTTTGGGGAACCATCATATCGTCACCGGTAGCGGTTCACCTGTAACATGCTGATACGCTTCCCGAATGACCTGATGACGCCGTTGCAGATCGCGCAGCAACCGCCGTGCATCGGCCAGTAACTGCTCCTGCTGTGCCGCCAGGATCACCAATTGCTCATTCACGGTTTCGCTTTCCTGCGCCTGCCGACGCAACGCCGCCTGCTCCGCCCGCAGCCGAGCCAACGCAGGGGCCAGCCGCTCCCGCTCCTCTGACTCAACAATCTCGATTAGTACAGCCAGTTCTGCCTTACCCGCTTCATCCAATGCGCCTGCCAACTCAGCGGCACGCAGTTCATCCAACCGGGCTTGCTTCTCATCATCCCATTCCATACCTGTCCCTCCCTACTTGTTGATTGTGCTACTTCATCCACCGTTCCCAGCGCTCCATGCCCTCCGCCAGCCGTTCCGCGGGGTGGCCGAGCGTGATGCGGACGTACCCCTCCCCGTGGTCGCCAAAGGCTGTACCGGGGGAGACGGAGACCCCGGCCCCCTCCAGCAGGGCCGAGGCAAACTCCGCACTGTGCGTCCCCGCCGGCAGCCGCACCCACACGTAGAGCGTAGCCGGCGAGCGCGTGTAGGCCAACCCCATGCGATCCAGCACCGCCGTCACCACCTGCCGCCGCTCCCGGTAGACCTGGTTGCGGCGGGCCAGCCACTCGTCGTCGGTATCCAGTGCCACCAGCGCCGCGTCCTGGAGCGGCTCGAAGATGCCGGTGTCGGCGTTCGTCTTCAACCGGGCCAGCGCTGCCACGGCCTCCTGGTTGCCCACCACCATGCCGACCCGCCAGCCGGCCATGTTGTGGGACTTGGAGAACGAGTTGAACTCGACCGCCACCTCCATCGCGCCCTCGACCTGCAGGACACTCGGGGCCACGTATCCATCCCAGGTCGTATCGGCGTAAGGGTTGTCGTAGGCCAGAAGAATGTCGTGAGCGCGCGCAAACGCCACCGCCTGCTTCAGGAAAGCGAAGGGAGCCACCGCCGTCGTCGGATTGTTGGGATAGTTCAGCCACATCACCCGCGTGCGGGCCAGCACGTCGGCAGGGAGCACCTCCAGGTCCGGCAGCCACGCCTTCTCCTCGGTGAGCGGCATCCGGTACACTTCTCCGCCCACCAGGTACACGGAATTGCGGTAGGTGGGATAACCGGGGTCGGGCACCAGCACTGCCATGCCGGGGTCCACGAAGGCCATCGGCAAATGGAAAATGCCCTCCTTCGAGCCGATCAGCGCCAGAATCTCGGTCTCAGGGTCCAGTTCGACCCCGAAGCGGCGGCCATAGTAGCCAGCAACGGCGGCGCGGAACGCCGGTGTGCCGTAGAAGGAGGCATAGCCGTGTTTCCGAGGGTCGCGGGCCGCACGGGACAGCGCCTCGATCACCGGCTCCGGCGGCGGGAGATCGGGGCTGCCGATGTCGCAGCGGATCACGTCCATTCCCTGCGCCTGCAGCGTACGGATGCGCTTGCCTAGCGCAGCAAACACGTAGGTCGGCAAATTCTCCAAACGTTGTGCCAGTTGCATAAGTCTCCTTTTGACAAATAGCAAATAGCAAATGGCAAATAGCAAATGGCAAATGGCAGATGGCAAATTGCAGATGGCAAATTGCGCATTACGGATTACGGATTACGGATTACGGATTACGCATTACGCATTACGGACTACGCATTTCTTCCTCCAGCCACATCTCCAGCACCCGCCCCACCCGCTCGAGGCTCGCGGCGCTCACCTTGTCGGGCGTGTCCTGCGCCGTGTGCCAGTAGGGGTAGTCAAAGTCAATGATGTCCACCGCCGGGATGCCGCGCTGGGCAAAGGGGATGTGATCATCGTACATCGCCCAGCGGTACTCGGGGACGAACGTATCGCCGTAGCCCAACGTCGCAGCGATCTCCCACAGCCGTGCCTGCACGGTCGCGTCGGAGTTGCGCTCCAGGAAAAGCTGCTGGTCGGCATCGCCCACCATATCCGCGACGACGACCGCCTCGGGCGTGACCTCCAGGTGGGCCGCCATGTAACTGGAGCCGACGCACCACTTCCAGCCGTCGAGGTGGCCGTTGTCCTCGGCGTCGAAGAAGGCCAGCCAGACCTGGTTCTGTAGCGCATCCCGGTCCAGCGTGCGCGCCAACTCCAGGAGCACTGCCACACCGGAAGCCCCGTCGTTGGCTCCCATCACGGGAACACTCCCATCCTCCTGGTCGGCGCTGCGGCGGGTGTCGTAATGGGCACCCAGGATGACCACCGGCCCCTCCCCGGCCCGCCCGATGACGTTGCGCACGGGCGTGTCGCGGTACGTGAACTCCTCCGTCTCGACCGCCCAGCCCTGCTTCTCCAGGTAGGCGATGATGTAGTCACCGGTGGCCCAGCCTGCCTGCGACCCGCTCGGGCGAAAACCCAGGTCACATTGAGCCTGGACGTGGGCATACGCCGCCTCGCCGTCGAACACCAAAGTCTCTGCTCTGCCACACGCAATGAGGAAGAGAACAAGCACACTCACCGCCGCCCCCATTCGCACAGCCCGGTTCCACCTCTGTTCATTGTTCATTGGTTCATTGTTCATTGTTCATTGTTCATTCGCCATTCGTTCCATCTCCCCCATCGCCCTCGCCCCGTACGCCTCATATCGCCTCCGCTTGTTACGCACCGGCGGCGCAAGCGGCGGAAGCAAGCCAAAGTTGGCCTTCATCGGCTGGAACGTCGCCGGGTCGGCGTGGCTCACGTAGTGGCACAGCGCCCCCAGCATCGTCGTGCGCGGCAAGGTCAGCGGCCCTTGCCCCAGCACGAAGCGAGCGGCGTTGACCCCCGCCACCCACCCGCTGCCGACGCTGCCCACGTACCCTTCCACGCCGGTGATCTGCCCGGCAAAAAAGAGCCCCGGCCGGCTACGGAACCCCATCGTCGGTTCCAACAGCAGCGGCGCGTTGATGAACGTGTTGCGATGCATCTGCCCGTAGCGCGCAAACTCTGCCTGCTCCAGCCCCGGGATGAGGCGGAACACCCGCTCCTGCTCGCTGTAGCGCAGATTGGTCTGGAACCCGACGACGTTGTAGAGCGTGCCGGCCAGGTTGTCCTGCCGCAACTGTACCACCGCGTAGGGCCGCTCGCCCGTGCGCGGGTCGGTCAACCCGACCGGGCGGAGCGGCCCGAAGGCCAAAGCGTCCCGCCCGCGCGCGGCCAGCACCTCGACCGGCAGGCAGCCCTCGAAGAAGTGGGCGTCCTCTCGCTCAAAGCCGCGCAACGGGATGCGCTCCGCCGTCACCAGTGCCCCGACGAAACGGGCGTACTCCTCCTCTGTCATCGGGCAGTTGATATAGTCCGCCTCCCCCCGCCCGTAGCGGGAAGCGCGAAACGCAACCGACAAGTCAACCGAATCGGCGGAGACGATGGGGGCCAGCGCGTCGTAAAAGTACAGGTGCTCCTGGCCTGCCAGCGCGGCGATCTGCTCCGCGAGCGCGGCGGACGTGAGCGGGCCGGTGGCGACGACGACCGGTCCCTGGGGAATCGCTGTCACTTCCTGGCGCACCAATCGAATGCGTGGGTGGGCCTCGATGCGACGGGTGACCTCGGCGGCAAACCGCTCCCGGTCCACCGCGAGTGCACCACCCGCCGGCACGCGCGTGGCGTCGGCGCAGGCCAGCACGAGTGAGCGCAAGTGCCGCAATTCGGCTTTCAGGAGCCCGGCTGCCCGGTCGGGCAGGTCCGCGCCCAGGCTGTTGGAACAGACCAATTCGGCCAGAGCGCCGCTCACGTGCGCGGGGGTCATCTTGTGCGGGCGCATCTCGTACAGCGTCACGTGTACGCCCCGTGCCGGCAGGCTGGAAAGCCTGCCCCACTCGGCGGCCTGCCAGGCGGCCTCGCTGCCGGCCAGTCCCCCGCCGATCACGGTGATGGCGAGCAAAGTCTCGGTCCCCATAATGCGCCCTATTCTACCACACTATGGGGAATGTTCCACAGACCGCCGCTACGCCAGTAGTCTCATCTGTGGCCTCCTACCGCTCTGAAAGCCCTCCGCACCCGTACTGATCAAGCATCAGATCCAGCGCACGGTTTCTTCTCTCATATTTTTTTAATCTATTCCATACAGTGTTTATACGCCTGTTGGCTATATTAGTGTTTACGGAACCCGGGCGGGACCAAAGGAGGTAAAGCGAAATGCTATACTTACCGCACGAAGAAGGCCAGGGTTTAGCCGAGTATGCCTTGCTCCTTGCTCTTATCACACTCGTTGTCATTGTGATTCTGGCACTCCTGGGCCCTGCGACCGGAAACATCTTCTCTAACCTCATCGCGAACGTCTAGCGGCAACGACGCCAGCGTGCGGCGTCCAATTCGCTACGATATGCCGTTCTCCAGCGACTGGCAGGCCAGGCAGACGTAACTGCTGGTGCTGCGGAGCGCCCGCCACAGCGCGGCGACCTCATCGTCGCTCAATGTGTGGATGGGCCGCCATGGGTGGATCCTGGCCTTGAACAGCGGAGCCTGCACGTAGAAGTTGCGGATGCCGGCGAGGAGTCGCTCTCCCGCTTCCCGAGTTGGCGGGAGCAGGCGGGGGACGCGATCTAAGGCTGTGGGACAGGCGAACTCCCGCAGGGTTCTGGGACTGCGGCCCGAAGACATTCGTTCGCCTGTCTGAAACCTGGCGCAAGGGGCTGGCGCGGCAACTCGACTGGGCTCTAGCCCCTATTTTTTAGACACGCTCTGAGCCTGCCTGTTTTTTCGTTGGCTTCTCGCCTGCCAGGGCATCCATTTTGGCGGCCAGCGCGTCAATCTTCTGGCCCAGTTCCTCGATGTCCTTGCGGGAAACCAGGGGGATGTTGGCGCGGGCCTTGTCGAGTTCCTGGCGCACGAGTTTGCGCAGTTCTTCCCGCTCCTCTTCGCCACGGGCCACCAGTTTGTCCACGATACCGGGAGCCTCCTCCGCCTTGACGTCCCCCTCCTCGACCAATTTGTCCACGAACTGCTTCACCTTGTCGCGCGTCAACGTCAGCACGCCCAATCCTACCAGCATCGTCTTCTCAATCAATCCAGCCATCTCACTCACCTCCTGCATTCTTCATTCTTTATCCTTCATCCTGCATTCTTCATCCTTCATCCTGCATCCTGCATCCTGCTCCCTCCCTTCCTCACAACCCAATCGCCCGCAATACCTCGTAGACAAAGTCAGACAGGCGCGCCTGCTCCCCCCCTGTCAGGCTGTCTAAATGCTCACGAAACTGCTGAGCATAGGATAATAGCAGCGTAGTGGCCCGGCGGTTGGCCTGCTCGACCAGCGAGAGGGCCAGGCTGAAACCGGCCAGCGAATACAGCACTGCCCACCCCGGCGGGCCGAACCAGCGCAATTGCGGAAATATACGTCGCGCAGTTGCAGTGTCCCGCAGTTCGTAGAAGACCAGGATGATGGCCGTAACCATGTCCGCAGCGAACAGGAGCGGTGACTTGCGCTCCGGGATGCGCAACAGGAGTTCGTTCAGCAAATCCTGGTAGTCGGTGCCTTGTCCCTTTTCCAGCACCTGCAGGATACTGGTTTTGGCCTTTTGCCATTCCTCCCCGTCCTTATGGTCGCCCGTCAATTCGCTCAGCAGGGCCGTTGCCTTGTCCGTGGGATAGAAGACGACGATGGAACGGCCCTGGCGGCCCTGAGGCCGGATGGTTTCGGAGCGTACCAGGCGTTTGTCTTCCAGGAGGCGCAGCATCTCGTAGGCGGTGACCGGGCTCACTGCCAGCGCCTGCGCCACGTCAGCATAGTGCACGGGGGTCCTGGCCTTGCGGTAGAGGTCCAGGAGCCGGCTCAGGAAATCGCGTTGCCTGGGAGATAACGTCACGGCTATCTTTGATAGATCGGCTCAAAACTGCCTAATGTTCCGAAAGTTCCTAAAGAATGATACTACGACGAGGAAATTTTGTCAAGGGGATGCCTTTTCCTTGTCCCTGGCTGCCAGAATGATGATCTGCGCCGCAACTGCGGGAGAAATGTCGCCGGTGTTGATCGCCAGGTGGTAGTACTTGAGGTCCTTCCAACTGGCATTGTTGTGCATGGTTCGGATGTATTGCCGCTTCTCCTCATCCGACTTGGTAATGCGCCGTCGGGCTTCCGCCTCCGAGATGTTGAAGCGCTGCATAATACGCTGGACGCGCACCTTCAGCGGGGCGTACAGGTGGACGTGCAAGGCCCCGGGCCAGTCGCGCAGGATCATCTGCCCGCCGCGCCCGACGATGACACCCTTGCCCTGCCTGGCAAACTTTTCCATCGCCTCGTGCACGATCCGTGTGTAGGTCTGGTCGTCGAGGGTGGATTTTCTCTCGAAGGCACTGCGGTCCTTGGTATACAGCGCGGTCAGATCGCCGCTAATCAGCCGGGGCTTGCTGAGGACAGCCTTCTCCTTGGCCAACACGACCTCGACGTCCACGGCAGCTTCCCTGGCAATCTGCAATAGCATGTCTCTGTCCACGCGGCAGTATCCCAACTCCTGGCACAGGAGGTCGGCAATCTTGTCCCCTTCGCTCCCCAATTCGCGAGAAATCGTAATCACCGCCATGTTCTGCCTCCAGTCTTTTCCATCTGAGCATTAGTATAGCAGCAGTGAAGGCAAAAGGCAATTGGCGGGGATCCACTGTCTTGCTGCTTGACAAATGTCACGTTTTTCGTATACTACACTTGCTGTTCAGCATAGCGAGCGGCGACGGGGCGTGGCGCAGTTTGGGTAGCGCGCTACAATGGGGTTGTAGAAGTCCCGGGTTCAAATCCCGGCGCCCCGACCAGGAGGCGGCCAGATGGTCGCCTCTTTTTTCGTCCTTGCCAAGTCGCCAGTTCTGTGCTACAGTAGTGCCGCGATGCTCGTGGGAATCACAACAGTTGAATATAAAGTGGGGGGCCCACATGGCCGTCCAGCCTGTTTTCACCCATCCCTGGGACGTCTCGCCGGTTGAGGCGGTGGCCATCCAGCGCCAACTGTGTGGGCGCGTGCTCGTACAGCCCCTCGACCGCCAGCCGGCGACGATCGCCGGAGTAGACGTCAGCGTGAAAGAGGAGCAGGCCCGCGCGGCCGTGGTGCTGCTCTCCTATCCCGGTCTCACCCCCCTTCAAGCGGTCACGACAGACAAGCCCGTTTCGTTCCCCTACGTGCCGGGCTTGCTGGCGTTCCGCGAGGGGCCGGTCGTGCTGGCGGCGCTCGAGCAGTTGGACGGGCGGCCGGACGTGCTGATGTTCGACGCGCAGGGGTTGGCCCACCCGCGCCGCATGGGGCTGGCCACACACCTGGGAGTGTTGCTGGATATGCCCGCTGTGGGATGCGCCAAGTCGTGCCTGTGTGGAACGTACGCAGAGCCCGACGAGCGGAGGGGCAGTTGGAGTGCGCTGGTGGATGGGGACGAGGTGATCGGCGCGGTCGTGCGCACGCGCGACGGTGTCCAGCCGGTGTTTGTGTCGGTTGGACATCGCATAGACCTGGAGGCGTCGGTCGCGCTGGTATTGGGTTGCGCGACAAAGTATCGCATCCCGGAACCCACGCGCTGGGCGCATCGCGTGGCCGGCGGCGAACGCCGGCCAAGAAAAGAAAAATCCGCGTGATCCGCGTTGATCCGCGTCCAGAAATTGATTTGCGGCAGGAGGCCGCGTGGTGAATTACACGGACGAATATGCCGATAGGATCGAGCGCGCTGCGGCACTCGTGCGAGAGGCTCACTACACTGTGGCATTGACCGGGGCGGGCATCAGCACCCCCTCCGGCATTCCCGACTTCCGCTCGCCGGGCACCGGGCTGTGGGAGCACGTGAACCCCATGGAAGTTGCCTCCATCTACGCCTTTCGACGTAACCCCCAGGCCTTCTACGACTGGATGCGGCCGCTCGCGCTGACGTTGCGGACAGCCGAACCCAACCCCGGTCACCGGGCGCTGGCGGAACTGGAGGCGGGTGGCTGGATGAAGGCAATCATCACGCAGAACATTGACGATCTGCACCAGCGCGCCGGGGCACGCGAGGTGTTGGAGTTGCATGGACACCTGCGGGAGGCCACCTGCCTGAACTGTTATCGGGTCGTGCCGATCGGGAAACTGATGGACGGCTTTCTTGCCTCAGGTGAGGTGGCCCGCTGTGAGGTGTGTGGTGGCGTGATGAAGCCCAACGTCGTGCTGTACGGGGAGCAGTTGCCCGTCCGGGTGGTCAATGCGGCCGTCGCGCACGTCCGCCGGGCCGACCTGATGCTCGTCGCAGGGTCGTCGCTGGAGGTCGTGCCGGCCTCACAGTTGCCGCTCATGGTGCACGAGCACGGCGGGCGACTGATCGTCGTCAACCTGGCTCCGACCTACGTTGACGAAATCGCCGACGTGGTCATCCACGCCGACGTGGCGGATATTTTGCCTCGCGTCGCGCGGGCCTGTGTAGGAGGGTAGAATCGTGGCGGGTTCTCGTCAACGCTCCCAGGACGGGAAACGGGTGGCCCAGTTGGAGCGGCTGATCGAGCTCAGCCGCTCGTTGAACTCGACGTTGAGCCTGCGCCCGCTGTTGCATCAGATCGTCGTGGCGGCGCAGGAACTCACCGAGACGGAAGCCTGTTCCATCATGCTGTTGGACCGCAAGAGCGGCCAGTTGCATTTTGAGGAGGCGACGAATCTGCCAGGGTTGCGCTCGATCGTCGTCCCGATGGAAGGCAGCGTCGCGGGCTGGGTGGTGAAAACTGGCCAGCACGTGGTCGTCGCAGACGCCCGCCAGGACCCCCGCTTTTACCGCAAAGCAGACGAACAGTCCACGTTCGTCACCCGTTCGATTCTGGCCGTCCCGTTGCGCACCCGAGGGAACGTGATCGGCGTGTTGGAAGCGATCAACAAGCAGGACGATGGGGCACCGTTCACCGAAGAGGACGTCGAGCTGCTGACCGTGTTGGGCGATCAGGCGGCGGTGGCGGTGCAGAACGCGTTACTGTTCCAGCAGTCCGACCTGATCGCCGAGATCGTGCACGAGATGCGCACGCCGCTGACCTCCATCATCGCCTACGCCGAACTGATCCAGCGGTCGGAGGCGACGCCGACTCAGCGCACTCAGTTTGCGGACATCATCCAGCGCGAGGCCGGGCGCATCAACGAGATCACGAAGAACTTCCTCGACCTGGCCCGGCTGGAATCGGGCCGCGCGTCGCTGGCCCGAGATCCGGTGTGCCTGAGCACGGTGGCCCACATGGCGGTCAACGTGGTGAGGCCGCAGGCGGACGCCAGGCAAATTGGGGTGGTGGTTGACGTGCCTGCGACGCTGCCATCGGTCATTGGAGACGCGCAACGCCTGCACCAGGCACTGCTCAATCTGCTGAGCAACGCGATCAAATATTGCCATCCCGGCGACAGCGTCAAGGTCACGGCGCAGTGTGAGGAGCATTGCCTGGCCGTGAGCGTGGCCGACACGGGGCCAGGCATCCCGGTGGAGGCCTTGCCGCATCTCTTCGAACGCTTCTACCGGGTGCCGGGCTCAGAGGGCCGGGTGACGGGCACCGGCTTGGGACTCTCAATCACGCGGCAGATCGTCGAGGGACACGGCGGAGAGATGCGCGTCGCCAGCGCAGAGGGGCAGGGGACGACGTTTACGTTCACGCTGCCCGTGGAGAAAGCCCCATAACGTGCGGGAGATTCTTCGCTGCGCTCAGAATGACGGGCGACTGTAGATGGGCAAACTCGTAACCCGTGACCTGCGGTTATACTATGGCGACCTCGAGGCGCTGCACGGCATTTCGATGCGCATCGAGAAGCAGAGCATCACGGCGCTGATTGGGCCTTCTGGCTGCGGCAAGTCCACCTTCTTGCGCTGCTTCAACCGCATGAACGACACGATCCCCGGCGCGCGGGTCACAGGTGAAATCCTGCTCGATGGTCAGAACGTCTACGCGCCGGACGTGGACGTGGTCGAATTGCGCCGCCGGGTCGGGATGGTCTTTCAGCGGCCCAACCCTTTCCCCCAGTCCATCTACGATAACGTTGCCTTCGGCCCGCACGTGCTGGGTCTGGCGCGTTCCGGTGCGCTGCTGGACGAACTGGTCGAGCAGAGCCTGCGCGCCGCGGCACTGTGGAACGACGCCAGGGACAAACTGCGTTCCTCCGCCCTCGACCTTTCGGCGGGTGAGCAGCAACGGCTGTGTATCGCGCGGGTGCTGGCCGTCAAGCCGGAAGTCATCCTGATGGACGAGCCCTGCTCGGCGCTCGACCCGGTGGCCACGTTGCGGATCGAAGACCTGATGCGGGAACTGCGCAAGGATTACACGATCGTCATCGTCACCCACAACATGCAGCAGGCCGCGCGCGTCTCGGACTATACCGGTTTCTTCTGGTTGGGCCAACTGGTCGAATACGACCAGACGGGCAAACTGTTTACGCGCCCGGCGCAGCAGCTGACCGAGGATTACGTCACGGGGCGGATGGGGTAGGGGGAGGATGGAGAATGGAGAATGAAGGTTAGAGGTTGAGTGGGGAGGGGTAAGGGTATGACGAAAGCCAGAGAGGTGTTCGATCGGTCGCTGACGGATTTGCGCAATCGCATCATGGACCTGGGAAGTATGGTGGAGACGGCCATTAAACTGGCGCTCCAGGCGCTCAAGGAGCAAGATCAGGAAGCGGCACGCCAGGTCATGGCCGGAGACGAGCAGATCAACGCCAGGCGCTACGAGATCGAGGAGCGGTGCCTGAGGTTGATCGCGACGCAACAACCGGCGGCCGGAGACCTGCGGGCGATCGTCGCCGCCATCCACATCGTGACCGAACTGGAGCGCATCGGCGATTATGCCAGCGGGATCGCGGAACTGGCCATCCGCTCGTCCGGCCAGCCGCTCCTCAAACCGCTGATTGACCTCCCGCGCATGGCCGAGATTGACCAGGAGATGATCTGTGCCAGCCTGGAGGCATATTTGCGCAATGATCCGGACATGGCGCTCGAAACGGCCAGGCGGGACGCAGAAATTGACCAGTTGAATGACCAGGTCTACCGGGAGTTGCTCACCTATATGATGGGGGACCCAACGACGATTACACGGGCGACGTATCTGTTATGGGTGGCCCACAAACTGGAGCGCATCGCCGACCGGGTGAGTAACATCTGTGAGCGGGTCGTTTTTATGTGCACGGGTGTGATGAAGGAACTCAACTTTTGATTACCCTCACGACTGACTTTGGTACAGCCGACGGCTACGTAGGGACGATGAAAGGCGTCATTCTCGGCATCGTTCCCCACGTCCAGTTGGTGGACATCTCCCACGAAATCGCACCGCAGGACGTCCGCCAGGCTGCCTACGTGCTCTACACCGCCTATTCCTTTTTCCCGCCGCACACGGTACACCTCGTCGTGGTGGACCCAGGCGTGGGAAGTGCACGGCGGCCCATCGCGCTGCGCACGCCGGTGGGCACCTTCGTCGGGCCTGACAACGGCGTCTTCAGTTACGTGATGGCCCGCGAGCCGGTGGATGTACTGGTCGAACTGGCCGATCCACGTTACCGCCTGCCCCAGGTCAGCCACACCTTCCACGGACGTGACGTCTTCGCTCCTGCTGCCGCTCACCTGGCGGCTGGGGTGCCCATCACTGCGCTCGGCCCACCTGTGTCTGATCCGGTGACCTTTCCGCTTCCACGCCTGGAGATTGATACGGATGGCGTTGCCGGAGAGGTTTTGCACGCCGACCGCTTCGGGAACGTCATCACCAGTATCGGGAAACTGGGGTGGAGGGGAGATGGGCTCGTGCTTGAGCCGGCATTTCAGGATGTAGGAAGCAGGATGCAGGATGCAGAATGCAGAATGCAGAATGCAGGAGGCGGGAAGCGGGTGCGGTTTAGGGCGGCGGAGGCGGTGGTCGTGGTGGGTGGGCGGGAGATCGCTGGGGTGCGCCATACCTACGCGGAGGGCACACCTGGCGAAGTCTTGGCGCTGGTGGGTAGCGAGGGCCACCTGGAGATCGCAGTGCGCGCAGGAAGCGCGGCTCAGAGGCTGGGGCTGCACGCGGGCGATGCGGTGGTATTGCGATCGGGTGCTATAGCAACTTACTGGTGAGAGGAGATGCGAAGCAGCAGAAATGGACAAATTCGTCATTGAGGGTGGGTATCCCCTCTCCGGTGCTGTCGTCCCCAGTGGAAACAAGAACGCGGCGTTGCCGTTGCTGGCGGCCTGCCTGCTGACGGATGAGCCTGTCACGTTGCACAATATGCCGGCCATCGGGGACGTGGCGGTCATGGGGGAACTGCTCGCCGACGTGGGGGTCTCCATCGAGAAACTGGACGTGAATACCTGGCGGGTGCACGCCCGTGACATTCGGACGTCGGAGTTGAACCCTCAGCTCTTCGGGCGCATCCGGGGCTCCATCACACTGGCCGGGCCGATGCTGGCCCGGACAGGCGAGGTGCTCCTGCCCCGGCCTGGTGGCGACGTCATCGGGCGGCGGCGGGTGGACACGCACTTCCTGGCGTTGAGCGCGTTAGGGGCAGAGGTAGATACCGACGGCGCTTTCCGCCTCCACAGTAAGCGCCTGTGTGGGGCTGACATTCTGTTGGACGAGGCCAGTGTCACCGCCACCGAGAACGCGATCTTGGGGGCAGCACTTGCCCGTGGTACGACGGTCATCCGCAACGCGGCGTGTGAACCCCATGTGCAGGACCTGTGTCGTATGCTGTGCCGGCTCGGCGCCCAGGTCGAGGGCATCGGCTCCAACACGCTCACCATCCACGGGGTGGAACGGCTAACGGGTGGAGAGTACACCATCGGGCCAGATTACATGGAGGTGGGGAGTTACATCGCACTGGCGGCGGTGACGGGCGGTGAGTTGCTCATCCGGGCGGCTTTCCCTGAGCATCTGCGCATGATCGGCCTGGTGTTCGGGCGGCTGGGCGTGCGGTTCGAGGCGCGGGGGAGCGACATCTTCGTGCCCGCCGGGCAACCGCTCGCGGTTGCCACGGACATCGGCGGAGCCGTCCCTAAAATCTCCGATGCTCCCTGGCCGGGCTTCCCCTCCGACCTGATCAGCATCGCCATCGTCCTGGCCTCCCAGTCCAGCGGGACCGTGTTGATCCACGAGAAGATGTTCGAGAGCCGCCTCTACTTTGTGGACACGCTGATCGGGATGGGCGCGCGCATCATCCTGTGCGATCCTCACCGCTGCGTGGTGCAGGGACCGTCGCCACTGCACGGCGACGAGGTGGAAAGCCCCGACATCCGTGCTGGTATGGCGCTCCTCACCGCGGCGCTCTGCGCCAGAGGGCGGAGCGTCATCCGCAACATCCGCCAGATTGACCGGGGCTACGAGCACGTGGAGGACAAACTGCGCCAGTTGGGGGCCAGGATCGAGCGCGTCTGCACATGACCCTCAATCACGGGTGTCTTACCCTCACCCCAACCCTCTCCCTGAGAGGGAGAGGGAGTTTCTCCCCTCCCTGCCAGGGAGGGGCCGGGGGAGGGTGGGTTCTGGCAGATTGAGGAAAGGGGGGTTACGGCACGATGTAGGTATCTACCACGTTCCCCGCTGTATCGCGGAGCGTGACCAGGATGCCCCCCTTCCATGCCGGGGTATCGCGGCCCCAGTATAAATCGGTGGGCGTAGACACGCCCGCCGCCGTGTGCAGGCGTACCTGCGCGTCGGTGAAGAGCGTGAGCGCGGGAAAGGTGAAGGTGTGGCCCTCCGCGTCGGACAGCGTCCAACCTTCCAGGCTGGCCACGCCGCCACGGTTGCGCACGATCACGACCTCGTTTGCCAGGTTGCCGGAGCCCAGCGCCTA
>Ga0315296_10002753_pt1 | contig 14873 bp, 12 predicted proteins | sample YL17G14_18_MG_FD_203921 | JGI IMG/M metagenome (GOLD analysis project Ga0315296, IMG submission 203921) | Sediment microbial communities from Yellowstone Lake, YNP, Wyoming, USA - YL17G14_18 | ecosystem: Environmental > Aquatic > Freshwater > Lake > Sediment | place: USA: Wyoming | collected... | reverse complement strand
CCAAGTCAACTACGTGCTGACGAATCCCGAAAAGGCAGGTCTCCAAGATTGGCCATGGTGCGGCGTGACGCACCCACCCTACAAAGAGGAACGAGGGCAAGATGCCCTCGGCACGCGCGGGCGAGACGCCCGCGACACAACGGTCGTCACACACGTCACGGTGGCCACCACGCGGCCGGAGACTATGCTTGGTGATACCGCCGTCGCTGTGAACCCCGCCGACCCGCGAGCCAGGTATCTCGTGGGAAAGCAGGTCTGCCTGCCGATCGTCGGAAGAGTGATTCCAATCATCGCCGACGAGCACGTGGTGCTGCCCAACCCCGAAAGCGAGGATGAAAAGGCCCGGTTCTCCACTGGATTCCTGAAAGTGACGCCTGCCCACGACCCGGACGACTGGCAGATCGGCCAGCGGCACAATCTTCCGGTCATCAACATCATGGCGCCCGACGGCTCGATCAGCGACAAGTACGGCTGGACCGATTGGGACCAGATCAAGAATCCGGACGTGGAGAGTCTCATCGGCCTGGATCGCTTCGAGGCCCGCGAGGCCGTCGTCGAGTGGTTCCGCCAGGAGAATCTCCTGGAGGATATCCGCGACTATTCCCACGAGGTGGGCCACAGCTACCGCAGCCATGTCCCCATCGAGCCGTATCTGTCCGACCAGTGGTACGTCGCCGTGAAGCAGCCCATCGATCACCTCGCCGGCAAGTTCGGCCAGGGCATGATCGAAGGGACCGATGTGCCGGTGAATTCTCTCGCAGGGCTGGCCCTGAAACCCCTGCTCGACGGCCGCCTGCGATTCATCCCCGAGCGATACGCGAAGACCTATCAGACCTGGCTGGAGAACCTGCGTGACTGGCCCATCAGCCGCCAACTCTGGTGGGGTCACAGAATTCCAGTCTGGCGCTATGGTATCTCGCCAGAAGGAAGAAGGATCATGCTGGAGCGCGCCTTCCAGGCGTCAAAGACACCCATGCCTGCACCGGACAAACATGCCTATGACACTGCCAAACAACTGGAGGACAGATTCCCAGGCCGAGCGCGATTTCGCGGCCTACGAAGCCTCCCCGATTTGGAAGGGACGGGAGCAGCAGTGGCAGAGGCGGCTTTGTACGTCTGTGTGCTAGACGATGGGGCGGACATAGTCGAGCCACTGACCGCAGCGGGCTACCAGCAAGACTTGGACGTGCTTGACACGTGGTTTTCGTCGGCTCTTTGGCCGTTCAGCACGTTGGGGTGGCCGGAGGATTCGGCGGAGCTCAGGGCTTTCTATCCGGGGGACGTGCTTTGTACTGCTCGGGAGATCATCACGCTGTGGGTGTCGCGCATGGTGATGATGGGTCAGTATTGCGTCGGCGACATTCCTTTCAGCGATGTTTATATTCACGCGATGGTTCAGGATGGCGAAGGCCGTAAGATGTCGAAGAGCCTTGGCAACGGCATCGATCCGCTCGTCGCGATCGACAGCCACGGCGCCGACGCGATGCGATTCACGCTGGCGAGCATGACGACGGATACGCAGGACATTCGCATGCCTGTGGCGTCGATGACCCTGCCCGACGGGCGCACGGCCAACACGTCGCCCAAGTTCGACATCGGCCGCAACTTCTGCAACAAGCTCTGGAACGCGTCGCGATTCGCCATGATGAACCTGGAGGGCGTTGACCCGGCGGGCTTCGACGCGACCAGGATGGAGATTACCGACCGGTGGATCCTCTCTCGCCTGGCCACCACGCAGAAGGAGGTCACCGATTCGCTCGGCGCCTTCAAGTTCAGCGAGCCGCTGAATCAACTGTACCGCTTCTTTTGGAACGACTTCTGCGATTGGTATCTCGAATGGATCAAGTTCCGGATGTGCGAGCCGGAGAGCAAGCAGGTCGTGCAGAACATTCTGGCTTTCGTGCTTGACTGCACGCTGCGAATGCTCCACCCGTTCATTCCGTTCATTACGGAAGGCATCTATCAGCGTCTGAACGAGTTGGTCCCAGCCCGGGGGCTCAAGGGCCTCGCGGAACTCGACATCGCCGAGGCACTGGTCATCGCGCCGTGGCCCGCCAGCATGGAGCACATGAGGGACGAGCGGGCCGAGGCACGGATCGCAATGGTTCAGGATGTAGTCAGGGCGATCCGCGATATCCGCAGCAACTACAACATAGCGCCGAGCCAGAAGCTCACGGCCTCGGCCAATGCCCCCGCTGCTACAGCGGAGACCCTGAGCGCTGCCAGCGACCTCATCTGCCAACTGGCGGGCCTGGACAGTTTCCAGGCGGCGTGGAATACGCCAAAGCCGAACAATGCCGCAGCCGCCATAGTAGGAGAGACACAGGTTTACCTGCACAACGTGATCGATCCCGCCGCTGAGCGGGTTCGGCTGCAAAAGCAGAAGCAGGAAATTGAACAGGCGAAGAAAGCTGTCGAGAGCAAACTGAGCAACGCTAATTTCGTCGCAAAAGCGAAGCCGGAGGTAGTCGCCCAAGCCCGCGAGAGACTGCAGCAGCTTCAGGAGCAGTTGCAGGCCGTGGAAGGCCATCTCGCCGAGCTGGGCGGTTGAGCCACATTAGGGGGACCGAAATGGAAGTGGAAGTTGAACTGTCGCGAATCATCATCAATGAGACTTCCGACCAGCAGATCATCGTATTGAAGGAGCGTCACGGGACGCGAGGATTTCCGATCGTCATCGGCATCGTGGAGATTTTCGCGATCGATCGCCGGCTGAAAGGGATCAAGCCGCCCCGCCCCATGACTCACGATCTTCTGGCCAGCGTCATCGACAGCCTCGGCGCGAAGGTCGAGCGGATCGTGATCGACGATCTCCGCAATCATACCTTCTATGCCAAGATTCATCTGAGCATCGACGGGCGGACGGTAGCCGTGGACTCGCGGCCGTCCGACGCCATTGCCTTGTGTGCGGCCCTGGACGCTCCTATTTTTGTGGCTGAGCACGTCTTTGATCGGACGAATCAGTAAGCAGCGTGGCCACGATCAGCAGGAACACAGCGATGCAGAGCATGGCATCGGCCACATTGAACGTGTGCCAGTGCCTGCCCGGCCAGTAAACCACGTCGATGAAATCGCGCACCCGCCCCCCATTGAACAGGCGGTCCCACAGATTGCCGCTGACGCCCGCCGCAAACAGGCCCAGGGCGACCTGAACCACGCGCTGCCGTGCCCCGCCGACAAAGAAGATGGTGAGGATGGCCGCCAGGGCCAGCACCGACACGCTGACCAGAAGCCACTGCCGGCCGGAGGCAATGCCGAATGCGGCGCCGGTGTTCAGCGCCGTGCGAAAGGTCAGAATGCCGTCAATGATCCGGGCGCTCCCTTCCGGGCCCAGCCACCCAAACACCGCCTGTTTCGTCCATAGATCCAGCGCCAGGCCCACGAATAGAATGGGCCAGAAGATCACGTGCGCTTTGGCGTCGGGCAACTCGATTCTGCGCCGGCCTGCAGAGCCCTTTGAGGCAACCGGGGCGGGCCGCTCCTGTTTGTCTAGTGTGTCCATAGCTCTAATCGTTCAATCCCTGCAACGGGTTCTCCAATCGGGAGTGCTCTCGAATCAATTTCTCCAGAATCTCATGTTTCGGTTGGCCGGGCGCGATACTCAGGGAGCGCCGCCAGTAGCGAATCGCATCGGCCTGCAGACGCGGATCGTTCGTCTGCCCGGCCTTGACCATACACGCGACACCCAATCCACGGTAAGCCTGCCAGTCCTTTCCGTCACAGCCAATTGCCTTTTGGTACATCTGTATAGCCTGATCTGTGTCGCCGAGTTTGACAAGGCAGTACCCCAGATGCCGGAAGGCCGTGCCGTCCTTGGGCCGCATCTGCGTGACCGAAATCAGGACTTGCCGGGCCCGATCATATTGCCCCGCCTTCATGTGCGCAAGAGCCAGGGACAACAGCACGTCCGGGTCCTCGCCGGCGGTTGCCAGCAGGCGCTCGTAGACGTCGACGGCCCGTTCATAATCCTTCTGGCCTTCGTACACACGCGCCTGCAGCCGCATGACTTCCTGAGGCTTTTCGCCGGTCTGCCCAGCCGACTCACAATATACCAGCGCCTTCGTGTACTGTCCGGCCTGCACATAACACTGAGCCGCACCCATCATCGCATCCACGCTCTTCGGATCCAGCTCCGCGGCCCTGGCATACGCGGCGGCGGCATCGGCATAATTGCCCGCGCGCTTACAGGCGCCGGCCAGGTTCATGTGGTGCTCGAACGACCACGGGTCCAGCTCCGCCGCCTTCCTGAACGCGGCCAACGCCTTCTGATGGTCGCCCAGCTTCTCACAAGCTTTCCCAAGCTCCGAGTACGCCAGCGTGAAGCCGGGGTCGGCGGCGATCACCGCATTGAGTTTCTTGACGGCCAACTCATCCTGGTCCAGCTCGCGGAGCATCACGGCGTCGAGGTACAGATCCATTGTCGGTTGCCGCTGGGCACATCCGGGCAGCAGGCTCAGCACGACCAGTGTGACGATCACCTGAACAGGGAAGGCACTGTTCTTTGCCTCAAGCACCAATAGGCATCCTTTCCGACCTGAGGATGAGGCCCGGACAGCACACGCGCCCACAACCGTAACTCACGCCAGCCACGGATTATACAAAAGCTCGGCGTCCAGCGAAAGGCCCCAATTCCCCACTGTCCCGCGGCGCCGGCGAAATAATTGACAGGCCGGGTGGGCCCAGGTAGGATATGGAACCCTTTGAAATGAACCGTCTGGCAGGACAAGGCTGTGCCCTGCCTTTATTGAAAGGCAACTTCTACATGGCCAAGGAGACCGCGACGCTGAAGAAACGACCCTGCGTCCTCATCATCCGCGACGGGTGGGGCTACAACCCCGACCGGAGCGAGGATGCCTACAACGCGACCAAGACGGGCCGCACGCCGGTGAACGACATGCTCATGGCCGAGTATCCGAACTGCCTCGTCCACACCTACGGGGAGTACGTCGGCCTTCCGGACGGCACTATGGGCAACAGCGAAGTCGGCCACCAGAACATCGGGGCCGGCCGGATCGTCCCCCAGGAATCGGTCCGGATCACCCATACGATACGCGACGGCTCGTTCTTCGAGAACAAGGAGTTTCTGAACCTCGTCTCGTTCGTCAAACAGCACAACGGCAAGATGCACCTGATGGGCCTGTGCAGCGACATCGGCGTTCACTCGCGTCTGGAGCATCTCTACGGCCTGCTGGAGCTGGCGAAACGCAACGGCCTGACCCAGGTCTTTATCCACGCCTTCACCGACGGGCGCGATTCGCCTCCCGACAGTGGTCAGGGATATATCGCTACGGTGGAGACCAGAGCCCGCGAGATCGGAGTCGGCCGGATTGCCAGTGTCATGGGCCGATTCTACGCCATGGACCGGGACAGCCGCTGGGACCGCGTCCAGAAAGCCTACGAATGCCTCCGGATCGGCAAGGCCCTCAAGGCCCCCAGCGCCGCCGAGGCCGTCCGCAGCAGCTACGAAAAAGGCGTGACCGACGAGTTCATCGAGCCCACCTGCATCGTGAACGGGGACAATGAGCCGATCGCAACCATCGCCGACGGCGACGGGGCCGTGTTCTTCAACTTTCGCGGTGACAGACCGCGCGAGCTGACACGGGCTTTCGTCGTGGCCGACTTCAAGGAGTTCCCCCGGACAACTCGGCCGACCGTCTACTTCGTCTGCATGACCGAGTACGATACGACGATCCCGGCGCCTGTGGCATTCACCAAGCCGACGAAGATGAAGAACATCCTCGGCGCGTACTGGGGCTCTCTCGGAATCAAGCAGTTCCGCTGCGCCGAGACGGAGAAATACGCCCACGTGACGTTCTTTTTCAACGACTATACGGAGAAGCCGTTCAAGGGCGAAGACCGGCAGATTGTCCCATCGCCGCGCGTCCGCACCTACGACCTCAAGCCGGAAATGAGCGCGTACGAGGTAATGAGCGTGGTCGTCGAGCGGCTGGAGTCCGACAAGTACGATGTGATGGTCGTCAACTTCGCTAATCCTGATATGGTGGGCCATACGGGTGATTTGTCCGCGGCGACCAAGGCGGCCGAGGTCGTCGATGAGTGTGTGGGAAAGATCATCGACAAGGTCAGGAGCATGGGCGGCGCGGCGATCATTACCGCCGACCACGGCAACTTCGAGAAGATGATCGACGGAAGCCCCGACAACCCGCACACGGCCCATACGATCGGCGATGTGCCCATGGTCGTCTTCGACGACCGGTACAAAGGCAGAAAGCTGCGGGAAGGGGGCACGTTGGCGGACATCGGGCCGACCCTGCTGGAAATGATGGGATTGCCCCAGCCGCCCGAGATGACCGGCCGAAGTCTTCTGGCCGACTGAGGCACGAACGCCCGGAGAGAATCCGCGTAGGGAATACGGTATGTCGCAGGTGTTTCCTGAGTCCGTTGCAAAGCTCCCCGAGGCGGATATTCCCGTGCCGGGGCTGAAGGCCTTTCTGTCTCAGGGACTCGATCATCAGATTCTCTTTATGGAATTTCAGAACGATGTTGAAATCCCGGCACATTCTCACGCCGCTCAGTGGACGGTGGTCCTGCAAGGCCGGATGGAACTGGAGGTCGAAGGGGTGGTGCAGGTCTGCCGCAAAGGCGACCGGATTCTCATCCCCGCAGACGCCCGGCACTCGGCGCACGTCCATGCCGGTTACGCCGACATCTCGCTCTTTGACCAGCCGGACCGCTACAAAGTCAAATAGACTGTCGTCGCCGGGTGGTCGCAACGAATTCGGGTGCGGCCGTGGAGTGGAATTCCACGTGGCACATGGAGGTCGGCCAGGCTCATGGGCAAGATAATCCACCTCGATCCGAACATGGTCAACATGATCGCCGCCGGCGAAGTCATCGAGCGGCCCGCTAGCGTCGTCAAGGAGTTGATGGAGAACAGCATCGACGCCGGCGCTACGGAGATCGTCGTGACCATCGAGGACGGGGGCCGCAAGCTCATTTCCGTCAGCGATAACGGCAGCGGCATGGACGCCGACGATCTGGCCGCCGCTTTCGAATCTCACGCGACGAGCAAGATCAAGGCGGTCGCCGACCTGCAGGGAATTTCCACCCTCGGATTCCGCGGTGAGGCCCTGGCCAGCATCGCCGCCGTCGCCCAGGTCCGCGCCGTCAGCCGGACAAGGGACTCCGATCAGGCCCACTGCCTTGAAATCGATTGTGGAGAAAAAGGACCGGTTAGCCCATGCAGCGGCGATGTCGGCACGACGATCCAGGTACGCGATCTTTTCTACAAGACGCCCGCCCGCCGCAAGTTCCTGCGGACCGCCAACACGGAATTGGGGTACGTCAGCGAGCAGTTCACGCGAATCGCACTGGCGGAGACCGAAGTGTCGCTGACGTTCCTCCATAACGGCCGGGAACTGTATCGGCTCGCCGGGCATCAGAGTCCGCGACAGCGGCTCGGGCAGCTCTTCCCGATGCTGCCGGTCGAGCCCTCCAACGGCCTGATCGAGACAGAAACCAAAGAACGGGGCGTGCACATCCGCGCCCTGCTGGGCCGGCCAAGCCTCTCACGAACGAGCAACCAGTTCCAGTACACGTTCCTGAACGGCCGGTACATCCGGGATAAATTCATCTCGCATGCGATCAAGGAAGCCTATCGGGGACTGCTCGAGCCTAATCGCTTCCCGGTGGTCTTTCTGTTCATCGACATGCCGGCCGCCGACTATGATGTCAACGTCCACCCGACGAAAATCGAGGTCCGGTTCTACAACGCGAATCTCGTCCATTCGCAGATTCTCGGAACGCTGCGTGAGATGCTTCTGGGCACGGACCTCCGCATGCCCGCTGTGATGCCGGATGCTGCGCCGCCCGCTGACGCAGAAGCGGCCGTCGGCCAGGGCAGACGCCAGGAGATCGCCGACGCCATGGCGGAATTCTTCAAGAGGCACCGTCCGGCTCAGGCGCAGCAACAGTTCGATCTGCGGCCGGACAAACCCTCGTACGACCGGCCCCGACGAAGTGGAGGCCCCGGCCCGAGTGCACCGTCCATCCGTGCGATGCCTGAAATTGACGGCCCCCGCTATCTCCAGATTCACGACAGCTACATCATCGAACAGACGGACGACGGCTTCGTGATCATCGATCAGCACGCCCTGCACGAGCGCATGCTCTACGAGGGCCTGCGCCAGCGGACGCAACAAGGCAGCCTGGAGTCGCAGCGGCTGCTCCTGCCCGAGAGCTTCCCGGTCACCGACCGGCAGGCCGATGTCGTGGAGAGTAATGCCGAGCTGATCGCGCGGCTCGGCATCGAGCTGGTGCCGTTCGGCCCCAGGGTCTACGCCGTACAGGCCTTTCCCACCCTGCTGGCTGCCGTTTCGCCCGTCGAGTTCGTCAAGGACCTGATCGATCTGCTCGCCGAGAAGACCGGCGATTCGCCCGGCGAGGACTTGCTCAGTGACGTGCTCAATATGGCTGCCTGTAAAGCCGCCATCAAGGCGGGCCAGAAGCTAAGTGACGCCGAGATCAGGCAACTGCTTGACGACCGGCGGCGATTCGAATCGACCAGCCGCTGCCCCCACGGACGGCCGACAACGATCGCATTTTCCATCGGAGAATTGGAAAAGCAATTCAAGAGGACCTGATGAGGACGTGGTGGATTCTGCCGGCTGTCGCCGCCGCCTGGATCGGCTTGGGCTGTATCCTGTGGCGGCCGCATCATGCTGATGCCGGTTCTGCGCTCCGGCTTGTGCAGACACCTGCCCGGATTATCTCGATGGCGCCCGATCTCACGGAGATCCTCTTTGCGATGGGCCTGGAGGACAACATCGCCGGGGTCACGCAGGACAGCGATTACCCCCCTGCCGCCGCAGGCAAGCGCACGCTCGGCACGTTCTGGCAGCCCGACATCGAAACGGTGGTCGCCCTCAAGCCCGATCTCATTGTCGCACTGAGCTTCGAGCCACAGAGGAGTCTTGCCGGGCGGCTCACACGCATGGGCTACCGTTGCCTGATGCTCGATATCTGGACGGTCGATGACCTCTTTCGTGCGATCGAGACCCTGGGGCAAGTCACGGGCAGGCAGCCGCAGGCGCAGCAGCTACACAGCAGTATGAACGCAAGGCTTGCCTCGGTACAAAACGCGACGGCGGGTAAGGACAGAGTGAAAGTCCTCTGGGTCGTCCAGAGAGATCCGCTTCGTGTCGCCGGCAGGAACACCTTCATCAATGAGCTGATCGAGCTGGCCGGCGGCGAAAATGCGATAGGCACAACGGTCCACAAGTATCCGGCGGTCGGCGGCGAACAGGTGATCGCCTCAGCCCCGCAGGTGATCATCGAGCCGGCAATGACAAAGGGGGACCTGAGCGAGCAGCGAGCACACGCGGTATCCTACTGGCGGCGATTCACGACAGTCCCGGCGGTGGCCAGCGGCCGGATCTATGTAACCGATGGCGATCTTGTCTCACGGCTCGGGCCCAGACTCTGTGATGGGGTGGAGTCTGTGGCCAAGTGTCTGCGGCCGGAGGCTTTTGGAGAATAGACAGTGCATCAGCTCCTTTCACCGAAAATCCTGTTTACGAGAATCGCAGTCGCGGTCGCGATGCTCGTGCTGGTGCTCGTGCTCTGCTCACTGATCGGCTCACAGAAAATCTCGTTGAAAGCCGCCCTCTTCGGCGCGCACGCATCCATCGCGCCCAACCCCGATTACGAGATTCTTGTGCACATCCGGATCCCGCGCGTGATTCTGGCCGCCATCGTGGGGGCCGCCCTGGCGGCCGCCGGCGTGACACTACAGGCACTGCTGCGTAATCCCCTGGCGGACCCGTATATCCTTGGCATCTCCAGCGGCGCCGGCCTCGGGGCTACGCTGGCAGTGGTCGCCGGCTTGAGTTGGACCCTCTGGGGGCGTTCTCCCGTCGCCGTATTTGCCTTTGCGGGGGCGGCGGGAACCGTCTGGCTCGTCTGGACCATTGGCCGCGTGACAGGCAAGTTTCACGTGACGGGTCTGCTCCTGGCCGGCGTCGTCGTGAATGCCTTCTTCTCCGCGATCATCATGTTCCTGATCTCCATCGCCAGGAGTCAGCAACTCCACGCGACGATGTTCTGGCTCATGGGCAATCTTGGCGAAGAGGACTTCTTTGCGTTGTGGGTGGGAGGCGGGTGCGTGGTCGTCGGCGTCGCCGCACTGTACGTGCTCACCCCTCAACTCAACGCCATCAGTTTCAACCCGACCGATGCCAGGAGCATGGGCATCAACGTCGAACGGGTGCAGTTCCTGGCGTTTGTCATTTCGGCATTCATTACCGCCGTCGCCGTGAGTCTGAGCGGCCTGATCGGTTTCGTCGGCCTGGTCGTCCCACACGCCGTCCGCCTCCTCTTCGGCCCCGACCACCGTCAGTTGCTGCCTCTGAGCACCCTCCTCGGCGCGATGTTCCTGGTCGTCGCCGATACCGTTGCCCGCGTGATCGTGGCGCCGGCCCAGTTGCCTGTAGGCGTCGTTACGGCCATAGTTGGCGGGCCGTTCTTCCTCCTCCTGCTGGTCCGGTACAACAGAAAGGTGTCCTGGCTGCGATGACCCTATCCGTGCAGATGCAAAACGTTTGCTTTGCCTATGATCGGGGCCGCCCGGTCCTGCGGGACATCAGTCTCCCTGTCCCTGGCGGGACCTTCCTGGCCATCGTCGGGCCGAATGGCGCGGGCAAGAGCACGCTGATCAACCTCATCGCCGGACTGCTCGTGCCCCAGTCGGGCACGGTATTTATCGACGGGACTGCCGTCCGGTCCTACCGGCCGGCTGAGCTGGCTCGCAAGATCGCTCTTGTGCGGCAGGAATACGTTCCGGTGTTCGGATTCTCGGTGGCCGAGATGGTCCTGATGGCCAGAACAGCATACTACGGCCCGCTTGGCTTCGAGGGCGAGACTGACCGTGAGCACGTAACAAGGGCTCTTGAGATGACCGGCACGGCCCAGTTCGCCTCGCGTCCGCTGGCCAGCCTCAGCGCAGGCGAGCGGCAAAGGGTCTTCATCGCGCGCGCCCTGGCACAGGACACTCCGATCCTGCTGATGGATGAGCCGACCACCTTCCTCGACATCAGACACCAAGTCAGGATTTACGATCTTCTCAAGACTATCCAAGTTAACGAGTCGCGGACGATCATCGCCATCACTCAGGACGTCAATCTCGCCGCACAGTACTGCGATCAGGCACTCCTCCTGCGCCCCGTTTCCGACATGGAAACACCCGCCCAGCACCGCCACAATGGAGGCGGTCCCTGCCAGTACCGAATCGGCCCCGTCCGGGACATTCTGACCGCCGAACACATCGAAGAGGCCTTTGGTGTCAATGTGTTCTCCGGACAGGTCGGCCACGAGCACTTTTTTCTCCCGCTTGGACGCATGGCCAAAGATGCAATATCGGACTCCACGCCGCCCGCCAACGAGCAGGGCTGACTGCAACACGCCTGTAAACCCTTGTAAGCAAAAGACTTACGGTAATCCGCTGCCGCACCCAACAAGAATGGCTCTTTGATCGTATTTCCTGTGTGCGATGAGAGTTTTCCTATAGCACAAATAGCACTATGCCGAAGCATGGATAACTGGTACAATATACTGTCTGGTATGAAAGGTGAATGCAGAAGTGGCACAGAATCGCAAGAAAGCAGCGAAAGACAAGACCACCAGCAGGCAGACCGCACAGCAGCACCTCACTTCTGCCGAGCTCGATCATTTCAGGCAACTGCTTGTGCAAAGGCGCGTGGAGATCCTGCGGAACGTGATCGAGATCGAGGACGAGACGCTGAGGAAATCGAGGCAGGATGCCAGCGGGGATTTGTCGAGCATGCCGATTCACATGGCCGATCTGGGGACCGATAACTACCAGCAGGAGTTCTCCCTCGGCCTGATGGATGGCGAACGCAAACTGCTTACAGAGATCGATGATGCTTTGCAGCGGATTGACGACGGCACGTACGGCATCTGCGAAGGAACAGGTCTGCCGATCGCCAAGGCGAGACTTGAGGCCCAGCCCTGGGCGCGGTACTCCGTCGAATACGCACGTAAAATGGAGCAGGGACAGACGCAGGAAGACTGAGGACCCGGGTTCTCGCGACAGGGCGAGGGTTTTGACGGAGCGAGCGTATGGAATCGCCGGATCATGCCAACCATAACCAGACCCGCCGCCGGCAGTTTCGATGCCCCACCTGCAAACGCATCGTCAAACTATCCGAAGAGGACCGTTCAGAGCGAACCAGATTCTACCCCTTCTGTTCCGAACGCTGCAAACTGATCGACCTCGGCGCCTGGTTCGATGCCGACTACAGGATTCCCAGCCGGCCCGATGAGGAATCCGAAAAGCCGCTCTCGAAAGACGCCGCTACGCCCGACGGGCCCTCGCAATAGGTGGCCCTTAGCCTGACAAAATCCTGTAGACGACGCCCAAGCCATGCGGTAACATGCTCTGCGCAGTGCCGGCTGGCTCGCGTGAATCCTGAGCGGACAGGGACTTTGAAAGGGCGCAAGATGGTGGATGAAAAAGAGCGAATCCTTCCACTGGACAGCTTTCTCTTTCCCAGAATCTGTCAGGCCTTCCGCATGTCCATCCAGCCTTCCAAGCTGATCCTCGCATTTGGCGCCCTTGCCGTCATCTGTCTGACGGGCTGGCTCATGGACAGCATCAGCCGGACGGTGGTTGTTACCGATGGCGCCACTGAGCTGGATGTGTACCGGATCGGCGATTCCATGCACCTCGATTACGTCCGGCCACCGGCAACCGTGACAACGCGAACGGGCGTTTTCGCAACGCTGTGGAACTTCAACACCCGACATCTGCAGTCCGCCGTGCGGGCCCTCTTCGAACTCGATATTTACGACGTCATCAGCAACATTGTGGCCTGTTTTCTCGCGATTGTCTGGGCATTTCGACATCACACGATTTATAGCCTCATCTTCTTTGCTGTCGTGCTCGCCGCGATGTCCATAGCCGGCGGGGCGATCTGCCGAATCGCTGCCGTTCAGTTCGCTCAGGGCGACAGGCCGGGCCTGACCGCAGCCGTGCGTTTCAGTGTCAGAAAGTTCATCAGCTTCTTCACGGCCCCGATTGCCCCGATCCTCGTTATCCTGATCGCAGGTGCAGTCATCATGCTGCTGGGCCTGTGGGGCAATATTCCCGTCGTCGGCGAGCTCTCCGTAGGACTGCTCCTGCCGTTTGTGTTTGTGGCCGCCGCCGTTATCGCCGTGATAGCGATTGGCACCCTGGCGGGACTCAGTCTTATGTTTCCCTCCATCGCCTACGAGGATTCGGATTGCTTCGATGCCATCAGCCGCTCGTTCAGCTACGTCTATGCCAGGCCGTGGCGGGCCGGCTTCTACATGGTCGTGGCGTTCGTCTACGGCGCCATCTGTTATGTGTTTGTCCGCTTCTTCGTGTTCCTGCTCCTTTGGATCACCTATGGATTTCTTCAGGTCGGCTTCATGCGCGACAACGCGAAACTCCACGTCATCTGGCGGGAGCCCACGTTCGAGGATCTTCTCAGCGTCAGCGCCGCCGCAACGCGTGACTGGTCTACCGCCGTCGCCGCTTTCCTGATCTACTTCTGGGTGTTGGTCGTCGTTGGACTGATGGTGTCATTCGTGATCAGCTTCTACTTTTCGGCGAGCACGATCCTCTACGCCTTGCTGCGTAAGCGGGTCGATCTGATCCCCCTGGAGGACGTCTGTACGTACCCGGAGGAAGCGGCCGCCGAAGCTGTCGCCCCTCAGCCGGCGGCGCAGGAGCCGCCCGCGGAAGGCCGGACGCCGGGTCTGGCCGACGCCCGGGAGAAGGTGACGCCATCCGAATAGGCCCATGGCCCTACCCCGTCAGCATAGTGCAGGACATGGCCATAGCCACATTGATTCAACCGGGTTTTGCCGTATGCCGATGATATATGCGTGGCCGCTTGATGGCCGCCACGTTTTTCAGTATTGATATTGCGTCGCATGATAGACGGTGAACCAGTACCGCCGGAATATGCCTAAGCCAAATACAGAAGCACCGCACCCCGACATTCAGCCGCATGAGCTGCACGTTCCGCCGACGGCCGCCGGCCTGCGATTGACCCTTCGCGGGCCATTGGTCATCCTCGCCCATGCGATTGCCTTCGCCGCATCCCTCATGTTCTCGTTTCTCATCGCCAATAACATGCAGTTTCGGCAGGACTGGCTCGTCGAGCAGTATCCGTTTCTATTGCTCTTTTTCCTGGCGGTGAAGCTGCCGGTCTTCGGGTTCTTCAAACAGTACCGCGGCTGGTGGCGATACGTGAGCATCTCCGACCTGCTCGGCATCCTGCGGGCCGCGCTCGTCAGCACGCTCATCATTGTGGCGATCTGGTTCCTGGTGATGCTGCGGGTCGCGGCCGTCCGCCACGCCTTGCCGCTCGGCATCGCCGCCGTCAGTCAGAGCGTCTTCATGGCGGACCTGTTCGGCACGATCCTCGTCCCGGTCGGCCTGCGGATGATCACACGCCTCTACCATGAGGAATTCCGGACCGTCGAGGGACGCCGGCTCAAGCGCTTCCTGATCATCGGGGCGGGCAACGCCGGCGAGGCCCTGCTCCGAGAGATCCATCGCATGCCGGTCGCCCAGTACGACGTCATCGGTTTCATCGATGACGATCCGGCCAAACAGAGGATCAGCATTCACGGCATCCCGATCGTCGGGACAGTCGACGAATTGCCCCGGATCTGCAAGGAGCGCAACATCGAGGAAATTGCCGTCGCGATGCCCTCGGCGACCCGCCGCGTGATCCAGGCCTGCGAGGGAACGAAGCTCCGGTTCCGCACCGTCCCTTCGATCACGGACATCGCCTCCGGCAAGCTGCGGGTCTCCCAGATCCGCGACGTCGACATCAACGATCTGCTCGGACGCGAGGCAGTCC
>Ga0315296_10002752_pt1 | contig 14873 bp, 16 predicted proteins | sample YL17G14_18_MG_FD_203921 | JGI IMG/M metagenome (GOLD analysis project Ga0315296, IMG submission 203921) | Sediment microbial communities from Yellowstone Lake, YNP, Wyoming, USA - YL17G14_18 | ecosystem: Environmental > Aquatic > Freshwater > Lake > Sediment | place: USA: Wyoming | collected... | reverse complement strand
TGTCTCGTGTTCGCGCCGATGAAGAACGCGTTGTGCCTGAACTGGTCCGTGAACTTCTCCTCGGTATATGGGGCGACTCCCAGAGTCATGATGTGCATGATCCTGGTGTCCGCGAGCCGACCTGCTGACTCGATGAGCGCCTTTACGAGAACCTGAGGCTCAGCTGCACCTGATCCGACGAACACCTTGTCGCCCCTCCGGATTGTGTTCACAGCATGGACGGCGGTGCGAATCTTGTCCTTATAACGCGTCTCCCAATCGCTCATGAGCCATGAGGTGTCCCTGACCTTCGGCTGCGACCTGTCAGCGGTCTTCTCTTTCGCCTCTGGTGAGGGAACCTGAGCGATCGTCATCTGGGTCGTTGGACGATTAGAAGGTTCATTTTAATAACGCTTTCGAGGGTACACGGCCTATCCCTTGGTAAATGAGCAGCCCCCTGGAACAGGGGGAAAACTAATGGGGACCGGTCCAGGGGGCTGTTTCAATGGGATTTTCAGCATCCACCATGATCCGAGTAAGCGCAGTCTGGGTCTTTCATGTCCTTGCCGCATTCAGGGCATATCTTCGCGTTCTTCCGCCTCGCCCTGGCAATCTTTCCTGCGTCCACAGCCGGCCTCATGGGGTTCACTCCGAACAGGAGAGGTACGAGGGTATGGATGATGCATGCGCCGAACAGATACGGATTACGGCTCACACTGTACGCGGATTTGGCCTGCTGGCTCTATTGACGGCCGGTTCCTGGGACGTTAAGCAGGGAATCGGGCGTCAGAGCGAGCAGAGAACCGCCTTCATAAGCTCCAGCTCCTTGCCGATTCTGACTATGGCCTTCTGGCTGTCCCGGACTTCTATTTCAGGATGCTCGATACGAAATCTGTCAAATATCTCAGCTGGGGAGAGCATGTGCATCTGAGCCAGAATGGGGTCCCTGACGCCCTTCGTGGTTCTGAGCGCGGGCTCGAGCAGCGGAGTCAGGTCCGCCTCCCCATCGAGCCATGCGTCGAAGTCCTCCTGGTCGAGCTGGCCGAGGTTGTTCAGAACAAACCGCTTCACCGCGTTCTTCCATTTGGCTTCCAAGTCTGACCACCCTCAGATGTCTATCTTCTTGCCGGGGTTCATGATGTTGTCGGGGTCTAGCGCGCGCTTGATTGCGCGCATGGTCTCCAACGCGACCTCGGAGTACTCGAGCTTGATGCTCTCCTTGTGCTGGATACCCACACCGTGACAGCTGGAGACCGAGCCCCCCATGCTGGTCGCGAGCTCCGCGATCTCCCTCAGGGCGCTCTGGTACTTCTCCCAAGCGCCCTCTCCTTTTGGCAGGAAGAACCTTCCGGCGACTATCCGGTATCTTCCGACATCGAGCCCGTACTTCTCACCCGGCAACGGGGATATGTCGTACTTCTTCCCGATCTTGTTCCAGAGGATATCGTAGAACTCGACCATCCTCTCCATCGGGACATACGTCGTCAATACATCCTCACTCTTCGTGCGGGTCCGCGCGCCACACCATTGCTCCGAATACATCCCCATGAACCTCGATGCATTCTCATTAGTTGCTAGGACTCCGCCCGTGTCTGCGACGATCTTCCTGACGAACTCGACTTCGGCCTCCACCTCACCCTTGATCCCTTCGAAGCCAACATAGAACAAGCCCTTCAGCCCCGGTGGAGCACCATATGAGGACATATCGTGCCCCTCATACGCCTCCCCGCCAGTGAAGGTCACTCCAGAGGCCATGGTCCTCTGCGCAGCCTCGTTGGCCTCCCAGAAGCCCTTGTAGAATGCGACGATCGCGTCCCTGGCTTCAGGGAGCGGCTCGACCCTGAGGGTCGCCTCGGTTATGATGCCCAATGTTCCCTCGGCCCCAACGAACAGCTGGTGAAGTCTGTACCCAGTGGAGGTGTACAGAACTTTCTGCCCGGTCCGGAGGATACGCCCGTCGGCGAGCACGACCTCCAGAGACATGACACGGTCCGCAATAGTGCCGTACTTCTGATGCTTTCTGCTGAAACCAGAAGTGGATATCGAGCCACCAACGGTCGCCATCCGGAGGGAGCCCTGTTCCTGGTTGAGGGCAAGGTTGTGCTCCGAGAGGTGCTCCTCCAACTCCTTTAGGGTTACACCTGGCTGTACGGTCACATAGAGGTTGGGAACGCTGACTTCAATCACGCGATTCATCTTGATCGTGTCCACGAGTATACCACCGTGGATTGGGACGAGCATGCCCGTCCTGCTGGAACCTCCGCCCTTGGGAATCAGAGGGATCCTGTGCTCGGCTGCCACCTTGACGATCTCCTGTACCTCAGCCGTTGTCTCCGGAAGAACAACTAGGTCTGGCAGGTACTTGTAGTCCTCATCGAACCTTATCCTGTATGTGTCCTTGCGATAGAGCACGATATCTGGCTTTTTCCAAAGGACCTTAGTCTCTCCGAGGCGGGATATCAGCGCCTTCTTCACAGCTTCCAAGACCTCGGGGTCCATCACTTACGGCCTCCTTTTGGATGCGAGATGCGATCTATGAGCACGCTAAGCTCGATGACCTCTATCTTTGAGCCGGATTCTTGGGCCGCAGACTTTAGGGTCTGCATGCAGAACGGGCATGTTGTCACGAGCATCTCCGCGCCGGTCTTCTCCGCCTCTACTATCCGTCTCACCGCAACCTTCTGGGAAATGCTCGGATAAGCAGTCTTCACTCCAGCCCCGCCTCCGCAGCACCCGGACTTCTCCCGCGAGTTTCTCATCTCGATGAGCTTCAGCCGAGAAACGGAGGACAGTATCCTCCTGGGCGCATCATACACTCCAGCGTGTCTTCCTAGGTGACATGGGTCGTGGTAAGTCACCTTCTTAGGCAGCTCATCCAATTTCAGGCGCCCCTGTTCGATCATCAGGGCGATGTATTCAGTCGAATGTAGTATCTCGATCCCGTTCAGGAGTCCGCCGTAGTCCTGCTTGAGAGTCTTGAAGCATCCGGAGCATGCTGTTACGATCCTCTTCGCGCCAGTGGCTCTAATCTTCTCCGAATTCAGCTTCTGTACCTTTTCAAAGAGGGCGGCTGCCCCTATGCGTTTCGCGGTGGAACCGCAGCAGAGTTCGTCATCTAGGAGCAAACCGAAGTCTTCCTTCGCCTTCTGCATGAGCGATGCCAAAGCCCGTGGACTCTCCTGGAGCGTTCGATCGAGAGAGAAGGTGCAGCCGACATAGAATAGCGTCTCGGTCTTTCCATTCACGAACCTCTTGCTCAGGAAATCCTTCGCCCACCGTTTCCTGGCAGACTTCGACTCGCCCCAAGGGTTGCCGTAGTTCGCGAGGTTCTTGGCCAGAAGATCGTGTTCAGGGAGCATTGGTACGCCCCTTCCGAGAAGATATCTCCTAAACGATTCTGTCACATCGGCGTTCTTCAGCTGTGCAGAACAGGAGAACTCGTCCCTTTTGCAAAGAAGGCATGAGAAGGCGATCCGCAGAGCTCGCTCGTCGGGTTCCACGATGCCCTTCGAAATGGCCCTGATTAGTTCGTTCCTTCCCTTAGGTGAGATGCTTTCCTCGAGGATCTCAGCGTACATAGGGCAGCCATCCTTGCAACAGCCACATCTGCAGTAGACGCATAGTTCGGCCGTCTCGAACATCTCTGCGATCTCTTGATCGGTCATTTGCTCCCACCAGGGGCGCCTATCACAGCCAGACCCCGATTGAGGAACGGATATATGACCCTTGACGAGGCGCGCTAGTTCCCGTCGTGTGTTTGGTCAATCTAACTCCAAAAAGTTCTTCGAAGGGGAGCGCCTCTAGGAATCAGTTCAGGCAGGGGCGAACACCGTGGCGAGGGCAGTAATGGAGTTCTTGGACAAGCAGGAGACAGAGAAGATCCACAGCGCGTCGATGAAGGTGCTCAATGAAGTCGGGGTGGTTGTGCTCAGCAGCAACGCCTCAGAAATGCTTGTCTCTGCAGGGGCTCGCAAAAGCAAGGATGGAAAGAGGATACTCATCCCGGAGGAGATGGTCAAGTCATCCCTCGCGAGCGCCCCCAAATCCGTCCTCTTGGCAGGAAGGGAACGCAGATTGGATATCATGATTCCTTCCCCAGAAAGGCTCTGGACCGCGAACGGGGGCGAAGGGATCTTTATGAAAAACATGCTGACCGGGGAGACGAGGCCAGCGAACTCCGACGACCTCGGCAACTTCGCCAGGCTGGTGGACCAGCTTCCAGCAATCGATTTCTTCTGGCCCATGGTCGGAGCTCTCGAACAGCCAGTCCAAATGAAGGTAAGTGTAGAGCTCAAAATCTGCTTTCGGTTCACTTCGAAGCACATTCAGACCGCGGCGTCCAGCACTGAGGAGGGGAGGCAGCTGATCAAGCTAGCTTCGATTCTGACCGGAGGACCGCAGGAGCTCGCGAAGAGGCCCATATTCTCAGCCATCCAGTGCCCAATTTCCCCTCTGACCTTCGAGGAGGGCCTGACTGACGGCCAGGTCGAGCTCTCGAGGGGAGGCATTCCTGTCGTCGCGATGTCGGCTGCCGTGGCAGGCCTCACTTCGCCAGTCACGATAGCGGGGACAATAGCGCAGATCAACGCTGAGAACCTCGCGAGCCTTGTCATAACCCAGGTCGCAAGAAAGGGTGCGCCCTTCGTCTACAGCAGCGACTCATCGCCGGGCGATCTTCAGACCGGATCGATTGACTATGGTGCACTCGAGATGCCCCTGTTCCGAGTCGCAGCGGGACAGATGGGAAGACACTACGGCCTACCAACGATGGTCTGCGGAGTTGGGCTGGAGGATGTATCAGCGGACCTGGGCAACGCATGGGAGGGAGTGCCCTTCATGACCAGGCAGGCGCTTGTACCGTCTGACCTCGCGTCCGGTTTCGGGGGAGTTGAGCAGGCCACGGGGGCATCCTACGAACAACTGGTTGCAGACGCATGGGTCTGGGACCTCGCCCGTGAGACGATAAGAGAGTTCGTGATCGATGACGACGCGATCTCCTTCGAGACGATCAGAGATGCCAGCCTTGACCGCAATTTCGTGGGCAAGAAGCACACCATAGGCAGGTTCAGGAAGGAGGGGATAGCGTACCGCCGTCCCGAAGCGGCGCTCAAGAACCGGGCCAAAGTGGGTGCGAGAGGCTCGCTAATCAAGAAGGCCTTCGAGGAAGCCACGAGGCTGCTTAAGCAGCCGACAGAGATGAGGGTCACCAAGGACGAGCTCAGGCAGATGGAAGACTTTCTGAAATCGATGAGTGGATAACCACGGCGTTTGGTTGTCGCAGGCGCCCGAGCTGGGATTCGAACCCAGGTCCGAAGCTCCGCAGGCTTCTAGGATATCCAAGCTACCCCACTCGGGCATGAGTTCCTGCGCGCAGACACCTTCATGAAGACATCGGTAGAAAAAGACTACCATGGCTGGGCAGCGCTCAGTAGGCAGTCGTCCAGTCTATCTTGCCCTTGCGGCGCGCTACCTTGTCCGCATATCTGAAGATGCCCAGAGATACGAAGAGAAATACGATCGCCGTGACTACAAGAATGAACATGAGCTGAAGGTCGCTGAATCCCTGCAAGCCAGTGGCTGGGCCGAGCTGGGCTACAACGCTCGGCTCGAGCCCTCTTCGGATTCCCTCCATCCAATACGTGACAGGAAGGAACTTCGAAATCGACTGTGCCCAACCAGGCAGGATCGTTATCGGGAAGATTACTCCCGACAGTACATAGAATATCCCAGCCACTCCCTCGTTAATACCCATCGCGTGCTTCGCCGTTAGGAACGTCACGCCTCCGAGCGCAAGACCCATGATGGCCAAGGTTGCGAGGCCGAGAACCAGTGCCGCGATGAACAGAGGCCAGTTGACCGATGCGAAGTCGATGTTTACACCGAGCACGAGGACGCCAAATATCAAGGTAAGCAGAACACCGAAGGATGAGATGGCTATCGTGATCGACGACCTGCCGAAGATATAATTTCGGAAGTTGATGGGTGCGATGTACACCTGCTTCAATGTCATGTAGTGTTCCCTGTCGTCATGTATGATCCAGGTGACCCCGAAGAGGACATCTGCCACGAACATGTAGAACGCATTTCCCACGTACATGAAAGAGAAGAACATCGTCTGCGTTTCGCCTTGCGTTATGACGAGGTACATGAACACGAGAATCAGTGTACCGGCCAGCGGCTTGACGATCGAGTATATGGCAAACAGGAAGGGATCAGTCCAATTCGCCTCCATCTCCCAGCCCAGCCAGGCTGCATTCTTGAAAGTGCGTAGACCGCTGACTATTGCCATCTGAGCGTCAACCTCCCGCTGGTCTTGCCGAGCTTCTCCATGTAGTCTAGCGAGAGCTTCGAGAGCACTATGAACACGACACAGAGAATTCCGAGGATGATCGCCTCAGCATCTGTGGAAAGGAAACGGTACGCGGCACCTGTCGTGGGATAGAACAGCTGTCTGAGGGCATCCAAGCCTAGCGTGATCGGAATGATCGACGCGCCAGCGGCCGCCCAGAACCCCAAATACTTGACAGGAAAGTAGAACCCGGACGCCAGGTAGATCGGCTCGGTCATCAGGTTCGACATGTGATATGCCTCCCGACCGAACAACAGGTAGAGCGATGCGAACATCATTCCCATGCCATAAAGAGAGATCATCGTCACAATGAATACGATGATGAGCATGATAGGGCTAGAGAGCGAGAGGGCGATGCCGAACACCAGTATGCCGATCGCCATAGTCGAGGCTGCCCTTAGCGTCGTCTCGAACAGCCCGCCGACCGCCATCCCCGCCAATATCGACATCCGCGAGATTGGCGCCATGAGATAGAGTGACAGGTTCCCTATCTCCTTCTCCCAATAGAGCTGGGATGCCATGCTCCAAAGTATGTTGAGCCAGAATGCTGTCATCGCACCGCCGAGGATGACGAATCCGACGAATTCCTTCGGCGCATCCATGAACTTGTAGATGTAGGCGTAGGCCGCAACCGTGAGCAGTGGAAGTGCGACATCGAAGAGAATCCAACTAGGCTCTCTTGTGCTGCCGATGACCCTGGGGTATGCGCGCCCTCGGACAGCCCTCAAGTTCCGCTTGATCCAGCCATCCTTCATTCGAAACCCTTGCCAACCATCTTGATGAACACGTCCTCGAGAGTGGGCTCGGTCTTCTGGAGCGAGACGATCTTGGAACCGTTCCTAAGGACATCAGATACGATGTCTGAGACTGCGGATTCGTCAGTGAGCACGAACTTCAGATGCGTCAAGTTCTTCTCCGCGTCGTCTACGTAGGTGAACTTGTCAACGCCCTTGACCGTGCCGAGGACCGATTTGTCGGCGAGAAGTGTCACATCGAGGGTGAAGGTCTTGTTCATCCTCACCATCTTCTTGAGATTCGCCGGGGTGTTGCATGCAAGGATCTTGCCCTCGTCGATGATGGCTATCCTGTCGCATAGCTGGTCGGCCTCAGCCATGTAGTGCGTCGTGAGCAATACCGTCTTGTCCTTTCCTTTGGCGACCCAGTCTATGATGTAATCCCTGATGACCCTGCTTGCGTTGACGTCCAGACCGAGAGTTGGCTCGTCGAGGAAGATAATCTCAGGATCGGTCACGAACCCCCTAACGACGTTCATCTTTTGCCGCTGGCCTGTTGACAGGGTCCTGACCTTCTCATCCCTCTTGTCCGATAGCCCGAACTGGTCGAGCAGGCTGTCGATCCGATCCTTGGCGTCCCGGCTCTTGATCCCGTAGAACTGGGTGAACATCCAGAGATTCTCGCGGACAGTAAGGAGGCCATACCCAGAGATCTCTCCGCCGGAGACCATGTTTATTCTTCGTCTCACCTCGACGAAATCCTTCTCGAGGTCGAAGCCTGCGACATATGCCTTGCCCGAAGTAGGCAGCAGGAGTGTGCTAAGTATCTTGAGAAGAGTGGTCTTGCCGGCGCCGTTCGGTCCGAGAAGACCAAACAGCTCACCCTTCTCAATCCTCAGGTCAACTCGGTCGAGCGCCGTGACTGTCTTGCCCTCTTTCTTCTTCTTGGGCTCGAATATCCTGGTAAGAGCCTTGGTCTCGACCGCAGGTGTGTCTCCCATTCTACCGCACTCTCTTCTGCGGCTGGGTCATGCACTCAGCCGCTATTTATCGATTTCTGTAAATATTAATTTTTCATCCTAGAACCGACGACATGCAGGAACTGGGCAGTTGATGTAAAGCCCTTCGGCGCAACTCCGAAAGTGCTGCTGGCGCAGAAGCAGGACGATGCACTCGGATCTTTCACGCCTCGTAGTGGGTCCGGTATCTCGTGACATATCCGGCGATCTTGTTCCTCATGGACACGGAACGGACATCGGTGAGCTTCGACACCATCAGCTTGTTGTGCTGGAAGTCGCCGGTGAACTGCTCTGGATACCTCTGAACCAGCTCTATGGCGACTCTCTTGATGTATGTCGGCCTGATGTTGCCCATGAGGTTCACCGTTGCCGTTGGGAATATGAAGGGTATATATATGTGTTTTGGATGCGACCCCAGAGATGGTCGTGTCGAGCCAGATTGCTCTCAAACAGCCAAAATGAGGCTCAATCGCTGGGTTCTTGGCTCTCGACCATGAGCTCCTGATCTGAGGGCATCTCACCCTTCTTGTACGGTTTCTCGCAGGCATATTCGCCCTCAGGGCATGGACCCCTGAAACAGCCCGGTCCTGCGTTGTCGAAAAGTATCGGTGCGACTTTTCTGACCTGGGCGAGCATCTTCCAAGCCATCATGCGGATCTCCCATTGAGCCCGCCTGCAGCACCTGAGGTTGAAGAAGTGCCAGAGCTCGCGCGCATTCATCGTGACAGTGATGTTGGTGTGGCACGCGTTGGGGAGGACGTAGCGCGCATCTTCCTTCGGGACCTTCTTCGCCAGCTCTCGGTAGGCTTTCCAGGCATCATCCATCGCCCTCGTGTAGAGCCCCTTCGCTTCTGGATCGTCCGCTATCGATGGCGGAAGGACATACTTCGCCTTGCCCATGCTGACATATCTCTGGCTCTGCTGGGAATACGAGGCGACACGGTGCCTGACGAGCTGGTGCGTCAACGACCTGGATACGCCCTCCACGCTGAATGTGAAGTAGGCGTGCTCCACTACAGACAGGTGCCCCATCCCGACGACCTTCTTGATCATCTTCTTCGCTTTGTCGTCCGTAGTCGTCTCGAACAGCTCTGACGCGCCCTTCTCGGAGTAGCAGGACTGCGCAGCGGCCGCGCATATCAGGTCGGGGTTCTTCGTGTAGTTCAACAGTCTAACCTTCAATTCTGACACCAACTCGGCCTCTGGAGAAACGGGTTTCTTGTCTAAATGCTTTTCACGGGCGGTCCGAAGGTCGTGCGAAGGAGAATCAAGGGTTCTGCGGGCCATACCAGAAGGAGGCGGAGTATTGCGCTGAGTCCGAGGCCGGGACGTTGTCTCCGCTCCGGAGCTCCTTGAGCCGTATGACCTCTACCTGCTGGTCCTTGAGCTGCTCCATCATGCCCGGCACGTGCCCGTCGCCGATGACCACAACGATGTTTCCGTGGGTTGTTGCGAGAGACGTCACCTTCGAGGCCATGAACCTGTTCCGCTCGTCTATCAAGACCTCCTTGATCGACGGGAATTCCTCGCCCATCTTCTCGATGTACATCGCGTCGTTCTCTTGGTAGTTGTCGACCTCCTTCTCCAGCTTCTCTTTTGAGGCGAACAGGCCCATGAAGGCCCCGACGAACAGCCCTACCCTCTCTTTGAGAGACATCTTCCTCCACAGCTCAGCGAAGATCCGCTGGGCGTCCATGTCGATGAGTGCGAGCTTCGCTCCTATTTCCCCCGCGGCCGAAGCGGCGGCGAGCATCTCATCCCCGATCTCCGTCCCGAACTTCCCTGCGATGCGCTTCTGGATCCGCGCGAGGACTAGGTACTGGAGTGGGACCTTTCGCTGCGTGTCCTTCTGCGTGAGCGCGTAGTACCTCGAAGGGTCAAGCTCGATGCAGACCACCTCTGGCCTCCTCGAGCGTATGATCTGCTTGACGTTCTCGGAGATCGCGAACACGTGACCTACACCGATCAGAGTTATCATTCTGGCAGGTCAATCATGGCATGGTTTTAATAACCTTTCCGCAATCAGCGGCCGTGGCGAAGCTAGTCGTTTTCGATATGGATGGCGTCCTGGCTGATATCGAGAGCTCCTGGGTACATGTCCACAAGCACTTCGGAGTGAACAACGACCACTCGCTTCGCGCTTATCTCAGGGGAGAGATCACCGACCTGGAGTTCATACGGAGGGATATCCAGCTCTGGAGGGAGAAGGAGCCAGGCATCACGGAGCGGAGGATCTCGGAAATTCTTGCGGATGTCCCGCTGATGCCGGGCGCTAAGGACGCGTTGAGAGGGCTGAGAAGAGCTGGCTGCAAGACGGCGATCGTTTCCGCTGGGATTGAAGTGCTAGCGAAGAGGATTGCGAAGGAGCTGGAGATAGACCTTTACCTCGCCAACGGCTTCGTCACAGACAGGTCCGGCAAGCTGTCAGGCGAAGGCATACTGAAGGTAAGGCTCATGGACAAGGGAGACGGAGTCGAGATGGCGGCGAAGGCCCTCGGGGTCGAACGGGGGAGGATTGTCAGCGTAGGCAACTCGAGATACGACGTCTCCATGTTCAGGAGGTCCAGCAAAGGCATCGCATTCTGCCCTTCGGACGATATTGTGCGCGAGGAGGCCGATGCCGTGGTGGATGAGAAGAACCTCGCCAAAATCCTCGAGCACATCTGAGCTCATCTGTAGCCGTGCTCGCCTATCAGCGGGACGAAGACGCATCCCCCATGGTTCTCCCTCTCGAGCCTCTTCCCACGTTTCCTGATCTTGATAAGGTCCTGGTAGTAACGATCGCCAACGGGCACCAGCAGTATGCCGCCGTCTCCGAGTTGTTCAGTAAGCGGCTCCGGAACATTGGGCGCACCTGCGGCCACGAAGATGCGATCATATGGCGCATGCTCCGGAAGCCCGTTCGAGCCGTCGCCAAGAACGACTGTGACAAGATCTGCGTATCCCGCTCTCTTGAGGTTCTCGATGGCGAAATCGGCGAGTGACTTGATCCTCTCGATCGTGTACACGTGCCCGCTGGGCGCGACAGCCTCGGCAGCAACAGCGGCATGGTACCCCGAGCCCGTGCCAACCTCGAGAACCTTCTGGCCGGGGGCGAGCTCCAGCTTGTCGATCATGATAGCCACCATGTGGGGAGCGGAGATTGTCTGCCCGTCCCCTATTGGGAGTGGAGAGTCGACATATGCGTCCTCCTTCAGAGACGACGGAAGGAATTCCTCTCGCAGGACCTTGCGCATGGCGGCCTCGGCCCTTGGATCGGTGATATATCCCCTCCTTACGAGGCTGTCCACGAGCCGTTCGCGCTTCTCCCCAAGAAGTGACATGCGGGCGAAAATGGCGGTCGGGCGAATTAAACCTTCACGCGTAACTTACGATTAGTAATCCGACCTGCGTATTATCTTCGCGTATATCCTCACGATGTCCCTCGCCTGGGCCCCTCCCCTTCTGAGGGCCTTTTCTTTGATTTTGATCGAGTGGATGACGATGTCGTGATTGCCGACCTTAAGGATATCGCCAACAGAGAACTCCTCATCGGGGACGGCGTCCACGACCTCGGAGAAGCTCTTGCCCTGCCGGGTTATGGAGAAGTGGACCCTTACCTTCTCGAACTTCTTGCCCCAGATGGCAGTGATGTCCGAGGCCTTGGCCCTCTTGACCCTCGCACCCTTGGATTCTATCGAAGTGATCAGCACGGGCAGGTCCCCACACATGAACTCGTCATCCACGGAGAGCACATCCTCCGGGTCAAAGGATGCCTTGGACTGCTCGGACTCGTCGATCCAGCTAATGATGACGGGCACCTCGACTGGCTTGTCCCCTTTGAGGAGCACATGGTGTACATGCCCGCATGCCTTGCACTTGACGGTGGAGTCTAGGACTGTCTGGGCCTTTCCGCCTATTCGGCCGGCAAGGACCTCGTGCAGCGTCTCATCCTTGCACATCGGGCACTCCACCATGATTGATGCTGGGACCGCCATATAACATGGCCATCGTGCTCCTACATATTACTTGTTCCTAGCTACTTCGAAGGGCGCGTCGTGGCTTGGGTCTTTTGCGTATCAGAACATGTGCCCCCGCTCGCACTGGACGGAATCTCTGCTTACCCTCAGCTTCGCGCCACAGAACGGGCATCGAGCCTTGGCCAAGAACTCCTGGATCCACGCGCTCCTGACTTCCGGGATCTCCTCGTTCTCGATCCTAATCAAGATGCTCTTCAGATCTGGCGTTGTGGCCAACTTCTTGAGGGCGGCGAGAGGAACAGACCTCTTGACAACGGTCCTCTTGTGCTGCATCTTCACCACGATGGGGGCGAGGAGCAGGCCGGCGACGAGGCCGCCGAGGTGCGACTCCACAGCGATGTTCGGCTCTCCATACAGGAAGAACCCCTGGAGCAGGACGAACACTATCACGATTATCCAAGTGGGCATGGGCGGAAGAGGGAAGAAGAACAGTATCATCGACAGTCGCTCGTTGGGAAACAGCCGCGCGAACGCTCCGAGCACTCCACTGATAGCGCCTGACGCGCCGACAACAGCGATGAGAGGATCGTTCCAGCGAATCGCAGCGAAGGTCAGGGTACCGCAGACGCCCGTAAGCAGGTAGATAATGATGAACGATCTCGTTCCGACCCTCTGCTCGAAGAGCATCCCGATGAAAGTCAAGCCCAGGATGTTGAAGAAGAGGTGGAAGAACCCTGCGTGCGTGTACATCGAGGTGAGTAAGGTATATGCTCTCGTCGGATCCGCGAGGTCGTGAGGAGTGAACTCGAGGTTGTACATCAAGTCAGAGCTTAGATATCGCTGTGGGCCGCCAGCAAAGACTAGGATACCGAAGGCAATCCCGCACGTCACTGAGGCCACGATCGAGTAGCTGACCTGCTTCCAATAGGAGTATATCGTGCTCCCGATGATCAGCGCGATTATCACGAGAACCCAGACGCTCATCTGAAGACCTTCACCAGTTGACCGGGAGATTGTACTCCCCTAGTAAAACCTTAAGGATGACGAAAGGCGTATTACCTCCAGTGAAGCTGGACACCAGCCTGGACATCGACCTGCTCCCTGAGGTATACAGCCCGAGCGATGACTCGTTCATTCTGCTCGAGATCCTCGAGCTATCTCCGGGTGAGACCTTCCTTGAGATGGGGTCAGGGTCTGGCCTGGTATCAGTGCACGCGGCCAAAGCAGGAGCGCGGGTCGTCGCTGCTGACATCAACCCCAACGCCGTTGCCTGCACCCGTAGGAACGCCTCGCGAAACGACGTCGGGGTCGAGGCGATTGAGAGCGACCTGTTCGAGAAGATTCCTGGAGTGTTCGACGTGATCGCGTTCAACCCACCGTACCTCCCTCAGGAGGCGACATCCACAAGCTGGATGGAGAGGTCCTGGAGCGGGGGTGGCGAGGGGAGCGTGGTGGCTGTGAGGTTCATGGAGCAGGCCTGGATGCACCTCGCCCCACGAGGCAGGATATTCACCATCCTCTCGTCGCTCGGCGGAGTCACTTCGGTTCTCAAGGCCGCTAAGGAGAGGTATGATTCTCAGATGCTAATCGAGAAGCACATGTTCTTCGAGTCGATCTTTGGGTACAGGTTCGTCCTGAAATCGCCGGTGGCCGAGATTCGACAGGGAAGTATTAATAGCGGACTCCGAGATTGAGGAAATCCGGCTCAGAGAGGGGCGCCAGTGAACGAGCAGAAGATACGAAAGTACAACGACCCGGGAGACCTGCAGGAACTCTGCAAGAGCTTCTTAGAGTGCACGGAGACCGACAAGGGCACTGCGCTCGAGTACTGCAAGGACTTCCTCACATTGCTCTCCAAGAAGGACCTCAGCCAAGGAGCTGTTTTATCCTCTCGGCCAAAACCTCGCTGATGACCTTCCCGTCCACCTTGCCCCGCAGCTCCTTCATGACTATCCCCATCAACGGGCCGAGCGCGCCCTCGCCCCGCTCCCTGATGAACCCTTCGCGCTCCCTCACTATCCTGTCGCAGACCTCCTTCACAACGGACGGGTCCGCTGGGCCCATGCCGAGAGAGTCGATGGATTTCGAGACGTCCATGACGTCGTCCCTGAGCATCCAGGACAGGATCTGCGGGATCGCCTCCTTCGCGAACGTGCCGTTCTTGAGCGCGACGAGCACCTCGCGGATCGTCTCCACACTGAGCCTTCGGGGGTCGAAGCCCTCCTTCTCGAGCTCGGGGTAGGTGTTGAGATATATGCGGGCGACAACGGCTGGAGAGCCGATATTCCCCGCTAGGAGCTCGAACTCATCCTCATAGGCTCCGGCGACCAGCGCCTCGGCTTGCCCTTTGCTTATCCCATAGTCCTTGGTGAAACGAGCCACCTTCGCTTCCGGAAGCTCAGGCAGGTTCAGCTTGATGCTCTCCAGTATCTGCTCGTTGATCAGTATCGGCCGCACGTCAGTCTCAGGATACATCCTATCCTTGCCAGGCAGAGGCCTGCTGTAAACCGTCTGGCCGTCAGGCAGCGGGTCCCTGGTCTCCTCAGGCACGCCCTCGATCCCGGCATTGGCCCTGTCGACCGCTTTCGCGAGTGCCGCTCTCGCCCTGTCCTCGGCATCCGCAACGAGGACATAGGCATCGAGGGGAGCGATCCCGAGGGCGGAGATGACATCCTCCACCTCAGCCTTGGTGATTCCGTATCCCGGGAGCTCGTCGGAATGGAACAGACCTCTGACGCCGGCCACCCTCCCATGGGCCGCCATCTCAGGCCCGAGCCGCTTTACGCCGTTCTCGGTGCGCCCGAGCATGCCCGAGAACTTCTCGAGCTTGATG
>Ga0315296_10002751_pt1 | contig 14875 bp, 18 predicted proteins | sample YL17G14_18_MG_FD_203921 | JGI IMG/M metagenome (GOLD analysis project Ga0315296, IMG submission 203921) | Sediment microbial communities from Yellowstone Lake, YNP, Wyoming, USA - YL17G14_18 | ecosystem: Environmental > Aquatic > Freshwater > Lake > Sediment | place: USA: Wyoming | collected... | reverse complement strand
TTTGTTCAGAGAAAATGCGAACCTTGGTGAATTATCCAAAAATGAAAAATGCGTTGATTGGGAAGGCGACGTGGATGGGTTGTTTCAGAAACATGACTATATAAATAAATGGTTGCCCGATTGGATGCGACCCCCAGAATGTTTTTTGGGTCAGGCGAATAGGAAACATTTAAGTTGGACTAATCCTATTACCAACAGTTCTATAAGCGGGGAGAGCACAACGAAACACGCCGGCAGAAGTTCTCGACGGGATATACAGTTGTTAGATGAGTTTGGTTCTTGCCAAAACGGAGCACAAATTAGAAACGCCACCCGCGACACAGCACTAATGCGTATAGTAAATGGGACTCCAGTAGCGGGTTCGGAATATAATAAATGGAAGAATGACAAGACCACAGAAGTATTTGTTTTGCCGTGGCACGAACATCCAGAAAAAGGCCGAAACCGATATGTAAAACAAGTCGATAAGAAATTTGAAATTCGTAGTCCATGGTTTGATGTTGAAGAAAAAATCCGCGGACCGAAGTTTATGGCCTCGGAAATTTTGCGAATGGATATTGAACTGGGCATGTCGTTTTTTATAAATCATAATGTGGAAAACCATATAGCGCTTTATGCCCGGCCTCCGAAATCAGTGTGGGACATACGGTTTAATGAGTGGTTCGGTTATAATACTGTGTCTACTATTATAAAACAGCCGCAGACTGATTTTAAGAACTTATATTATATGCGAGAAACCCCCGTCGGACCGCTTAAATTATGGTGTGAGTTAAAAAATGGTCGGCCAGACCAGACCAGGAGTTACATATTTGGCATTGATACCAGCAAGGGACAGGGGGCCTCGAACTCGGTTATTTCTATAAAATGCAAAGAGACGGGTGAAAAAGTCGGAGAATGGACCGACGCAAATTATCCGTCGTATGAATTTGCCCAGATAGTCGTGGCCCTGGCTTTATGGTTCGGCGGCCCGAAACCTTGGAAAAAACCGTTCCTAAAGTGGGAAAGTAACGGACCCGGCTGGGACCTCGGTAGAATTATAGTTAAAAAATATTTATATCCATATTATTATCGCGCCGAAACAACCGGAAAAGTGGTTGATAGAAAGACCATGAGTTACGGGGCACACACAGGCCGGGAGAGTAAGGAATTGCTACTGATGACTTATGATGCGGCCCTGGCCCACGGCGGTTACGTAAACAGGTCGAAAGTTGCGCTGGAGGAGGCGTTGACGTATATTCATTATGCCGGCGGCGGAATAGGGCCGGCAGAGTTAACGTGTGAAAGTCAGTATGCAAAGAAAACCCACGGCGACCGAGTAATCGCCGATGCGTTGACGATTGAGGATAGGGACATACCTAAAAGCAGGACTGAAAATAAGAAACCTCCGGTTAATTCATGTGAGTATAGATTCCAACAAGTTAATAAAAAACTTAGAGAACGGAATAAGATTGGCCGAAGGAAATTTGATTTTAATATGGCGGCGAACTAATGTGTACAAGATGGATAGTTTATTATGGTGGCGGAGTAAATTGTATAGTAGAACGAATTATTACTCCAGAAATGTATGAACTATATTCATCTGATGAGGATATATACACATTAGACGACGGAGAACCAATGTAATGGAATCAGTAGATATTATTAAAATCCAGAATATCATAAAACTCGGTTTTCGGAGGATGGAACACTTTTGTAAAGTCCGGGCCATGTTTTTTAAATCATACTGCGGCCAATATTACCGTCAGGAAAAAGGCATAGAGGGCGACGAACCTCTCAACCTGGTATTTAATACTATTCGGGCGTATGTTCCGAATCTTGTAGCCCAGTCTCCTATAACACTGGTTACTACGCCGTATACTCAAGTCAAGGAATACGCTGAATTACTCGGCATGGGTCTTGACACTACCGCCCGACAAATACGGCTTAAAGACACGTTGAGGGCGTGGATAACCAACGCCTTATTCGCGTGGGGTATAATACGAACCGGCATTAAAGCCAGCGGCGAATTGTTACAAATTGACGATGTTTTTATAGATAATGGTCAAATATATTCCAGAAACGTGTTGTTGGATAATTTTGGTTTCGACCCGACTTGCACCAATATAAACGAGGCTAAATGTTTATTTGACCGGGTGACGGTCCCGCGTCAATGGCTGCTTGACACCAACGGATATGACCACGACATAGTTGCTTTATTGCCGTCATCTAAATCTAATTATATAAATAAATTATCCGATTTAACGGTATCCTCCGAAGCAAAAGACGCCATGATTAAATTACAGGATGAGATTGACATTGTTCAGATGTATGTTCCTGAAACAGAACAAATAATTTTCATGGGAGACCCGTGCCAAAAAATTCATGACAAGTTTTTACGGATTGCTGATTATAACGGCGTTAAGGAAGGACCCTATACTTTCCTTAGTTTTTCTCCGCCGGTTGAGGGCAATCCGTTTCCGGTGGCCCCGGTAAGTATTTGGTATGATTTACATCGTTCTGCCAATGAAGTTTTCAAAAAAATGCTGGAACAGATTAGACAACAGAGGGACGTGGGATTATTTAATCCAGCGGCGGCGGATGAAGTTGAAGATATTAAAGAAGCCCAGACTGGCGATTGGATTCCGTGCATGGACCCGAAGGCCGCACAAGTTATATCTATCGGTGGTCAAAACCCAAAAAATGAGGCTGCACTTTCAGCATTATGGATGTGGTATAATCTGGCTGCGGGCAATCCGGCTCAGATGGAAGGCAATATCCCTGGCGGCGTAACTGGTGACGAGACAGCCACTAAGACTATGGCTTTGCAAACTAATATGTCCGTTGGTCTTGCTGATATGCAGGATATTACTTATGACGCAACCGCTGAATTGCAGCGAAAACACGCCTGGTATCTGCATACTGACCCATTTATAAATTTGCCCATGACAAAACGCATTACAGGCGGAGAGGAACAACAAGTATTTTTAACTCCTGAACAACGTATGGGAGATTTCCTTGATTTTACGTTTACTATTAAAACCAGGTCTATGACCAAGATGGACCCGATGGTTAGGTCCAAGCGAATCGTTGAATTTTGTACCAATATAATTCCATCCGGTGCTACTACTGCGATGACATTGATGCAAATAGGTCAACCGTTTAATTTACAAAAATATTATACACAAATTGGTTTTGAAATGGGTATCGGGGATTGGGTTTCGGAATTATTGTTTGACCCTGAGTTCCAACAGAAATTACAGATGTATATTATGATGGGTCCTCAGAACCCCGGTAAAGGTTCTCCGAATACCCAGGTTGGCATAACCCAGAATAAGGGTTCGCCGATGAATAGGACTGTGATGCAACCCAGTCAGGAAATGAATCAGGCCCCGCAAGAAACGGCGGCTATCGGACAAAGTGTGAATCAAGGAGTTGGATATTGATGTATAACTACGACCTGATTTGTGAATGTGGTTATACGATAGTCGACCCCAAGGATTCCGATTATCGTTTTGAGGATGGAGAACGTAGATTTCCATATTGTCCTGTATGCGGCGGGATTATGAGTAATGGCGTTTCGGGTCTGGCGTCGAAAGGCGATTACTACCATGTTTCAGAAAGTCTTGGTATAATCCCTGAACAGACCGAAGAACACAGAAAACACTGGCCCACCGTGGATGTATTACCTGATGGTAAATTGGGATTTCACAGTGTGCGGGACCAGGAACGATATGCGAATCATTTTAATATGGATAAAAAGTCTCAGAAAGTTAGGAGATAGAACGTGAGTACATTGGCAGAAAGACGAAAAGCCAGAAAAGATTATTTGAAAACAGTAAAAGCCAAACCTGTGGGCGAGGGCAGTAGATTTAAGGCCGTGGAGAAATCTGCTCGATTATCTGGTGCTGAGAATCCTGGGGCGGTTGCGGCCAGCATAGGTAGAAAAAAATATGGAGCAAAACGGTTTGCGGCAATGGCCGCGGCTGGGAAGAAATAATGTCGATGATGCTTACCCCGGTTTGTAACCGGCAACCACAAATCGAAAGGAAATATAAAATGGAAAAAGAACAAGACAAAAACAAGGAAATAGAACTACAAGAAAACGTGGCGTTGACCGCAGAAGAACAGCAAATTGACGCTGGGGCAGAAAAATTGCTCCAAATCGAACAAGCTGAAAACAATGCGGAACACCGCCTCGATGTTATTTTTGGGGACGAACCTATCCCAGAGGAACCTGCGAAAGTTGAGGACCCTACCCCGGTAAAGCCAGAGGAAAAAGTCTCTACCCCGGTTGACGATAAACCGGCAGAGGAACCCGAAGGCGATAAACCGGCAGGCGACCAACCCAAAGAGGAACCGAAGGCAGCCGAGGAACCAAAACTGACGGAGGCCGAAATCAGGGCGGCCAAACACAGCGAATGGTCCGACGAGGACATTAAAGAACTCGTTGATTCCAACCCTGTTTTGGCGAAAAAGACTTTTGCCAAATTATTAAAGGATGAGAATAATCTTTCATCTAAATTCGCCGATATAGGTCGGACATTAGTTAAGACCAGGGAAAAACCGGCGAATAAACCTGCGGCAGAGGCCCCCAAAAAAACGGAGTTGAAGAAAGTTGATATTGAAAAACTCCGTAAAGAGTATGAAGGTGACCCGATTGTGGATGTTTTGGAGGCGGTTCAGGCCAATGCTCAGGTTATGGCTGATGAACTGGCCATTGTTAAAACTTCGCAACCGATTCATACTGACGAGGAGGCCGCGGAAAGGATTAAACAGGCTCAGGCCCGCGAGGATGTTGCTGTTTCGCAACAGATTGATGCATTTTTCCAGACACCTGATGTAACGGTCTATAAAGATTTTTATGGTGAAATCCCCAAGGAAGATAAAAACTGGGATAATTTGACCACGGGCCAGATTAAAAACCGTTGGAAGATTATAGAGGAGGCAAATCTCATTTTGCAAGGTGCGGCTCATCAAGGAATGGACATGCCGTTGAACGAAGCGTTTGAACGTGCACATTTATTGGCTACTAAAGACGTGCGTGAACAAGCAATTAGGACAAAAATAAAGTCAGAGGCTAAAAAACGCGAAAAAGGTCTTACGCTGGAACCATCCAGTTCTAAGACTGTCCAAAGTCCGTCTGTTAAAACAAGGCAGCAGGCCGAGGACAACGCCGGAAAGAATCTGGCTAAAGTATTTGGTTAGGAGTTAGATTATGAGTTATAGACCAGAGGATTTGGTTGGTTTGTTAGAAACTACGCTGGCCGACCTGCCCAGTCAGGAAATACAGTATGTGTTGGACCATAACGAATATTTTTGGAGTTCGTTGTTTACCAACGATACTGTTCAGATTGATGGTGGCACAAGTATTCAGCGTAAAGTTGAATTTGATACGGCGGGCACAGCCAGATATTGTGGTGTTTTTGAGACAGATGAATATAAGTTCAAAGACGATATTCATACTGTTGACGTTCCGTGGGCCAAGTTGACGGCCTCGGCGACGTGGGATGAGTGGGAAATCGTCCAACAGAAGAACAGTAAGAAAGGATTCGTTAATCTTGTCCAGACACGTCGGGACCAGATGTATATTGACCTCGCGGATTTAATCGAGGAAACGATGATTACGGCTCCGGCCAGTGAAACAGACAAGAGTACGCCGTATACTCTGCCGTATTACCTGTCGTATTATACCACTACGGCGGGTGTAGTTAATACCGGCGACGGGTTTAACGGTGCGGCTGTTAAGTTTGGTGACGGCAATTATAGTTACACCAGGGCTGGCATCAGTTCCAACACCCAGGAAAAATGGCGAAATTATTGCGGACTTTACACCGCAGTAAATAATGCCATGTTGAAATCAATACGTAAAGCGTTGATTAAAACAAAAGTTAGATACCCGGTGTTCCTGAACAGTCCGCTTATTAAAGAACGTGCGGCAAAACTTCGTGCCGTAGCTCCCACGGATATTGTTCTGGACCTGATGGAACTGGTTGACAAGAAAGATGATGCACATATTTCCACAGCGAAGGAAGTTTTAGGCGGGATGTTGGTAAACGATAACGGTTTAGTTAAGGTAAACAAGATACCGATTATACCGCTTGACACTTTGGATGTCGCAGCCGGCACTCCGATTGCCTTTTCTCCGGTGTATTTCATGGACTTGGCGTTTTTCAGACCAATAGTTCATGAGGGTTATTGGCAGAAGGTTGACCCACCTACAAGTTTGAAGCCATTGCAGCATACCGCATTTGGTATGAACATCGACGGGGCACACAATATCCTGGTCGAAAACATGAAACGTTGCGGTTTCGTACTGCACAAGGCTTCGTAAGGAGAAGAATATGCACATTAACAGAATTACTAATCTGGGTTCTATCGGCCTTTCACAGGGCGAGGATAAATCACCGTGGAGTTTTCTTTATAAAACTTCTTTGGTAAAGGACCCAGGTCATTGGATTGGCGACCATGTTACGCTGCCTGATGGTAGAGAATTTGTTTACTCTAAGTCAAGTGCCGCTTGTATATCCGGTCAGGGTTGTGAATTTACCTATACTGGATATGTAGGATATACCGCTTTTGTGGTTGCTGCCGCCGTAGGTGATACTGAAATTACTATTCCGGCTGCTACACACGCTGCATTAACTGAGGATGAATTGTGTGGTGGTTACGTTTGCATTTTTGACGGGACTACGAATAATACACAATTCAGACAGATAATTGGCAATGGTGCTGCCGACGCAAATGCGTTGTTTAAAGTTTATCTTGACGGACCTTTAGCCGAAGTCGTGACTACATCGAGTACTTGTGAAGTTTATCAGAATCCTTATGCTGCTTTGAGAACTGGTACTATGAATACTTATGCCAAAGCTGGAGTTCCGGCTGCTAAAGTTAGTGCGGCCAACACATATTTCTGGTGTCAGATACGGAAATTTGTGTGGTGTGCTCCCCAGGCTAATTTAGGCAACACTGGTGGAAAAATTGGTGGATTCTGGCACGACGTAGGTAATATATCTGATGGTGCTACAGCCCTTGGAGTTACAATTCCTGCTGCGAAAAGTTGTCAATACGCAGGTCACGTTGTGACCGGCAGTATCGCAGGAGTTGGGCCATTGTTTAATTTACAGAATTAAGTAAGAACTTTAATCCGGGGCGGGTGTTCCGCCCCGGAATGTTATTTTATGAAAGGGGCCTAAAATGGACCAGAAACAAGTTCAAGAAGCATTAGGTAGAATAGACCAGGTAGTATCCGGCGTGAACATGCCGAGAAATGCTCACATACAGTTGAGTCAGGATTTACAGTTGGTTCAACAGTGTTGTGTTCAGGGATTAGAGGCGATTAAAGAATTAGAATATATTAAGAAGGACCCAGAGGAAAACAAAAATGTCGGAACCAACCAGCCAATTAACAATGTTGATGCTTGCCACGAAGATAGCTAAAGAAGCGGGCACGGCCTACCGCGGGTCTGACGGAACCAGTGTGGCTATGCTTCCCGTGGACAAGGACGACTTACAGGATATTAAGGACGTAATAAACGACGGTATAATGTCGTTTATATCCGATGCCCCGCCCCAGGGGTGGCGTTGGCGTAAACGGATACTGCAAGTTCCTATCTCCGGGCCGGCGATTGAAGGCGTGGCTGATGATGCAGATGAAACGTCGATTGAGGATGCAACCCTGGAAGATACTTACGACGCAGACCACGACTTAGATGGTTATTGGATTTATGTTACGTCCGGGACTGGCAAGGGTAGTTATGCCCAGATTGATGAATATACCGCCAGTGGTGGTGTAATCACTGTAATCGAATGGCTCACGGCCAACGGGGACTCAGGCGGGACGACCCCCGTTGCAACCGACGAATTTTCGATTACTAAATACGAAACTGTCGGCGGAGACACTGGCCGGTATATGTTACCGGAAGATTTTGGCGGCGAAATAAATGGGTCGCCCACTTATAAACGTGGCACCCGTCTTTGTTCCGATATTTCCTGGGCGTTGGAATCAGAAATTCGTAGGTTGCGGCAGACATCAGGTTCTACCGGCGGACCGTATTTGGTGACATTACGGCAGGTGGAACCGGCGTCTGGGTTATCGCCTAAACGTCGGTTTGAATTGTTGGTATACCCGGATTCAGTTGAAGATGATACTATAGAATTTCCGTATACAGTAGTATTTAATAAACTGGATATAGAATCTGGCGTGGCTACGAGCGTTACTGCGGAGAGTTTTATTTTGGCTGATTCCACCAGAGTCGAAGCCGATGATTATTTTAACGGTTGGAGATTGAGTATAATAGGCGGGACCGGCAAGGGCCAGTCAGCGATAGTTACTGCGTATGTGGCCGATACTGGAAGTTTTACATTTACTGACCCCACTTGGTTTGCTACTGACCCCGATACTACCAGCGTATACGCCGTGGAGCCGGTCAATAACCTGCATCCTGCCGGCATTAAATTTGACCAGGTCGTTAAGTCGGCATGTCTGGCGAAAGCCGAACAGTTTTTCGAGAATATAAATGCCGGGCATATTGAAGAATATGCCCAAAAGGACCTATCACAAGCGTGGAAGGCCGACGCAAGGTCGGCGTTGCATACGATAATTCGTGCAGAAAAAACCCCAAGAGAACACTTTTTTACAGAAGCAACACAAATAGAATAGGAGATATATAATGGACAGTTTTAAATTAGAGAATATGGTTCCGTTTCCGACTGGTGCGACTACTCCGAGAGTAATTATACCGGGAACTGATGGCGTATTGATGGCGTATGGAACATCAGTTCCGAGTGCCGTGGCCGGTTATGCAAAAGGTTGCATATTTATTGATGTATCCGGGGCTAAAACGTATAGTAATACGGGGACAACAACTTCCTGTACATTTACGTCATATATTTAATTGTAAACCCGCGGGATTTTTATAGGTGACGGGTTGACCCCTTGCCCGTCACCAGTTATTATAAGGTGAAATATGGAATTGTCGTTTCCCTCGTCTGGTTTACATGAAGGACTTCCGGCGGAAAAACAACCCCTGGCTACGTCTCCTGCGTTAAAAAACGTAAGGCCGTTTGACGTTGAAGAAGAACGAATACGCGGGGGTCAGCGACCTGGATTAGTTAAGGCGTATGAAACCCAGGTTGGAGGGGACCATCCGGTAATTTGTATAACGAGTATAGCTACTACGTTTATTGAGGCGGTATAAATACGGTGAATTTACCAGGTTCAGTTATCATAGAAGTTTCCGGGATGCACAGTTCTGGAGGTTTGGACGGAAGCGTGTTTAATGGCATACATGAGTTGCCGTTTGTATATGATGTTAAGGTGCCATTTAGAAACGTATTATATTATCTTCTGGTCAAGATGCCATATAGCAATTATAAATATTCTTTTTTTGCGAGGCCCACAACATCTTGTGATTTTAGTATAACTACGTGGCAACAATGGTTTAGAACAGGCAGTATTTCTGGCAAGGGTTTTATAAAAGACTTAGTATTTACTAATAATTTAGTTTATGGAGGAGCGGCTACTATAATATCCATGGCTATGTCCCCTCCAGTAATAAATCCGAGTCCAGTCAATACAGAGGTTAAAGTTATAATAAATCTAAATCAACTAAGTTGGGAAGTTGATGAATGAGTATACAATATAAAGTTTATTTGAACGGAGAATTTTTAGGCGTAACCGAAGATACTAACATAGATTTACCTTTATTATCATATTCAACTATTTATACTTGGCGGGTAGATGTATATGATACTGATTCTGATTGGACCACTACTGGAACAACTTGGATTTTTACTACTCAAATTGGGTCTTTTTATAGCCCCCCCAGTGGTAGACCCCGACCAGAAGATTATGACCCTGACTTGTGGTGGGACGAAACCCTCGGAGAATGGGTCCCGGCGGCGGCCGGCGGAGGCAAATATAAACAACAGTTAATTGTAATTGGCGAAGATGGTGAAATTTATTTTGGAGATGTATAATGAGTCTTTCAGATTATTCGGAAGAATTGATGTTGGATGCCCTACTCACCGAGATGCCGTTTTTTGTGGCGTTTTCGACTGAGGACCCAGGGGATGCCGGTGGCTCTATCGCCGAACCCACAGGAAATAGTTACGCCAGAACAGAATCGTCTGATTTCGCCCGCGGCGACCCAGGGAGTGTAATCGCCAATACCGCTTCGGTAGTGTCCCCAACGGCATCAGGGTCTTGGGGTGAGATAACACATTTTGCGATATTTGACGCCGCTGAGAGTGGGAATTTCTTAGGGTCGGGTGAACTGGATACGCCGCAAACAGTAGTTTCTGGGGAGGCGTTGCAAGCGAACATAGGAGACTTAACGATAACTCTGGACTAATATGGCGTATACTTTAAAAAATCACTGGAGTTCCGATGAAGATGTTGGATGTACCAACTATACATATCAGAATATCTTCGGCCTACAAAAACAGGGTATTACTTTTGTGGCGGGGTCGGCGTATGCTATATCCAGAGTAATTGTAAAAATTTATAAATATAGTACCGTTTCTGGAAATGTAACGGTCTCAATAAACAATGTAACTGGGGACAGTCCGCCAAAACCAGGGACTACTGAATATGTATCGAAGGCCATCGCCTGTTCCAGTTTGGGTACATCCTATGCAGAAGTGATTTTTGATTTTGATACTCCCTATACTTTGACAAACGGCGTCGCCTATTCTATCATAATAACTGCTCCCAACTGTGTTGACGGCACACATTGTGTGCGAATTGAAGTAGACAACCGAGCGACAACGGCCTATGGCGGCGGTCGTACTTTTGCGTCCAACAGTGTTACTGGACTATGGGGAAGTGCCTCTACCAGCATTGACTTACAGTTTGAAACCTATTCTGGCGGGGTGACTATTCATTCGATAACAGGGGCCATAATTTCGGCATCACTTTTTACCGGGTTGTTTTCAATTTTAAGTATATTAGGTATAACAGGAATTATTGCCGGGATATGTACATTCGCCGGATTATTTAGAAAAGTACGTGCAACCGGTCTGTTTCCGGGGCCAAGGCCGGCAGGGTATGACCCGGACCTGGTGTGGGACCCAGTTATTAAAGACTGGGTAACTGAAACTGTATTAGCTCAGAAAGAACTGACTAATGTAATAATTGCAGTTGGCTACGATGAAAACGGATTAGGAACGATTTATTTTGGAGATATGTAAAATGGGTGCAGCAGAAGATATTGTAAATGCAAAAATAAAGAAACCCGGTTTAAGTCAGGCAGGAGTTAATCAGGCCCAGGCACAAGTTGAGGGTGAACGCAAGAAGAAAGAACCAAATGAACCCGCGAAACCAAAAATGCCCAAACCTCCCAGGGAACCGGTGGATTCGTGGATTAAAAAACTGGCCGAAGATATACATAGATGGTTGACCGGAAATAAAGGAAAGAAATAATGCCTGCGCTTACGGCACTCGGCGATGGAACTGGTGGAACTCATAACGCTGGCTTTACGCCTGGGGACCTTGATACCAGCGGGCAAATCGCAGCGGTTAGTGCGTATCAAAAACTGTATATATGCGACGGACGCCCCTACTCCGCTACGTTGGCCGATAGTGGCTACCATAAGATTGATTTTCTGAATGACCGACTGGTGGGCACGGCGTCTGGGGCGTTTAGTAAAGGCGATGTGTTGACTCAGGAGAATACAGAAGCCACCGGCATTTTTGATGAGACTGTTGAAAATGCCGGAGTAGGTGGTGATGAAACATGGCATTTGGTCTATCGAACTACGACTGTGCCGTTTAATACAACTGATGAAATATCCAGTGACGGGGACCCCGCAATTACTTTAACACCCGATGAAGTGATTTATCCCCCCCACTGGCTTAACTGGACCCTCACCCCGGATAAAGGCGAATTTCCCGAAGGCGGGTCCGATGTAATGGCCCTGGCGTTTGGCCGAATATTTATTAACGCGAAGGCACACCCGCACCAGTGGTTTGCCACACGGATAAACGACCCACTTGATTTATTATTAGTCGGAGATGATGTGGCCTCAGCCGCAAATAGTCAATCAGCCGAGAAAGCCGGTCTGGTGGGTGATACCCTTGTTGCAATAATACCGCATAAAGATATATTTACGGTATTTGGTTGTGTAAATGGTATGTATGTTTTGCGGGGTGACCCGGCGAAGAATGGATTTTTTTCTAAATTGGCTGATAACACTGGGATATTCAGCAACACGTCATATTGTTGGGACGATAGATATAATCTTTATTTCATAGGAAATGACGGTTTATATTCAGTATCATACGATGCGTTGTTGAGCGGACAGTCCGCAACTAATCTGACTAAAGAACACCTGCCTAAGTTAGTATCCTCTATGGGTCTTAATCGCGGGACTGACCGTGTGACTATGGTCTATGATAAAAACCGTTACGGCATACAGGTCACGGCCAGTCAACGTGATGGGGAATGGCATGCCGCGTTTTGGATTGATTTGCGGACTGGGGGCGTGTTTCCCGAAGAATACACCGGGGGACAGATACCTTCATCGTCATATTATTTTGACGCCAGACGCAGTGACCAGCGAACATGTCTCGTCGGTTGTTATGACGGTTACGTGCGAAAATGGGACGAAACTGTTAAATCAGATATAGATGACGCCGACGCGAGCGTAGCCATAGATGCTTACGCAGTAATTGGTCCGGTATCCTCACAGAATACGCGCAGTAAATTAAAATTGAATGAATTATCTGTTAGAACCGGCATAGATTCCGACAGATTAACTATATCGTTGTATGCGGCTCAAACTGCCGCGGCACTTATAACAGATATAAAGAATGGCGTAACTCCAAAAACTTCCAAGACTTTTATTGTGGATAAATTGTTGGCTTCATTAAGACAAAAATTACTGGCTGGTTCCATAGCAATTAAATTATCAAACAATACCGTGGATTCCAGTTTTAATATAGAAAAAATTGACGCCGATATTTCGGAAATAGGACGGATAAAATAATGAAGGAAAAATATATACCTGGACAAAATGCTTTAGAAAACTGGTTAGAATCACAGAGATTAAGCAGAGAGCAATTCGGCAAAGCCGAACAGCCGTTGACCGAAGCCGTACAGATGTTCCAACCCGGTGCCGGATACGGAGCCGGACAATATACGATGATTGAGGAAGAAGGTCGTAAGTCTAAAGCCGAGGCTTTGGCTAATATGGTTTCCAGCGGCATGAGTAGCGGGTCGTTGGCTACGGGGGCCGGCTTACGGGTTGGCCGGGATGTTACTAAGGCTAAACTTGGCGTTGAAGATATTAGAACTCAATTTTTACAACAGGCATTACAGGCGTTATCCGGATTACGTGGACAACAAGCCGGCATAACAGCTCAAACTTATAATCCGTTTGAAACAACCAGAATGAGTGTTGAAGGTCAGCAACAAGGCGCACAATGGGACGCTCTGGCAAGAGTGGCCGCGGCGAACACTGGAAAATCCGCGGCAAACACGTTTGGCACGCCGGAATATTGGGGAAGAACTCCCACGAAATCTGCGCCGTCCAACACTTTACAATTTTCTTGGTAACGTATAAATTATGGGTATAGAACAATATCAACTAATAGCTAATGACTGGTTAGGTCTTGAACGCATAATAAATGACCTTACTTCCCGCGTTATTACGCAAGGGATGTCGGCGGGGGATTCTCCAAAATTTGCAGGATTAACATTAACAGAACTATCCGGTATATTATGGGCAAACAACGGTGTAATAACCGGTGGGGCGGAACACAATATCCTGACGGAATTACAGGGCGGCACGACCGACGAATTTTACCATTTAACATCGGCAGAATATTCGGCATTAGGTGGGTTTATTTCTGAAGAAGTTGACCCGGTATTTTCTGGCGTGTTGGCTGGTTTAACCCCGGACAGGTTGATATACGGTGGTACGGCAGGGGTTTTAACTTCTGTTGCCAATCTTGCGTCTTGGATAGCCGGAATGTCCAATCAGGTTACAGTAACTGATGATACAGACGGGACGATAACTTTATCATTGCCGCAGAACATTCATACGGGGGCGAGTCCGACGTTTGCTGACCAGAATGTTACAGATGAAACCAAAGGGTATCAAGTAGATGGAACGAGGATTTTATCCAAATATCTTGCGTCTAATATATTTGTTGGTCCTGGAGCGGGCAATTTTACTATGACTGGACTATCAAATACAATTTTTGGAAGTCAGGCATTTACGCACAATACAACTGGTTCTCATAATTTTGCTTTAGGAACACAAGCTTTGTGGTATAACACTGAGGGTGAATATAATGTAGCGATTGGTAGAAGTGCTTTAACTTTGAATACTACAGGTAGTTGGAATACAGGGATTGGGGATTATACTTTATATTTTAATCTGTCTGGAATAGATAACATTGCAATAGGAGCGTCGGCTTTATTAAACTCAACTGGCGATGAAAACACAAGTATCGGGGTTTGGGCGGGCAACTATTTAACAACGGGTTCTTCAAATGTTTTTATAGGTTTTAACGCTGGAAAAAATCAAACTACCAATAGCAACCGCCTTATTATAGACAATCAAGACAGAACTTCTGCCGCACTCGAAATAACAAATTCACTTATTTATGGAGTGTTTGATACTGACCCTGCGAATCAATCCTTAAACTTAAATGCTGCCACGATAAAACTTTACACTCTTTCCGGCCTTCTCAAAGGCACATCCGGCGTGGTATCTGCGATAACGGATAATTCGGCAACGTGGAACACAGCACAACCAGGACACACCAACCTTACTTCTCTTGCTGGTCTTACTTACGCTTCTGCGTCTTTTGTCAAAATGACAAGTGCGAATACATTCACGCTCGATACGAATACCTATCTGACTGCTGAGACAGACACACTTAGTTCTG
>Ga0315296_10002750_pt1 | contig 14880 bp, 10 predicted proteins | sample YL17G14_18_MG_FD_203921 | JGI IMG/M metagenome (GOLD analysis project Ga0315296, IMG submission 203921) | Sediment microbial communities from Yellowstone Lake, YNP, Wyoming, USA - YL17G14_18 | ecosystem: Environmental > Aquatic > Freshwater > Lake > Sediment | place: USA: Wyoming | collected... | reverse complement strand
ACCTCAGGTTCCAGCCCTCGCAGATGGGGAGCTGGTAATCGACGATGGTGATGGGGATGTAGACTATGGTGGAGTTGCCCTTGAAATCGGTGACTGTGACCTCAACCTGAAACTCACCGAGATTGAGTTCCTGGCCCATTATCTCGCTCATCACGGTATAGAACTCGCCCGGACCCCAGTGGAGCCAGGGGCCGAAGAACCCTATTGTCTCCCCTAACAGGCAGCAGACGCAGTCATCGCGGAGCCAGCAACCCAACTCTGGGTTATATTCCAGCGGGGAGGCTTCCAGCTCAGCCAGGAACTCTTCCCACTGATCCAGCGCCGGTCCACGCTCCATCGGAGGTAGCAAGTAAAGCTGGTCGATGAACTTCTGGAGCTTGTCGGCAGGGATGAGGCCATCCACAACCGGCGGCCCGGCGACCTCAATCTCGTCGATGAGCAGGTCCTTAAGGTTTATAGTGACGGTGGCAACGCCACTGCCCACATCGCTGGCCTTGACGTAAAACATGATCCCACAGTCCGGACCCATTGAGTGGGGCTGCCCCATGGGTCCCATGTTGTCGGGCTCGATGCCCGCCGAGAACATGTCCCCCCACCAGGGGAGCATGCCATCCCACCACAGGGACACCATTGACGGCGAAGCCCCTGCCTTCTCGATCACTGGCGGCTCCTGCTCACCCTCCATGCACATCCAGTTGGGCTCGGTGGACCAGGGGTCGTAGAGCACATAGTCGTTGACCCAGTCGCCGCTTCCCGAGCCGGAGGCACCAGGGCCGCTGGCATCGCCCCACCAGTTGTCGGTGGCATCCACCAGCGTCCCGCCTTCCTTATACACGCCGTAGCTATACACCCCAGGCGCCACCTCAGCGCTATTTCCGGTGATGTTGTTGTAGTGGATCTGGTTGCCATCAGCGTTAGTGCCCAGGTGGATGCCCGACTCCCACTCCGAAATGTTGTCGGATATCTCGTTCCTGATGATGTTGTTATAGTCGCCGGCGATACGGACGCCATCGCCGTTCTTGGTGATGATGTTGCAGCTCACATCAACGCCGCAGACACCCTCCTCCAGATAAACCCCGTGCTGATTTCCGCTGATATAGTTCTGGCAGATGCCGACAACGGCACCACACTCCGCATTGTAAATCATCACCCCGTTGCCATCGTTGCTCAGGATGGTGTTGTCCGAGATCATGACCGTGGTGCTCTTATCGGAGATAGTGTTAATCTGGATGCCATCGCCGGAGTTCCCGGAGATGTCGTTCCAGGCGATGGTGGTCACGGTGTTATCCAACATGGAGATGTAGATGCCATGGCCAGCGTTGCCACTGTACTCATCCACCCAATACCCCCAGGCGCCGATGGTGTTGTCTATGATGTCCAGCGTGCCACGGACCGAACCCTCGATGTGAATCCCACTGGAAATCGCGCCATTCTCAGAGATGGCATTGTTGTCAATGAGCACACTGCCGGAATCGGTGATTCCGTAGATGTAGATACCGTGATTCCAGTTGCCATAGAGGCGGTGGCTGTAGATGGGTCCTTCTTCACCGTATTCGTAATAGGTCCAGGCACCGATGGTGTTGTCCATGATGTCGACGCTGCCCTCTATGGGTATACCCTGACCGAAATCTATCCCGTCATCATCGTTCTCAGAGATGATGTTCTCCTCGATGTTGATGCTGGTTGCCGGCAGACTTCTCTGGATCTCAATGCCGTCACCAAAGTTGCCGCCGACACCCTGGTTGTGCACCTCATCATACCAGAACACCCAGGCGCCGATGCTGTTGTCGGTGATGTGCAGGCCGCGCTCCGGGTTTTCTTCGTCGGGGTGGGCGCCGACTGTATCTACATGAATGCCATCGCTGAGCCCGCCGCCATTCTCGGAGATGATGTTCTCGTCAATGGTCATGGTGCCCAGCATGCCGAGCTGCCAGACATAGATGCCATCGCCAGCGTTCCCCGACGTCCTAATCCATGAACCATCTGGCGCCCAAGGTGCGTTGCCATACCAGGCGCCGATGACGTTGTCCTCGATCATGACTGTGCCCTCGACGATGGCCATCCCCACGCCGAAGTTTATGCCACAGCCTCCGTTCTCAGTGATGATGTTGTCCTCGATGGTGACGTTGCTCTCGGGACTCACCCAGCCGACATGGATGCCGTTACTTCTGTTGCGCCAGATGAAGTTGTCTCTAATGGTCACGCTGGCGGTGTAGTCCAGGTTCCAGATGTCGATGCCGTTGCCCAAGCCCCATTCGATGGTGAAGCCCTGAATCAGCAACGTCCCGGCAAAGCCCATCACGTCCACCACGTTATCGGTCCCAGTGCCGTGGATGATGGTCGCCCCCCAGCCATCGGTGGACTGGAGATTGACCGACTTGTATATGTCGATGTCCTGATTATATATCCCGGGGTGGACCAGGATGGTGTCACCCTCAAGGGCCTCATCGATGGCAGCCTGGATGCTATCGCCGGGATAAACGTGTATTTCAGCGGGGCTGGCCATCACCGGCGTCCCCAGGGGCGCCGCCACCACCGCCAGTGAAAGCGCCAGCACCAGCGCCATTATCAGATAAAATATCTTAACCTTCATAGTTCACCTCTTTCCAGCTTGCTCTGCTTATCGCTTTTGGCTTCATTTCATATATCCTCCCCTCCCAAGACTCAACAAAAAAGGCTGGATACCAATATTCAATTTGGCGCCCAGCCCTCTGCCTTAGGCATCCTGTTTGCCAGGACCCTGGCCTCACCTCCCCGTGACCCCCGCCGCTACGGCATCGGTTGGAGAAGTTCATTACAAATAATAGCTTTATACCAAATAAAAACCGACCACCACCTCGCCGGTAGTCGGTTTCACTATTGGCTCCTTCAGGCTCGAGTGACCAACCTATGAGCCTGAGTTCATCGCCCCCACCGCGTACATCCTATCGCTGGAATCACCAGTACTGGCGTTGCCAGCCTTTGGATCAGCAAACGTCTTTGATTGTTAATCTCGACAGGTCAAAAACCTGACACCCAGTTCCCTCTCTCAAGGGAACAGTCTAGAAGCACTGCGCGAGAAAATTTTGCGGCACGTTGTAGACCAACCGTTAAAAATTTAGCACAACACTTGCTCGCTGTCAAGGGGGCAGCCCCTGGTCCGCAGCGATTGTCTCCATAGTAAGGAATGGGCTCTCCGTTCTGGCTATTGCGCAATTCGCCCAATTGTTGATCACCTGGACGCAGCGACACAGGGATAGAGCCGCTTATGCTGTATTGGGCGATACCCCACGTCTTTTGCGGCACTCTGGATCAGGGTTGAGGGGTAGGTGTTTCTGTCTCCTCGGAGACTATGGACTTATCAGCATCAAAGTCAAGGGTGAGTACGGTTGTCTTGTCTCTCTCAACCTCAAACGAGCCCACGAGCCTCAATTTGCCACTTGGCAGTTCAGCACTCTGGGGCTTGCCGTCAATAGTAACGGTCACCCCCATAACGTCCATGCGTATCCCCGTGTAGCGCCCGACATCGGCTTCATTGCTACCCAGGACTTCCTCCACCCCCCTGAGCTTTAGCAGGTCGAAGGTCTTACTTCCCTCGATTATAGTTCACCATCCTGCTCCATCGGTGTCACTCTCCTCCCCAGCCTTACGAACCTCGATATCACCAACGATGACATCGATGGCGGATATATCATGCGTTGAGCGTCTGTGACTCGAATTTCAAGCGTCCCAGCATAGCTCACTGGGGCTTGGGTTTGGGCTAGCACCGCCCAGAGGCCATAGCCTATAATTGCCGCCAAGAGGGCTGCGGCAGCAGGAACCCATACTTTTGGCTGCCCGAAAACCCGCCGCGACAAGCGGGCGCGAGGCTCTTGACGCTTGCGCTCCAGCTCAGCCATTGCAGAAGCCGTCATTGTGTTGACCCCTCCAAACCTCTGGATGTAAAAAACTTTCTGGTAGCGGTTGAGCATTTACCCCTCACTATGCCCGGAATGGGACAAAAGTCGCATACAAGGATTGTCCCCTGACCTAAAACAAGCTTGACTATGGGTGGGGAGCGGAACCTTGAGTGATCTAAATGTGACTGCACCAGGGAAAGGAGGTTATCACGGTGCTAAAGAACTGGAGACCACGGCGGGTGAGGCCCGAGATAGGAGCAATGGGATGGGTCATGGAGGGGGGTTTTCCCGGCTGGCCCTTATCCTGGATGTGGAGGTGGACTCCAGCCGAAGCGATAGCTGAAAGGGAACGCGAAACCGAGGTGGAAGCCGAGTGTAGAGCCCAAAATGGGGAAAACCGCACGAATGTAGGGTTGCGGATACCTCTACTTTGGTGCCTCTTTACGCCCATTCTGAGGGATCGGAACCTCTGCCCCTTCTCTGCGCCATGTAATAGGGCTGGACGTCCATGTGGACATCCAGCCCTATTTTTATACCCAGCTTGAACAGAATGGACGTTTGTTACGTCCTGTCCCAGGTGCGACTCGGGGTCACTATCACTGTAAACCAGCTATCCTTCTTGTATATAGCACGATCGGCTACACTTTTGTAGCGGCCACTGCCAAGAGGCCCGCACGCAGACGGCGCTGAGTAACGCTTAGCGCAATGCTACCATAACGGTGAACTCACTACTTAGCACTAACCGTAACATTTGCCATGGCTACTGAAACAAATTGTTTTGTTCCCGCTTTATTTCCGACTATGACATTGGACAAAGTTAGTGCTGATGTACCCGCCGTTGTGCCTGCGCTGAAGGTGATTCTGGCCAGTGTACCTGAGCTCTTAACCGTGCCCCCGGGCGTTATGATGACACAGGCAAAGCCGGTGATAGTCCCGGCAACGTTGTCTATTTTCCCGGGTAGGAAAAATGTATCGCAGCCACCTTGGCTTAGCAGATTGCCCTCGGTCACGCTGATTGCAGTTAGAAGCGAAGGGTCAAAGCTCAGGTCAAACTGAGCGCCAGCGATAGCAGCTCCTTTTGCATCAACCAGCACTTCTATATCAAAAGTTTGCCCTGGAGCTACCGTTTGGCTGGTCGGTGACATACTGACCTGCGCCGGGTTGCATGCTTGGCCGAGCAAAAGCAGCCCAGTAGCCGTCAACAAGAGGAACGGCAATGCTAGCCATCGATACATTTTCGTATATTTCATCTCTGCCACCTATCCAGTCCAGTACTTGGCTATGACAGTCATGTCGAGATCGTTGATAGCCCCGTCCCAGTTGACATCCTCTCGAGTCCAGCCAGGTGGCCCTGTCTCCCCATAGTGCTGTCCCACCAGTATCATGTCCAAGACATTAACACGTCCGTCACCGTTTACATCCGGCTGTGCGCCATTCCCAGAGACGCTGAAGGTGACATCAGGCTCATCGGGGTCATTGCTATTTACATTAAAGGTGGCGTCTTTGGAGCCTGTGGACGATGGGGCAAACTGGATGGTGATCTCCTGAGACCCGTACGCCGCGATATCAAACGGGGTTGATGGGCCGATATAGGTGAAATCCACGCTCCCTGAGACTCTGTCTATGCTGTTTATGTTCAGCGTCGCGCTGCCCTCATTGTAGATGGTGGTGGTCTTATCCAAAGCGGTTCCCACGAGCACATCGCCAAAATCAATGGGGCTGATCGGGCCAATGTCCGGACTTATGCCATTCCCCAAAACGCTGAAGGTGACATCAGGCTCATCGGGGTCATTGCTACTCACGTTGAAGGTGGCGCTCTTTGAGCCTGTGGAGGAGGGAGCAAACCGGATGGTGATCTCCTGAGAACCCCCTTCCCCGATAGCAAACGGGGTTGATGGGCCAATATGGGTGAAATCAGAATCCCCCGAGATTCTGGTTATGCTGTTTATGTTCAGCGTCGCGCTGCCCTCATTGTAGATAGTGGTGGTCTTATCCAGGCTGACTCCCACCTCAACATCGCCAAAATCTATGGGGCTGATCAGGCCGATGTCCGGAATCCCTATCTTCGCCCGCAGGCAAAAGTTGACGCCAGATGCCGCCGCGTCAGCCCAAGAAGCACCATCGTAATGCCTTACGTAGCACACCCCGCTCTGTATCGGGGGCTCGACCAGGCCGGAGATCAGATACTCCACAGGCAGGGGGTAGTTATAGCCCGGAGTTGTCATTTTGACGGTAACGGTAAACTGCTGACCTGCGGTCACCCAAACCGGGGTGTCGAGGGGTATGGAGTAGTAGCCAAGCTCATTACAGGTGCCTGTCTGGTAGGCAAGCAGGCTGCCGAAAGAGCCATCGTAAACATAAAGCTCATACTGGGCATTGTTGCTCGTTGTCCAGAAATCCACGTGGGTCAAGTAGCCGCTCTGATTGGAAGTGAAGACACTCGCCATCCAAGCAGAACTGTCATTCTTGTAGCCGACCCCGCCTACAATGCCAGCTTCGTCCCAGTAATAGATCGTCTCATCAGGGTAATAGTCTTGGTAGCGGTAGGAGGCCACCTCCTGCATATTTCCCGAGCCGTAGCATAGATAGAAATAGCCATTATCCCCCCAGTCAGTGCCCCAGCTATTCTTTACAATCCACGCCCCGGAGCCACCCCCGGCGGGATGCGGTATATTATCATCCCAGCCCACAATGCTGACCAGGTGATTGGGACCCCGGGGGCAATTTGGCCAGTAGTAAATATCGGTTGTAGGGTTGAAGTGGGCGTCGTCATAGTAGAAGGCCATGGAGACCGGCCCGTAGTTGTAAATAGCATTCTTCACCTCATCGATCTGGCTCGGGGAGTCAGCTACCAGGCGATACCCGGTGACTCTCTTGATCGTGGTGCAGGTGTCGTCACAGGACTCGGTATTGATTGTGTCGGTATTATAAGGATCGCATGATTCGAGCCTGGTTCCTTTCTTGGTCAGAACATCGGTGGCAAGCCATGACCAGCCCCCTCCCCCACAGCGATTGCCAGCGAGATAGACCCACGAAGGGTCGGTGCAGCAGGCCACGTTTTGCTCGGAAAAATCATACCCCACCCCGTCAACAATCAGGACCCTCGACTCTATGGCGGCAATGGTGCCGTGGATCCAGCAAGTCCCGCATGGATGCTGATCCTTCACTGGAGTCACCTTGCCTGTGTCCCTCCAGTCGAAACGGCTTGGGAGCTCGGTTAATGCCTCCATCCTCGCCACGGGGATTTCATCAAGGTGGCTCAGGTCAACGGGCGGGGGAATATAGCCGTAGAAAGGCTCAGGCGGATTCTCCATATAGTCAACGAAGTCGGGGTTGAGTGGCGCCAGCTGCGGCGTTTCGGTCTCTTGGGCAACCGTGGGGCCCATGCTGGTGAACAATAGAGCACTACCAGCTATGAGCATGGACACGATGGTTACTATCAGTAGGACTTTTCTCGTTCTTGTCACCTGGACACTCCTTTAAGAACAGAACTAGCTAGCACCCAGGCCAGCGAACGTCTCTGGTGCTCAATCAAAGCAGGTCAAAGACCTAGCACGACGCAGCCTCTCTTGAGGGAACGACGTCAAGAAAATCAGATACGAGCCCCCTTTCGCAAATGTTGGGTGGGACTGATTCCACCCAACCACTTCTTCTACCCGAGCCAGGGGTTGGCTACCAATGGAGGTTACTAGCGAGGATTTCTGAGGCACTCTTATCTGAGCAGGCGCCGAAACCATAGCACTATTTGAGAGTCCTGTCAACAAGAAACGCTGGAACCTAACAATGGGGCATCCTCCGGGCTGAACTCTTGGTAGGCGGCCCACAGGCTTGATGGGGTCTCCGCCTGGCCCTGCCCGAGGGAAAGCTGTTCCATCACTATGACTTCTCCATACCGCCAAGGTAGGTTCCCCTGGGCGCCTGGATTCCAGGGCAGTGGGGAAAACGTCTCGCGGTAGGCGCGGGGTGTGGTCATAGGGGGGCTTGGAATGATGGTGAGGAACAGTCTTGTCGGTTTTTGGGGATCGCTACAGGCACAGCTTTGGCGGGTCGGTAGCCCGCTGCAGCCTTGCATTTTACAATGTGCCCAATTGTTGGGCACTCATTCTATGGAAGCAGACACAGTAGTACAAGCGGAGCCTACGTCATAGGTAAAATGTCTTAACTAAACGTGGTTAGCATCAACGATCTGTAGGGATAAATCATCTCTTTGCCTTCAGCTTTACGTGTAGTATAATGAGGGGTGGCCCATCAAGCGCTGCTCCCCGAGTGGGGTTATCAAGCTTGCGAAAGGGAGTTCTCAATGATACCCCAGGAACAGCAAAATCTAGCCGCGCCGTGCGGGCTCTATTGTGGCGCTTGCTCAATCTACGTTGCTGGTAGAAGGGGCGATTCCAAGCGCCTAGAGCAGATTGCCAGGGTCATGGCCGAGTATCTGGGCCGGCCAGTAGAGGGGAAGGACCTTGCCTGTGAGGGCTGTCTGTCAGAGGTAATAGCCCTCCAGTGCCGTGACTGTGTCCTTCGGGCTTGCGCTTTTGAGAAAGGGTTAACCCACTGCGCTCAGTGCTCTGATTTTCCCTGTCAGCGGATCATCGCTTTCAATAACGATGGCATGCGTCACCATAGTGAAGTCCTGGACAATATCCGATGCCAGCGGATTATCGGCATTGGCGCCTGGATTGAAGAGCAAAAGGAAAGGTGGCGCTGCCTTCACTGCGGCTGCGCCGTCGACTGGTATGCTAGTCAGTGCCCTGACTGCGGTACTACTCTCGCTGGGCACTTTTGATCCACCCAACGGATCTCGGGGCGACTCACTGTAGACTATATAAGCTCCTTCGCGGAGCACAGCGGAGCGAGGAGGGCTGAAGCAATTGTTGCACGATTCGCTAGTTTGTGCGGTGGCTAGGAAATGGTGATATGAACGTGGCGTTGCCATGGGATGAGAGCACGGCCGATTCATTGGCGCTGGGTCACGCCCCAGCGCCAGATTGACACCCAGCCGATCTTCGAATATGCTACCGTTGCGGAATTCGATTGGCTGGATGGAGCTTATTGATGGGAGGTGACCAGATGGCGAAAACAGCAGACAACCTCAAGGCTGCGTTCGCCGGCGAGAGTCAGGCGAGCACCAGGTACCTAGCCTTTGCACGCAGGGCGGAGCGGGAGGGGCATCCTCGAGCGGCAAGGCTGTTCCGCGCCGCAGCGATGGCAGAGACAGTACATGCGCGCAACCACTTGGAAACGATGGAAGGGGTGAAGTCCACCCAGGACAACTTGAGGGCAGCCATTGCTGGCGAGAACATGGAGCACGTGCAGATGTATCCTAAGTTCATCGAGCAGGCGAAAAAGGAGGGGGCGACCAGGGCAGTGCGCACATTCGAATGGGCGCGCAGTGTAGAGATGATCCATGAGTCGCTCTACAGATCGGCTCTAGATGCACTGGAAGGCGGAGGCGAGCGTCAAATCACGGGATGCTTCGTCTGCCAAGTGTGTGGGTTCACCGCTGAGGACCAAGTCCCGGAGAAATGCCCTGTATGCGGCGCGCCCAGAGCCCAATTCTTGAAGGTCGACTAAAGGGAACGTGCAGGCGATTGTCCCTTCTGTCGGCGATTGCACATTCTGGACGTTTGTTACGTCTTATGAACAGGGCGAGGGGACTCACCAACCCGGTCAAGCAGCTGCTCTGCGTCTACGCCAGACCAACAGATAGAATGTGTAAATAGAGATGCAGTTGCTGTCATGCGGGACATTGGCATTGACATAAGAAATCACTCTCCGCAGCGACTCACTAAAGACCTGTGTACTGCTGCCAACATTATCATTTCTATGGACCAAGGAGTCAGCAAAAAGGTTCTTCAAGTGCATGATCGCGCCACCAGCCATATGGAATGCTGGGACATTCCTGACCCGGCAGACCTACAAGTCGATACAGTCCAGCTGCGAGATGCCATAGGCGAAAGGGTCGCAGACCTAGTGCAGAGACTGGACCTGTGATCAGAGGAGGAATTGCGCTCCTGATAGCTGCCGCGTCCACGTTGTGGAGTAGCTTCTCTAGTACAACGGGCTGATCGATCACGTTATGAGATGTGGCTGAATTGAAGATGTCAGTCCTGTCCGCTTCTTGAAACGCCCATGTTGGCAAACAACGACGAACACATATACCTTTGGCGTCTTTTGGGTACAGAAAATGACACTTATTGTACCTTTATAAAGCACGTCTTTAAGAAGCTTAGCGGGCGAGGCCTGCACTGGCCCAATCAAACGAGTGCCCCTATGGAATGTAATTACAAAATTGGAAAGGGAGGTTGTGCTGGCAGCCCAAGATGCTGTTAGGCACCGACAGTTATTTACGGATAGGTCTCAACCTTTAGAAGAACAGCTTGAAGAGTTTTAGAATTCCCTGCTTCCAGGCAACTCTATGGCTAATCCCGGTTTTCATTGCACGGCTTTTGTACTCTTCTACATACCACTTGTAAGTATCCATCCATACATCGGCAGTTGTTTTTTGGGGGTTCCAGCCAAGCTCTCTCTGCAGTTTATCTACTGAAACATAGTGGTCTTTATTTGCCGTTTCATACACCCATTCATACAGAGGCGAAAGATGCAAATGCTCCAGTGTTTTTAGCACTGGGATTACTACCCAGGCGGGGATGGGGACAACATGCTTTCCAAAACCGGCGTAGTCCAGTAGAACCTGTAAATCAGCTTTCATCGTTTCAAATTGTGTTGCGCCTACATTGAAGGTATCATTAGCTATATTCTCGGGTGCCGCGCTAACCAGATAAATAGCTTCTACCAGGTCGTCAATGTGCAAGAGTTGGTATTTGTTGTTACCATTCCCAATTATGGGGATGTTCTTACCATCCTTCACCCAATCACATAGAATCTGAAAGACACCGAGCCTCATCGGCCCGGCGAATGTCTTAGGCCTTAATATGGGCACGCACAATCCCCTTTCCCTATATTCCAGGCATATTCGTTCCGCTTCTATCTTGGTCTCCCCATAAGGACCAACACCCTTTAACGGATGGTTCTCGTGAGCCCCGGGTTCTTCCGGGATTCCGTAAACGGCCGTAGACGAGATGAAGATAACCCTCTCCACCCCCAAATCATAGGCTGTTTGCAGAACATTCTGCGTCCCGCTAATATTCACCGAAAAAATCTCTTTCCTAGACCACAGCGGTAGAGCAGCAGCACCATGAATAACTACGTGCACTCCTGACATGGCCTCTTCCAACAACGGCCGGTTACGAATGTCACCCTTAAAAAAAGTGACTGCATTGGTGATATCTGGGTAATTGAAGGCCTCAATATCAATACCCCTGGCTTTGTTACCGCGGGTTACCAGATATTTGCACATATGGTACCCCAGGAACCCTGAAGCACCAGTAACTAGAAATGTTCTCGCTTCCATAGCATTACACTAAGCAAAGAGGCGTAAATCGCTGGAACCTTGAAAACGCTGTCGTTTGCCTCCGTTTCAGCACGATGCAGTCAATAAGTCAATGGATATGATAAAGCCCGAAGATAGTGCCGTCAACTTGCTGCTGGCGATATGTTATACTGAAACATAGCCCTCAGCCTTATTGGAATGCAGTTCCAGCCAACGAGTGAAACTAAGCCGGCAAGGCAGTGCAATACTAGAACTATTCAGGCATCCTTTAGGCAAAGGATATTGCTCAAATATCTCATAATCTCAATTCGCCCCAAGCAGTGGTATAAAAATAGCCTGCTGTTTATAGGAATAGTATTTTCCGCGAACCTGCTCGACGCCTCAATGTGGGGAACTGTAGTTCTGGCCTTCATCTACTTCTGCATGCTTTCTTCAGCTGAATACCTTATCAATGATATCTGCGATAGAGAAAGCGATAGAATACATCCACTCAAAAGCCAGAGGCCTATTGCCTCGGGGCAGATAAAGGTACCGTATGCTCTCCTGTTTGCGTTATTACTTGTCGGGTTTGCTTTGCTCGGGGCTTATTTCACCATAAATCTCAATTTCTTAATCATTTCAGCCTCATACCTGTTGCTAATCCTTCTCTATTCCCTTGTCGCAAAAAGGTTGATAATTGTCGATGTGCTAGTAATATCCACTGGCTTTGTTATTCGTGCTGTTGCCGGGGCTGTAGCCATTGATGTAGTTTTCACTCCGTGGCTCATTGTCTGTACCTTGCTACTCGCTCTCTTCTTGGCGTTAGAGAAACGGTGGCATGAACACACGACGCTGGCTGAAAATGCTGCGGCTCACCGGTCAAGTCTATCCGGATATTCACCCAAAATGCTGGAGCAAATGATTGGCATCACGACTGGTGCACTAATCGTTTCGTATCTGGTATACACCTTCTTCGCTCGTAATGACGCTATGCCACTTACCGCACCTTTTGCTATCTACGGGTTATTTCGCTACATCTACCTGGTTCACCGAAAGCGTCTAGGTGGTGAACCAGAGGTGATATTTAAGGATAAAGCTATGCTTATTAACCTGGGCATATGGGGCTTACTCGTGGTATCAATAATGCTGTATGAAGCTCTCTAGCATGAATTTACTTCGGTGCTGAATCATGCCTGAACAGAAAACTGAAAATCATGGCGAAAAGTTACCAAGTAAATTCTGGAAAAGACTATTACTCAGCATCATAGTCGGCCTAGCCATATTTGTAGGTCTATCTATCTATGCTGATATCCAAGATGTCACCCAAGCCTTTAAAGAATTCAGGTGGGGTTATGTCCCTCTGATTCTGACTCTCACCCTCTTTAATTACCTCTTAAGGTTCTACAAGTGGCATTACTACTTATGGAATATCGGTGTCAAGATAAAGGCTAGAGACAGTCTGGGGATATTCTTAAGTGGACTTAGCATGTCAGTGACCCCGGCTAAACTCGGCGAGGTCTTCAAGTCCTATTTACTAAAAAGACTAAACGGCACAGAAATAAGCAGGTCAGTTCCCGTAGTCTTTGCTGAGAGAGCTACTGATGTGCTTGGCTTATTGATATTGGCAGCTATTTCTTTCCCAGCCTTACAATACGGCAAAGAGGTGTTAGTGGTGCTAATAGCCGTACCTGCCTTTTTGCTAGCCCTAATAATCGCTATACAGTCCAGAAGGCTTGGCAATAAGCTTCTTAGGGTTGTCAACTCTATTCCTCTTGTTGATAGGCTATCAGGTGGCCTGAGAATGACTTATGATACATTTCATACCCTTTTTAGATTCAGGACTTTGATAGTAGCCACAGTTGTAAGCGTTATTTCGTGGGGATTTGAATGCCTAGCGATGTATTTTGTTCTTCAGGGTTTTGGCCTTAGCGAGTCAGTGCTACTGGGAACCTTTGTCTTTTCCTTTTCTTCTTTGGTCGGGGCAGTATCTATGATTCCTGGCGGGCTAATAGTAGCCGAGGGAAGTTCTGCCGGACTACTTATATTGGCTGGAATCTCCAAGGAAATTGCTGCCAGCGCTACGATGATTATTCGATTCTGCACGCTGTGGTTTGGGGTTGTAGTAGGATTGATTACGCTGTTCTTAATTAAGGATAAGCTTGAGAAAGATGCATATTTCTGAGTGCCAGGAGAGAAATTCCAGCAATCGTCTTCGCTTATTCGGAGTACAGAAAGCTTCTCGAGTGCCAATTCTCTCTTTACCTTTGGAACAGCATGGTGATGTTTCCTCTTTGGTTGAAGCTTATTTGCTTTTAACTTGGTAGACTAATCCATAGGGTTCGAATGTGAACCAGGGCCAGAGATAGCCGCCCAGTTCGTAGTAGAATTCAGTGCTTACAAATACTGGTTTTTGCGCTGCGTTTATTGCCATGACGCTCAGCATCTCTTCGTATGTAAACAACTCGTCGGGAAACTCCCAGTGTATGTGCTCAACATCCGGTCTTTTGTTTTCTACCACCTTGAGATAATCGATTACAGCCATGGTATACCAATCCAAGATGTCTCCTGATAGGAATACGGAGTCAGGGGGCAAACTATCAAGTATAGACTCACCGTATTCCCGGGCGGTAAAATCCCCTCTCTGATTAGGGTTTAGGTAGTGTTCAACGATCTTTCCCTTTCCTCCTCCTTCTTGCAACCATACTACTAGCAACTCCCACTCTGCACGTTGCCCGTAGTTGAACACTACCCACTCTTCCCATTTATGCCTGTCTTCCCAATCGAGGCTGGCAATCCAGGTCGGCAGGCTATGATAAACAAAAACCGGAGCAACCACTAGAAGCGGGAGCAAAGTCGCTGCTACGAGGCTTAGCTTCAATTTGGACTTCATTAGCTTTAATAATTTCAATAGTCCATAACCGATAAAAATCGAGAAGATTGTCAAGGCTGGCAGGTAGAAGGTGTTTTGATCAGCCACGTAAAAGCTGATAGCATAGAATAGAAATCCGGCATAAATAATGAATATATAGCAAAATCTCCTCATGTTCTTTACTAAGAACATGATAAGGCCGAAGATTCCCAGCAGCGTGCCCAATACCATGAAATCATAGAAGTGGAAACCGATCGCCTGAAGCGGCGAATACCATAGGGGATGGTCGGACTGAAAGAATGGTAGGAGGAACCTACCCCCTTCCTCCGTACGTCCTACCATAGTATTAAGAATGTCCCATACGGAATAGTCAAATGTGTTCCTTAGGTATAGGCTATCTTTGACGGCAAAACCCAGATATAGCGAGAAGCCGGCTAGAAAACATAGGCCAGCGGTGGCGATGCTTCTCAGATTCAGGATGCCGTTTTTATATTTAATTGCCATCATAATCAGGTAGGCTACCATCCCGGGTAATGCGCAAACAGTCATAATGTGCACCGAGACGCTCAGGCCATAAAGGAACAAGCCCAAATATAGAAAACGCGCGTCCCCTTTGATATCGAAGCGCACCAGGCAATAGATGATGGCAACAACGAAGAAGCTGAGAACGACATATACCTCGGCGGTGACGGAGTGCAGCCAGAAGGTGCGCGATACCATGAGGCTCAGGGTGGCGCCCAGAGCAGCAAGGAGCTTTTTGTTTT